>OATP01001182.1_pt1 | contig 11569 bp, 9 predicted proteins | sample 1495041 | NCBI WGS metagenome assembly OATP01 (sample SAMEA2579972, study PRJEB22360) | human gut metagenome | biome: human gut; feature: human-associated habitat; material: faeces | place: Denmark | collected 2008/2010 | reverse complement strand
ATAGTTCAATTATTATTCATTTTGATAATTAATTTATTTTATATAAATTTGTAAAACATGTTTGATCAGGAGAAAGATGGGAAGATTTACGTTTTTATACGCCGAATGGCCTCCTATTCCGGCACAGTAACTGTCGAATTTGTTGACAAACCCTTAATTTAACAAACGGGATGATGCAGTAGTTTAAAAACTTACGTTCTAAATTAATCAGTGTATGAAAGGAGAATATATATGGATAGTATTCCTGTTTTTGGTGGGCGGATGTTCATCGAAATCTACTGGTGATATCATGGACATTTCTGTCAACATTGAAAGTGAAGGACGGATGTCCGAGTATTTTCAGGAAGCTGAACTCTTTTTTTTGGAAACGAACGATCAGGCATTGATTTCAAATGTCGATCAAGTGGTTTTGGCGGATAATCGAATTGTTCTATTGGGTAATTTTGCGCGGAACGTTTTTATTTTTAATACTTCGGGGAAGCATATCGCGACAATCGAAGCTTCGGGGAAAGGCCCCGGAGAGTATGTTCTGGCACAAGATATCTGTATTGATTATGATAAGAAAGAATTGGTATTATTGGCATCGGTACCATCGAAATTGATGTTTTACAATTTCGAAGGAAAGCTCGAACGGGAATATGGATTGGAGAATGAAAACTTTTCTTTGAATAATATCGTCGTCAATAAAAAACAACTTTGGGGAAATTATGGTCCCGGTCAGGATTCTTGTGTGGGAATTGCTTTTTGGAATCCGGAAAATGAAAGATTTGAATTCCAGAGAGAAGCTACTTTAACTCAGCCTTATAAAGCACCTGTAGTAACCGAGGGAATGTATATGTTACAAGGAGAACAGGTGAATTTGGTGAAGGATTTCGATCGTACGATTTATACCTATAGGGATGGAAAATTGAGTCCGCGTTATAGGCTGGATTTCGGAGAACAAAATTTTTTGAATATTTGGATGGAAGAGATGGGGGATTCGGATTTTGTCAACAAAACATTAACGCAAGGATATATATATAAATTGCAGAATGTAAAAGAAACTTCCGGATTGATTTATTTTAGTATCAATAATGGCAAGGGGATAGGGATCATCGATAAGCAAACAAGGCAGGCGGTCTTATATCAAAAAATGAAAGATGAGTATTTCGGATTTGATTTCGACCGGATGAAACCTGTGTCAGATGCTGAGAATAAATATTTCGGCTATATGGTTCCTGTCGTATCTTTACAGAAAGGAGTGCAACAAGGGCGCTTAAACGACCGGAAAGAGCTGATCGATAGAATCGATCGGTTAGAAGAAGATAGTAATCCCGTCTTGTTTTTGTATAAGAGTAAAAAATAATTTACTAATCTATAATATTAATCGTTATGAAGAAAAAACTTTACATTTTAAGCCTGATCGTTATATTGGGATTGGGAGGTGTTTATGCTATTGCCGGAAATTCGGATATGAATGCTTGTTTTTGGAAAGGGCGTGTCTATCAACCGGGTGAAGTTTGGGAAGAAGTAGTGGACGGAGTGACATACCGGTACACATGTAAGGAAAATGGTGAAATCGTTGTTAGTCCACTTCCTTAAGATCGGTAGGCTGAGAAATAAGGGGAGGGAAATTCCCCCTTCAATCTTTTTATTTGTAAGAGCGTAATGAAAGGGATATCTTGGAGGCTGTTATTCCTCTGTACCGGAGTGATGTCTTGCTGCCTTTGGGGTTGTCAGCAGGAAGAAGAAGAGATTCACTTAACCTTTGAAGATGGGATTGCACAAGCTTTGCAGACCGGAAAAAAACTATTGGTGTGGCATGCCTGGGAAAATGAAACCGATACCACAGATTACTTTGAAAAGATAAAAAAGGAATATGAATTGGATTCTTTGTTCCGGCAAAATTATATTCTTGTACATCATATAGCCAATATCGTTGGAAATGAAGCTTTACCCCGGATATTGAAGAATAATAACCAGCCTCTATGGCTGCTGTTTTCAGCTGATTTGAATCTGGAAATGGTGTGGCCCGGAGCGAAAAAGGAGTTGAAACAAAGATTAGATAGTGTGTCGAAGGGATTTGCTCTTACCGAAACGTATGCGAATACGTTGCATCTGTCCGATGAAGATTATAAAAAGGTAGTTTCTTCTACGTTAAAAGCGTTTTGGGCCTGTAAAGAAGGAGATGAGGGGAAAGCATTCGATATGATTCGGTATTCGGTACAAATAGCTCCTTATTTTTATAATTCCTATCTGGCTGCTAAAATATATGAAAGGAACGGAAAACAAAAGGAAGCTGAAGAGCAGGCACAGTCGGCACTGCAATCATACGATGAGTCGGATTACTTTTTATATCATGCTTTATGTGATGAATTATATTTCATATTGGGCTGTAACGCTCCTACCGGAGGAGAGCAGAGGCATATCGTGTTTCGCGAGACGATGAAAGACTGCGGGCGAATCGGATACCGTACAAAATGTGAAATCGATTATGAATTTAAAAATATCGGTTCTGTTCCGGTTTTGATAAAACAAGTGGTAAAAAGTTGTAACTGTATGGAAGTCTCCTGGGATACTCAGCCGGTATTACCTGGAGCGACTGGACATATCCATGTGGTTCATAAAGCTGACCGGAAGGGGAATTTTTCAAAAATGATCGCTGTATTTCTCCATCCGGATTCTCCGAAGATCTTCTTGTCTTATAAAGGGAGGGTTTATTGAGTAAAAGTGCTCTCTTCCGGTTAGTTATAGTAAATTGTGTTTAAAATCCCGGGCTCTGTAAGGGCCTTTTTTATTGCCGACAGATGCTCTCTCTTTATGAACGAACGATCGTTATTTAAAATTTTGAAATTTATTGGAAAATTTTCTTCTTTTTTATAGTACCTCCCTATGCTCGCAATTGTCTTTTAAGAAAGAGACAAAAAATAATGAACATTCAGGAATTATATACTTTATTAAAAAAATACCGGGAAAGACGTTGCACAATTGAGGAAAGCGACAAACTGAATTGTTGGTTCGAGCAATTCCAGGAAGAGGCGGATCGGATTCCCGGGATACCGGAGGAAAAACTTGAATGGTTATTTTCTCAGATAGAAAGTAAAATTCTGTTTTCACAGTCTGTACGGCAGATGCAGAAGAGATTATTTCGCCGTTTAGCCGGTCTTGCTGCTATGCTTGCCGTTTGTACGACTGCCGGATATTATCTTTTTAAGGCTCCCTCAGAAACCGTATTACCGGAGAAGCAAGAAGCTGTCCTTATCCAACCCGGTCGTCTTCAGGCCCGGCTGATTTTATCGGATGGCTCTACGGTTCTGTTGGATAGTTCCACCGTCGTGAAAGATTTGCCGGGACAATTAATCAAGACCGCTGCTACTCCCGTTCTGGATTACTCTGCGACAACATCCGGGGTGACAGAAGAAGCATTCAATGTCATTACTGTCCCCCAGGGAGGAGAATATAAGCTCATCCTGGCCGACGGTACGCAGGTTTGGCTGAATTCGGGCTCCTCCCTGAAATATCCGGTCGCTTTTGTAAAAGACAGCCGGCAGGTAGACCTGAACGGAGAAGCCTATTTCGAGGTAACGAAAGACAGCCAGCCTTTCATCGTGAGGACTTTCGATATGGATATCAAGGTATTAGGAACTTCGTTCAATATTTCAGCTTATGGAAATGATGATTGCATCCGGACGACTTTGGTCGAAGGAAAAGTCGTAGCCAATAAGCACGATGAGTGCGAATATACGATGGCTCCCGGACATGCCTGGACGTATACCCGCTCCACCGACAAAACGGAAATGACAGAATGCGATACGGAATTGTATACGTCCTGGATCAAAGGAATATTTAAATTCCGGGATATGCCCCTCGAAGAGATTATGCAAAAATTGAACCGGTGGTACGGGTGCTCCGTCCGGTTCGAAAACGAACGGTTGAAACAACTGCGGTTTAGTGGTACTGCCAAAAAGGATAGACCCATCGGATATTTATTAGAAATGATCCAGTCAATCACAAAGGTAGATTTTGAAATTGAAGGGACATCGGTTGTCGTAAAAAGCAGATAAAAGAAAAACAGGGAGCTCTCACCCTCCCTGTCTGAATCAATAAACAACGGTCACTGCTGATAGTTTGCAAGCGGTCAGGTAGTGATGTATTTACTAATTAAATAACAAATGTATGAAAAAAACAGGTAGAATTCAAATTTTGAAACACATGCGAAATCTGTTTCTCTTCATTTTGCTTTCTGCTTCAAGTGTCTGGGCTAAGGGAAGTTATTCCCAGGAGACTCAATTGAAGCTGAATGTTAAAAATGGAACACTGGAATCGATTTTTAATCAGATCACCAGGCAAAGCCAACTGGAGTTTTTTTACAACACCAATGCGTTGGATGTAAAACAAAAAGTGGATTTATCCAAAAAAACGGGAACGTTGGATGAAATCCTGAAGGAAATTCTGGGAGATAAATATAGGTACAGGATAAAGGATCAGTATATTTTGATTTCGGAAGTAGAACCCGAAATGCAGGCGGAGAAAAAATCGGTGACTATAAACGGACAAGTGAGAGACCGGAAAGGGGCTGTTATTCCCGGAGTGACCGTATTATTAAAAGGTACTACCCTGGGAACTGCTACCGACATGAACGGGGAATTTAAAATCACCGTACCGGAACAGCCTGAAATCATCCTCCAATTCTCTTTTATCGGTATGAAGAATAAAAACGTCGAATACAAAGGAGAACCTGCTCTGAAAATAGTACTGGAAGAGGATGTGGCAGAAATGGAGGAAGTGATCGTTACCGGTATTTTCACCCGTAAGGCAGAGAGTTATACCGGAGCTGCAGTGACCGTCACTCAAGATCAATTGAAACGGGTAGGTAACCAGAATATTTTCCAGAGTTTGCGTAATATCGACCCTTCTTTGGCTATCAGCGATAACCTGGATTTCGGTTCCGACCCCAACAAACTGCCGGATATGAAACTGCGCGGAACTTCTTCTTTCCCCGGTGCAGACGACGGATTGGACCTGAAAGGCAACTACATGAACAAGCCCAATCAACCCCTGTTTATTCTGGACGGATTCGAGGCGAGCGTCGAGAAAATTTTCGATATGGATATGAACCGGGTGGAGAGTGTGACTATCCTGAAAGATGCTTCTGCCAAGGCCTTGTATGGCTCTAAAGCGGCCAATGGGGTGGTGGTTATCGAGACCAAACGTTTGTTATCCGGACAGCTGAGGGTGACTTATAACGGGAGTCTGGATATCGAAGCGCCCGACCTGACCAGTTATGATTTGTGTAATTCGCTCGAAAAACTCGAAGTAGAAAAAGTGGCCGGGTACTATATAACAGAACGTAGTCCCGAACAACGGGATTATCTCGAAAAATTGTATGCAACCCGGAAAAAAGCGGCGCTGGAAGGGTTGGACACCGACTGGTTGTCTAAACCGCTACGCACCGGTATAGGGCATAAACATTCCCTCTCTTTTGAAATGGGCGACGAAAATCTGCGGGTGATAGCCGATGTGTCCTACAATCAGATAGCCGGTGTAATGAAAGGATCCGGACGTACCAATCTGGCCGGAAGTATGAATGTTTCTTACCGGCTGAAGAATTTCCTTTTTAAGAACATTATGAGTATTACCAGTAATAAGAGTACCGATTCTCCTTACGGCACTTTCCGGGATTATGCCAGTATGAATCCCTATTGGCGGCCAACCGATAGCAATGGAAATATTCCGAGATACGCTGAAATTATCGATTTGGGATACGATAGATATAAATATATCACCAATCCGCTATACAACTCGACCTTAAATACGAAATTGGATGCCAGTTATCTGGAATTTACGAATAACTTTTATGCCGAATGGACGATTCTGGAAGGGCTGAAAGCAACTGCCCGTATCGGTATTACCACCAAGAAAAATGAAGCCGATTCTTATTATCCGGCAAACCACACTAAATTTGAAGACTATTCCAAAGAAGATTTCTTCCGTAAAGGTTCGTATCAGTTGAATAATGGAAAAAGCAGTGACCTGAGCGGTGATTTCAATATCAACTATTCAAAGTCTATCGATAAACATTATCTGTTTCTGAACGGAGGACTTTCTTTGAGCGAAAAGACTTTCGACGAAGTGATTCATTATGCCGAAGGTTTCCCGAGCGATAAGATGGACCATATCATGTTTGCCCGTCAATATGCCAAAGATTCACGACCGACAGGCCTCGAAAATACCACCCGGGATATGGGTATTTTAGGCGTATTCTCTTATTCTTACGATAACCGTTATCTGACGGACATCACTTTGCGGTCGAACGGCTCTTCGCAATTCGGCAAGAACAACCGCTGGGCGTTGTTCTGGAGTGCCGGACTGGGATGGAACATTCATAATGAAAAATTCCTGCGGGAATCCAAGATTATAAAACAGCTGAAACTGAGAGGCTCGGTCGGCTATACCGGTAATCAGAATTTCAGTGGTTATCAGGCTATTTCTACTTATAAATATTATCTGGATAAATCTTATCAGGATTTTATCGGTTCTTATTTACTCGGCCTGGCCAATGATGATTTGAAATGGGAGCAAAAACTGGATTATAATGTGGGCCTGGATGCTTTGATTCAGCGGTTGACCCTGCGTTTCAACTACTATGTGGCTTATACGGACAATTTGTTGACAGACATCTCCTTGCCCACCTCTACCGGTTTCTCCACCATGAAAGAAAACCTGGGTAAAGTAAAGAATGACGGGTTCGAACTCGATGCTTCGTATACGGCTTTCCAAAACCGGAACGGCTATGTAAATTTCACTTTCTCGATAGCCACCAATAAGAATAAGATCATGAAGATTTCAGATGCGCTGAAAAAATACAACGACGAGCAGGATAAGATTGCAGCCAGCAGAAATCAGGGAGCGCCGGTGAAGAAATATGCCGAAGGCATGTCGATGAATGCGATTTGGGCAGTACCTTCTATGGGTATCGATCCGGCAACGGGCCGGGAGATCTATATCAACCGGAAAGGACAGATGACTTATAACTGGAACGTAAACGATATGATCGTCTGTGGAGACTCGGAATCCAAATACCGGGGAAATTTCGGAGTAAACGGAGAGTATAAAGGAATCGGTTTAAGCGTAGTATTCCGTTACCTCGGCGGAGGAAAAATGTATAATCAGACCCTGGTAGACCGTGTTGAAAATATCGATGTATATTATAATGTAGACCGGCGGGTACTGAGCGGCAGATGGCAGGAACCGGGACAGCATGCCGATTACAAGATCCTGGGCGACTATTGGGATTCAGAAAATGAAGTGTGGGTGAATGAGAAAACCCGGGCTACTTCCCGATTCGTTCAAAAACGGAACGAACTGGATTTTGCTTCCCTGACTGCCTATTATGATTTCAAACGGGAATGGATTCAGAAGATCGGACTGGAACGGCTGAAATTGTCTTTCTATATGAACGATATCTGTAAATTCTCTTCGATTAAAGTGGAAAGAGGTTTGGATTATCCTTTCGCCCGTACGATGTCATTTGCCCTGTCGGCTACTTTCTGATTTTGTTGCACCCAATTAAATGAAAAGAAATATGAAAAGAATGTTGAAATATATCATTGCTTCCAGCCTGCTACTGATGTTTTCCGGCTGTAATGACTGGCTCGATGTGCAACCGAAATCTGAAATCCGTTCAGATATTCAGTTCGAAACAGAGGGAGGATTCAAAGATGCCCTGATCGGGGTCTATCTGGGATTGACCGAAGATGCCCTGTATGCCAAAGATCTGACCTGGCATTTTGTTGATATTCTGGCTCAGCAGTATCCTCTGCATTCATTGAGTACGAATATCGGTATCAAAAATTACGAGTACACCTCAACAACGGTGATGCCCCGGATTGAAAATATCTGGCTCAAAGCTTACAATGCAATTGCCAATATCAACAACGAACTGGAATATCTGGAGAAGAAAAAGAGTATTCTGGATCCGATCAATTATGCTATTATTAAAGGCGAATTGCTGGGTTTGCGGGCTTATGTTCATTTCGATCTGATCCGGCTGTTCGGCTATGGAAATGTAGCCGGAAGAGAGGAAGTCTTATCTAAGGAAACGATCCCTTATGTGACGGAATATACCAAAGATATTACTCCACAGTTGACTTATGCACAAACCTTTAAGCTGATGGAACAGGATCTGACGGATGCATTGGCATTGTTGAAAGAAGATCCGGTGTATGATACGGAACGTCCCGAGGACTATTACCATGTGGTCAATAGCGACGGATTTTATGACAAACGGTCGATGAGAATGAATTATTACGCGGTCAGAGGTCTGATGGCCAGAATGATGTTGTGGCAAGGCAAGAAGAAAGAGGCCTTGGAAGCGGCTGTCGAAGTGATCGAACATGCACCTTATTCTTGGGTCAGCCAGGCAGCTGTTTCGAATCCGACACTGAAAGACCGGGATATGATTTTCGTGGATGAACATCTTTTTACACTCAATGTCATTAAACTGGGCGACCTGATCAATTCATATCTCGATCCGACTATCAACAACAATTATGAACTGCTTTACCAGAGTAAAACAGTGGCTGACGGGATTTATGAAATCAACAATGGGGTCGGAGTATCGGATTACCGGTATATGTACTTATACGATATTTCGGGAACGAACTATGTGACGGCAAAATTGATACAACGCGATTATTACAATGACAAATATTCGAAACGTATTCCTTTGATGAAGATCTCCGAAATGTATTATATCGCTGCCGAATGTTTGTTGAACGGTGAGACAAAAGATCTGGGAAAAGCCCGGGAATATATGAATACGGTCCGGGAAAAACGGGGAATTATTATCCCGATCCCGGAAGGAGCCGATGAAGCAACCCTGGAAACGGAGATCCAGAAAGAATACCGGAAAGAGTTCACCTGCGAAGGACAATTATTCTACTATTATAAACGTAAAATGATTTCTCCGATTCCGGGCACTTCTATTACCTTAACCGATAAGAATACGATGCTGCCTTATCCGGATGTGGAGATCGATTTCGGGCAGAGAGAACAATAACAGGATTTGAATATATAAATTGATGAAGTATGAAAAGACATATCGTTTATTCAGGGATAATCGCCATGCTGACCTATTGTCTATGGGGATGTGAGGAAGAGAAGACATTGCAGTATGTAAACAATCCGGCCATTAATTTTACCGGAGGAACCGGGCTCTTTTCGTTTATCGCCACTCCCGACTTAGCGGATACGGTATTGACCGTCGGATTGGAAATCATGGGATATGCAGCAGACGTTGACCGGGAAGTGAATGTAGAAGTATTACAGGATAGTACGACTGCTATCGACTATGAATTGCTGACTCCGACAATTATCGAAAAAGGGAAATACACCGGACAAGTAAAAGTGAGGGTGAAAAATACACCCTTACTGAAAGAAAAAGAAGTACGTCTCTGGTTGGTATTGAAAGAATCAGATGATTTTTCCGTCGGGGTGAGCGGGATGAACCAGAGCATTTTGAAGTGGAGTAACCGGTTGATCCAGCCTGCCAACTGGAGATGGTTACGCTATTATTTCGGTACTTATAGCACCCGTTTTTATGAGTTCATCATCGAAGTAACCGGAAGAACCGAGTTTCCTTATAATCACCCCGACGCTTCTCTGGAACCGATGGGGGTTGATGAGGTGGAAGCCTGGGCCAATATGGTGAGAGACGCTTTAGACGAATACAATGCCACACACGATGATGTGCTGAGACATGATGACGGAGATGCTAAAGGACAACCTGTAGTGATCCCTTAATATTGATCTGATTTTAAATAATGAAAATGATGAAACGAAATAATATATTGATTTGGATAAGTGTACTCTTTCTCGCTTTAGTTTTTTCTGCTTGCTACGACGATGAGAGTACTTACGACACGAATATCATCCCCGAAGTAGTGATCGATACGACGGGAATACCTGCCCGTCATTCGGTGTTTTTCAACCATACGATGACCCTGGAGCCTAAAATTTATAAAAAAGGAGATCCGGATGCCGAATTGGAATACCTTTGGCGGATCGATGTCAGTTCGAGCGATACGACAAGAATGGTATTGGGACATGAACCTAAGTTGAATGCTAAAATTACGGTTTCTCCGAATACGCTGGATTATACATTGTCATTGACGGTAACCGATAAATCAAACGGATTGCAATATTATATGTATTGGAAAGTATTCGTTTCCAGTGAGTTCGGAGAAGGATTGATCGTTGCCGATACCAAAAATGGGTCGACTTCGGATCTGAACCTGATTATGGCCAACGAATTTACCGAAGGGTTTAAAAACGAGGGAAAGGATATCATTCACCGGAATTTATATTCACAGAGTAATGGAGAGGAAATCGATGGGGTGGTCTGCGGAGTGTATTATGGAAATGTATACAATAAACGGAGAATTACCGCTATTACACCAAATTCTATCGTACGTTTGAATCCGCTCGATTATCAGTTTATGGACAGGGACGGCGATGCTTTCTTTATCCCGATGGAAAAAATCGCTCCGGCCTATATTTGCAATGGCTATACTTCCGAATACCTGGTAATCAATAAAAAAGTCGCCATTTTATCAGCTCAGCACAATACTAAATACGGTTATCCTTATACCGGTGATTATGAAGTTAAAAAGTATATTGCCGTCAACCCTTCTACCTATTATAATTCTGTCGGGGGAGGCGTTGTGTATGACGAGAAACACAATCGTTTCCTTTGGCTTCCTTACTTCTATAATTCGTCTCCGATGGTAGAATGTAAAGCTTTTGCCGGGGGAGAGTTCGATCCGAACAATGTGGGAGATAAAACTTGCCTGTTCGCTGATTTAGGAAATCTGAACGATTACTATTTTGTCATGAAAGATCGGCAGGCCGAAAACTATTACATTTATGTCGTCGATGGAAATACCGGAGGCAAGGACAACGGTATGTTGGGCAAACATATCTATAATATCAGTCATTGCCCAAAGATCGGGCAGGCGGTTGCCTATGTATTCTCTCCTTTGGAAAATACCTTGTATTATGCTACGGATTCTGAAGTGTATGCCGTTATGCTGGCTACAGAAAACCTGATGACAGAGTTGCGGTATCCGACTTCTGCCGGGAATCCGTTGGCAACCGGAGAGAAAATTACTTCTCTGGAAATTCATAAAGGAGATGGATATGCGACTTTGGGCGAACGTACCGAAGAGGGAAAAGTCGTAAAGGATCAGGTCGGTTCGGAATACCGTCTGTTGCTGATGACGACGTATAATGAGACTTCAAAAGAGGGAGCGGTTTACACTTTGCCGATCAAGAACCTGGGGGCAGGGGTGATTGCTGAAGATTATGTGAAACGCTTCGGAGGATTCGGCCGCGTTTTGGCTACTTATCCTCAGGGTAAATAGCCTGTGTGCCGGGATAGGCTGATGTGTCCGAACAACACATTAGCCTATCATTTTTCTCTTCTTTACTAAAATGAAACGATTCCAATCTCTTGAGTAATTCAGCGGTTATAAACGATCCCCCTAACTTCCGACATCTTTGTTCCCGTTGGTTTCCAGTTCACCGGATA
>OATP01001181.1_pt1 | contig 11569 bp, 12 predicted proteins | sample 1495041 | NCBI WGS metagenome assembly OATP01 (sample SAMEA2579972, study PRJEB22360) | human gut metagenome | biome: human gut; feature: human-associated habitat; material: faeces | place: Denmark | collected 2008/2010 | reverse complement strand
GCGTTTTCCAGTTTGGGTTGGGGTTCTGGTTTGTGGGGGCTGCCGCCAGCCTCGCTACAGCGGAGCGGCTGCCGGGGTCAGCTGCTTGATGTATGCCCACATGCGCTGCTTGGCGGCTTTGTCAGTGAGCGCCGCCTCAAAACCGTCGAGCGCGAGCACGCGGCGACCCTGCACATGGGCGACCAAGCCGGGCTTGAGCATGGCGGTGTCGAAGTCATCGATCGCCACGAGCATATCGGCGTAGGTCTCGCGCATGGTATCGGCCGCGCGATCGTCCAGCAGCAAGACCGCCTCGGGGTCCAAGGCCTCGAGCGCCTCGCGGAACAGCTCGCACGGTAGGCCCTCGCCTGTCGCGACCGCCCCGTCACCCACGCCGGCGACGCTTGCCAGCACGCAAAAATCCTCGGGCGCGTAGCCGATGGCCCCAAGCGCCTTGCGCAACGCCGCGCCATCCGGGCCGGCGGCAAGCTCGCCACCCGAACGCTCGGCCTCGTCCAAATCGCCTTTGACTAGTACGATCGGCGAGCACGCGTTGCCCGCGATACGCACGCCGCGACCCGCGAGCGATGCGAGCTCCTGCTCGGCCGCCTGGGCGATGGCTTCTTTTTTCTGGCTTTGTGACGTGGGCATGCGCTCTCCAATCGTTTGCGTGCCCACCATTATATAAAAGAGCCGGCCGCGAGTGGTTGCTTTGCGGGCGGCTGGGTATAAGCACGGTCGTACTGAGTTTTACGCGGCCAAGCCGCGTCGCATTATGGAGGTCACCATGGCTGACATTAATCAGATTACCCCCGAGAACTTCGATTCCATCGTTAACGACAGCCTGCCCGTGCTGGTCGATTTTTGGGCACCGTGGTGCGGGCCCTGTCGATCCCTCTCGCCCATCGTTGACGAGGTTGCCGATGAGCTGGCGGGCAAGCTTGCCGTTGCCAAATGCAACGTCGACGACAACCAGGACCTGGCCATGAAGTATGGCGTCATGAGCATCCCCACGCTGATTGTGTTTAAGAACGGCGAGGAGATTGACCGCTCGGTTGGCGCTCTACCCAAGGCGAGGCTGCAGGCGCTGCTGGAGAAGCATCTGTAATACGCTTGTTACATGTTGCCGTCTGCCTGCCGTCCATGAGCGCTTTTGCACCGCTCGCCGGACTTCTGGATGCACTGAGTGCAACCACGGATAGTATGGTAGTCACAAACAGCCCCCAGTGAACGGGTGCGGGTCGCACAGACTCGTACCCGTTTTCTTATGCAACTGCGCGCAGAGCGGGCGTAGTAAAATCTGAACCACTGAACTGCCCCATACAAAAGGAGATTTCCCATGCATGATGTTGGAATGAACATGAGCCAGCTTGCCATGAGCGTCAAGCAGGTCGACGACACCATCGAGCTCGCTCACGAGTGGAGCCATCAGCTGCTGCATGCGACCGAGAATTTTGACATGGAGCGCATCGGCGCCAAGCTCGAGGCCGCCATGGCCGCGCTGCACGAGGCGCATGACGCGCTCGAGGGCTACGAGGAAGCCATCGAGGCCGACCACAACTCCGTCGGCTCCGTGAAGCTGGTGTAAGGTGGCCGAACACGAGCACAGCTGCGGGTACGAGCACGAGCATCCGCACGGGGCGGACGGTAACGCGGGCTGCCACTGTAGTGGTTCCGGCTCCGAGCTGGTCCGTTTTTCGGTTACCGCACCCGACGACCTGCTGCGCCGTTTTGACGAGCAGATCGCACGCCGCGGCGACGTGGCCAACCGATCCGAGGCCGTGCGCGACCTGATTCGCGCCTCGATCGCCAAAGAGCAGATGCGCACGCCCGATGAGCATGTTATCGGGTCGCTCACCATGATCTACGACCACCATACCGGCGACCTGACGCGCCGCCTGGACGAGGTGCAGCACGACTACACCGACGAGATCGTATCGACCATGCACGTGCATCTGGATCACCACAACTGCTTGGAGATTCTGGCGCTCAAGGGTCGCGGCGAGCGCGTCTACGAACTAGCCGACCGCCTGCTGGGCCTGCGCGGCGTTAAGCACGGCGAGCTCACGTGCGCCGCCACCAAGCAGAGCCTGGGGCTGTAGCGGGATTTCCCGCAGCGCACCTGCCAAATAGGGACAGGTTTGTTTTGGCAGGTTTAGAAGTTTTACCTACCAAAATAAACCTGTCCCTATTTGGTCGGTTTTGATGAGGGGTGTCGCATGCGGCATGTGCATATTCATGTGACGGGCATTGTGCAGGGCGTTGGCATGCGACCGTTTGTGTATCGCGAGGCCATGGCACATGGCATTTGTGGATGGGTGCTCAATGCAGGCGACGGCGTGCATATCGAGACGCACGCTCCGGCCGATGCGCTCGATGCTTTTGTTGCCGCGCTTTCTGAGCATGCGCCTGCGGCAGCTCGCGTTGAGCGAGTCGATATTGCGGATTTGGAGCCTGGCGGCTGGAGCACTGCCGATGAGCAGGGCTTTCACATTGTGGCGTCGCAGGACCAGACCGCGCACACGACGCTCGTCTCGCCCGATATCGCCACCTGTGACGATTGCCTGCGCGAGTTGTTCGATCCCGCCGACCGACGCTATCACTACCCCTTTATCAACTGCACTAACTGCGGCCCACGCTTTACCATCATCCGATCGCTGCCTTATGACCGAGCGGCCACATCGATGGACCGTTTCCCCATGTGCCCCGCCTGCGCCGCAGAGTATGCCGATCCACTCGACCGTCGCTTTCACGCACAGCCCGATGCCTGCTTTGATTGCGGGCCGCATATTACGTGGCGCGAGGCTGTGAACGGCGATGCGTGCGGGAATTCGTCCGCGACACCGGCCGTCGGCACCACACGCGAGGCCAGCGACGCTATCATCGAGCGCTGCGTTGAGCTGCTGGCCAGCGGTAGCATCGTCGCCATCAAGGGCCTGGGCGGATTCCATCTATCCTGTGACGCTGCCAACGAGCAGGCGGTGGCCGAGCTGCGCCGTCGCAAGCGTCGCAGCAATAAGCCGCTTGCCGTCATGGTGCGCAGTCTTGCCGATGCCGGGCGCCTGTGCCATATCGACGATGCAGAACGCGATCTGCTCGCCGGCAGTATCCGCCCCATCGTGCTGCTGCGCCGGCGGGCTGTTTGCGGGAACGACGGCGATTCTTCCGACGCCCTCGTACTCGCACCGTCCGTCGCGCGCGACCTGCCCGAGCTTGGCGTTATGCTCCCCTACACCCCGCTTCAGCATCTTCTGCTTGCAGCTGCCGCGTCACACGGTATGCACGCGCTCGTCATGACCAGCGGAAACCTGAGCGAAGAACCCATCGAGACCGACGACGACCTTGCCTGGGAACACCTCGTTGCCGCCGGCATCGCCGACGCGCTGCTCGGTAACGACCGCGCGATTCTCTCGCGCTATGACGATTCCGTGGTGCGCGTGGTTGACGGCACCGTTATGCCCGTGCGCCGCGCTCGCGGATATGCACCCCAGCCGTTGCCGTTGCCGGCGCTCGACGGCGCTCCGTCCTGCGTGCTCGCCTGCGGGCCACAACAAAAGGCCACGATTGCGCTCACACGTGAAGGGACGAACGGCAAGGCAACCTGTTTTGTGTCGCAGCATATCGGCGATGTTGAAAACGGCGGGACCTTCGATGCCTGGAACGCTGCGCGCACGCGCTTGGAAGATCTCTTTGATTTGGCACCCGCCGCCTTGGCCTGCGATGTACACCCCAGCTATCTATCGGGCCAGTGGGCGCGCGAGCAGGCGCGAAAATGCAATCTGCCGCTCGTCGAGGTGCAGCACCATCATGCGCATATCGCGAGCGTAATGGCCGAGGCCATCGCCGCGGGCCAGCTTACAACCGACGCGCGCGTCCTTGGCATCGCCTTTGACGGCACCGGCGCCGGCACCGATGGGACCATTTGGGGCGGCGAGTTTCTTGTTGCCAGCCTTGGCGGCTTTGAGCGTGCCGCGCATTTGCGCACCTGGGCGCTCCCCGGTGGGGCGGCCTCCGTGCGCGACGCCCGCCGCAACGCCTTTGCCCTGCTCAGTGAGCTCGGCCTGCTCGAGCACCCAGGTGCCGCTCGGCTTTTGGACAGCCTCGACGAGCAAACGCGCAGCGTGACAGCCACCATGATCGAGCGCGGCATCAACAGCCCGCGTACCAGCAGCATGGGGCGTCTCTTTGATGCCGCGGCAGCGATTCTGGGCATCTGCGACAAGGCAACCTACGAGGGCGAACCCGCCATAGAACTCGAAGCCGCCGCCTGGCGCGCGCTCGACAACGAAATCGCCCATTTTCCCGACGACAACGCCGGCTATTTCGCATCTAGCCCATCGTGGCTGGACGGCCCCTATGTTCTGGACCAGAAAGCACTCTTTGAGGCACTTTTGGGAGGAATTGAAGCCGGAACGCCCGCCTACAGGCTCGCGCTCGACTTCCATATCGCCATCGCGCGCTCTTCGGCACGAATCGCACGCGAAATCTGCGCGCGCGAAGGCATCGATACCGTCGCGCTCTCGGGCGGCGTGTTCATGAACCGACTTTTGCTCCAGCTCCTCACCCGCGAGCTCAAAAGCATGGGTCTCACTGTCTTGATTCCCCAAACCGTGCCCGTTAACGACGGCTGCATCGCCTACGGTCAGGCGGCAGTCGCAAGCGCTCGTCTTGCGCAGATTGCATCGCAGTAGCTCACCCTCGCACGCCGCTGTGCCCAGCCGTCTCACAGGCGTAACGCGTTTGCCCGCAAACCCCGTGAGCGCTACCATCAACTGATGGATTATCAAGCGCCCGTCCAGCGCAAAGCGTATAAAAGGGGAACAATATGTGCCTTGCCGTTCCCGGTAAAGTAGTCAAACGCGACGACGACCTCAAGGCCACCGTCGACATGATGGGCATCGAGCGCCCCGTGTCGCTGCGACTCGTGCCGACGGCGCAGGTTGGCGACTATATTCTCGTACACGCCGGCTTTGGCATCCAGATTGTCGACGAGCAGGAGGCACAGGAAACGCTCGAGCTTGTTAATGCCATGTCCGAGCTGGTCGAAGAAGACCAGCTGACCACCAACCCGGCGGAGGCTTACTAGTGGCGCCCGAGCAGCCGGCGCGCTCCGGTATCGATTTCTCGGCATTCCGCGATCCCAAGCTGGCTCGCGAGCTCATCGAGCGCATTCATGAGCTTGCCGGCGACCGCGCCATCAACCTTATGGAAGTCTGCGGCACGCATACCGTGAGCATCGGGCGCTATGGCTTTCGCTCCATTATGCCGGCCGGGCTCAAGCTGCTGAGCGGCCCGGGCTGCCCCGTCTGCGTCACCGCCAACCGCGACATCGACCACGCAATCGCGCTCGCCAACATAGACGGCGCCATCATCACCACCTTTGGCGACATGATGCGCGTGCCCGGATCGTCCACCTCGCTCGCTGCACAAAAGGCGGCAGGGCGTGACATTCGCATTGTGTACTCCCCGCTCGATGCACTCGACATTGCCGAGCAAAACCCCGATCGCCCGGTTATTTTTATGGGCGTGGGCTTTGAGACCACAACGCCCACCATCGCCGCCGCCATCTTGGAGGCCGAAGCGCGCGGGCTTTTGAACTTCTCGGTCTATTGCGCCCACAAGACCACGCCGCCGGCGTTGCGCGCCATCGCCAACGATCCCGAGACCGCCATCGACGGCTTTATCCTGCCGGGACACGTCGCCACCATCACGGGCTTGGCGCCCTTTAGCTTTTTGGTCGATGAATTCAATACCCCGGGCGTGGTCACGGGATTTGAACCGGTCGATATCCTGCAGGGCATCTGCATGCTGGTCCAGATGGTTGTCGAGGACAGGCCGGCGATTGACAACGCCTACCGCCGTGGCGTCAACGCAGACGGCAACCCCGTGGCGCGCCAGCTGGTCGAGCAGGTGTTTGAGCCATGCGACACCACGTGGCGCGGGCTGGGGCCGATTGCCAACTCGGGCCTTTCCATCCGCCCCGAGTTCTCGCGCTTTGATGCCCGCGTTCGCTTTGACGTGCCCGTTGAGCCGACGGTTGAGCCGCGTGGGTGCCGCTGCGGCGACGTGCTGCGCGGGGCCATTACGCCGAGCGACTGCCCGCTCTTTGGCCGCACCTGCACGCCCGAGCACCCCGTCGGCCCGTGCATGGTGAGCTCCGAGGGCAGCTGCGCGGCGTACCACCGCTACCGCGACTAGCCCGGGCACACCCGCACACCGGCACCACCCACGATTGGAGTTTTCGATATGTCCCATAGCGTTACCGATAGCACCGTCCTGCTGGGCCACGGCTCCGGCGGCCAGATGATGAAACGCATCATCGATGAGGTCTTTTTGGATGCCTTTGGGTCGCCCGAGCTGCTCGAAGGCAACGATGCCGGCGTCGCCGCGCTGCCCGCGAGCGGGCGCATCGCCATGTCGACCGACAGCTTTGTAGTCTCGCCGCAGTTCTTCCCCGGTGGCAACATCGGCCGCCTCGCCGTGTGCGGAACCGTCAACGACGTCGCGACCTCGGGCGCCAACGTGCGCTACCTGTCGTGCGGCTTTATCCTCGAAGAGGGCTATCCCATGGATAGGCTCCGCCAGATTGTGCAGACGATGGCCGAGACGGCGCACGAGGCGGGCGTGTCCATAATCACGGGCGACACCAAGGTGGTCGAGCGCGGCGGGGCCGACGGCGTCTATATCAATACCGCCGGCGTGGGCGAGGTGCCTGCGGGCGTGGCGCTCAGCGGCGCAAACTGCCAGCCCGGCGATGTCATCCTGGTCTCGGGTACACTGGGCGACCACGGCATCGCTATCATGAGCCAACGCGAGGGTCTGGCGTTTTCGAGCACCATCGAAAGCGACGCCGCGCCGCTCAACCACCTGATTGCCGATGTGCTTTCCGCAGCACCCGACACACGCTGCTTCCGCGACCCCACGCGCGGTGGCCTGGCCTCGACGCTCAACGAGTTTGCGCAGGCCAGCGGCGTTGCCATGGAGATCGACGAGGATGCCGTGCCCGTGCGTCCCGACGTGCGGGCCGCCTGCGAGATGCTCGGCTACGATGTGCTGCAGGTGGCAAACGAGGGCAAGATGGTCGCCGTCGTACCGGCCGAGCAAGCCGATGCCGCACTGAGCGCCATGCGCGCCGCCCACTACGGCGAGAACGCCGCCGTCATCGGTCGCGTGCTGCCGCTTGCCGAGGGCGCCCGTCCCGCCGTGCGCGTGCGCACCGGCTGGGGTTCGACCCGCATCCTCGACATGCTCGTAGGAGAGCAGCTGCCGAGAATTTGCTAACGACAAAGGCTCAGGGCTATTAAAGATATTCAGATTCCAAACATGCCCGGCACGCATGCCCAGTATCATGGGGTGCGTTTTACAACTCAAGCGGCAGGAGCACCCATGGCAGCAGCTTTTTCCCATGTGATCTTTGACCTGGACGGCACCATCCTCAACACGCTCGAGGACCTGGCGGCCGCCGGCAACCATACCTGCGAGGCGCACGGCTGGCCCACGTTTGCCGTTGACGAGTACCGCTACAAGGTGGGAAACGGCATGCTCAAGCTGGTTGAGCGCTTTATGCCTGCCGAGTATGCGGGCGACAGCCGTATGTTTGAGCAAACGCTTGCCGAGTTTAGGGCTTACTACGGCGAGCACAAGGAGGACCACACCGCCCCCCTATGCCGGTACGATCGAGATGCTCGACCGCCTGCGCGCCGCGGGCGTGCAGCTTGCCGTGCTCACTAACAAGGACCACGTCTCGGCGGCTCCGCTTATCGAGAAGTATTTTGGTTCCAAGCGCTTTGCGCTGGTGCAGGGCCGCATCGATGCGTTTCCCCCCAAGCCCGAGGCGCCTGTTACGCTGCATGTGATGGAAGAGCTAGGCGCCGATCCGGCGACCACGCTCTATGTGGGCGATTCCAATGTCGATGTTCTGACCGGTCACAACGCCGGCCTTAAGAGCGCGGGCGTCAGCTGGGGTTTCCGCGGCCGTGCAGAGCTGGAGGCCGCCGGCGCCGACTACGTGGTGGACACCCAGGCAGAGCTCGCGGCGCTGATCCTGGGCGAGTAACGAGCGACACTGCTTAACGCAGCTGCGACAATTCTTCCGCGCGGAAAGTAGTCGTTGGGGACGTTCTTAAACGACTAGTCAGACAAGAACGCCCCAACGACTACCCCAACAATGGCAACGCCGCAGGTAGAGGACGGACAGCGAGCGACGTCCAGGACGAACAAGTTGGCATGAAAAAGGCGAGGCATAGACCTTCTGGTCATGCCTCGTCTTTTGAATGACAAATTGTCGTCCTGGGCGGCGCGCAGCGTCAACTGGTTACGCGGTTCGTAGAACCGCGTAACCCCCTAGCTCAGCATTGCATCCATCATCTCGGAGTTGACGGAGTCGTCGGCAGACCACTCGCCGTCGTCGTTGCAGGTGTACTTGAAGATAACCGTGGTCTTCCTAGGCTCGGTGGCCTTGGTCACATCGACCATAACCTGACCGGCCATCTTGTACAGCTCGTCATCGGAAGGAACCGTATCAAGCGCGGCGACCTTCTCCTGATACTGGGTGGAGAAGTCCTCGACGATCTTGTTCATAGACTTGCAGGTGATAGAGACCTCGGCGGTCGCGACACCCTTGTCCTCGTCGACCGTCACGTCGCCGATCTTGTAGTCAAAGCCCTCGAGATAGGTCTTGGCATACTCCTTGGGATCGATACCCAGCTGCTCGAACTCGTCGCCCGAAGCCTCCTCCAGACCAGAAAGGAAGTCGTCGCCACCGTTCTTGACCTCGTCAAACTGCGTCGTAAGATCCTCGGTGATGAGCTCCTCAACCGAAGGACCTCCACAGCCGGAAAGCACGACCACACATGCAACCAAGACGGCCATGAGGGGCGCAAGCAGCAGCTTCTTTTTCATGTTGTTCCTCCCAATGAGCGGCACTGCGCTTCCCAGACGCGGCGCACGTTGTAATAAGTAAGCCCATACTATCCACTTATGAACACCCTCGGCAACGCGAAGGCGCGGTCGGTTCGTTTTAGCGTCCGAACGGTTTGCAAGCCCACCCAACGTGCAATAAAACGCTTTCCCGCGGTGCAATAAAAAAGGTGGCCGGAAAACCCGACCACCCTCGCACAGCCTTTGGATGCCGCAGTTTACTTGCGGACGACCTTGACGATGGCGTCACCGGCGGCGACGGCGGACTCTGCCTCAACGGTGAGCTCGACATCGGCAAACTCGGCGGTGTTGGACACGGCCACGACGACGCAGTCCTTGTAACCGGCAGCGGCGATCTTGGCGCGGTCGATCTTGAGTATGGGCTGGCCAGCCTTCACAACGTCGTCGGCCTTGACGAAGCCCTCGAAGCCATCGCCGTTCATGTTGACGGTATCGACGCCAACGTGCACCAGAACCTCGATGCCGCTATCGGACTGCAGGCCCACGGCGTGACCCATGGTGACGGTCACCTTACCGTCGCAGGGAGCGTAGACCAGATCGTCCTCGGGCCACACGGCACAGCCCTTGCCCAGAACCTCGCCACCAAAGACGGGATCGGGCACGTCGGCCATCTTGATGACCTTGCCCTTGACGGGCGAGCACAGCACGTCGGCGCCGGCAGAAGCAGAGATGGAGGCCGGAGCAGCGGCAGCCGCGGGCTCAGCCTTCTTCTTGAACATATCAAACAGACCCATACGTTTTCTCCTCTTGATTAAGCGCAACGTTGTGCGCATGCCTACGGTAATTATAGTGCCAAATGGTTCAAATGCTAAGGTGGGGACTCGAATCGCAAGCCCTTCTCGGTAGTGCTCGTGGGATGAGCATCTCCTTTGCATCGCGGTTCGATAAGCCGAGTATCGCCTGCGCACGGGACGGGCAGAAGCGGGCGCACCAAACCCGATACTTCTTTTCGCTCTCGAGTCCTGCCGCCGCCTTGTCCCTAACACTTCCTGACACCGACCGAAACGTGCCAAAATAAACCTGTCCTTTTTGGCACGTTTGGCGAGTGTGGATTTTTGGACGCTTAACTAGCGAACGTGGATAATCTCCCACTTTGAGGCCGTCACCGAGCCAAAAACGGGAGATTATCCGCTCTCATTTTGGACAACCCCCCCCCTGTACCAAGCCGAGCTCCATGGTCAAGTAATAACGACTTCTCATCATTAGATTGTTTACATCAATTCTAATAACTATTTAATCCTTAAACTCGTTATTAGAATTGATATGATTAGCCTAATAACGAGTTTCCGGCACTAAAGATATGGAGGGCGCGATGCAAATCGAGGAGAACGGCCAGGGAACGCTCCGCAATAATCTATCGGGGAAATTGGCTTACTATTCGTTTTTTCCAACGCCCTTGCAATCATTGAGGCAGCTAAACCTCACCGAGGAAACCTATCGCACGCTTTCCGCATGCTCACGAAAGCTTGGAGAGCTTGAAGGCATGCTCTACTTTGTTCCCAACGCCGACATGTATCTGACAATGTACGTGCGCAAAGAAGCACTCCTTTCTTCGCAAATTGAAGGAACCCAGTGCACGTTTGACGACCTACTTAGTCCATCGCAAACACAACTCCATCATAAAGATGTCGCAGACGTCGTGAATTACGTCCGCGCTGTCGACCGCGGCGTAGAACTGCTCAAAAAGATGCCCTTGTGCACGAGACTTCTTAGGCAAGTTCATGCGGTCCTGCTGGACGGAGTGCGCGGAACGGAGAAGAATCCAGGCGAGCTGCGCTCCTCACAAAACTGGATTGGCCCCTCAGGCTGCACCATTGCAACCGCATCGTTTGTCCCTCCAAACATTGAAGATTTGAGTAACACGCTCCAGGACCTCGAACGCTTTATCAATGAGCCTCAAGTCGAAATGGATCCGATTGTGCGGGCGGCGCTCGTCCATTACCAATTTGAAACTGCCCATCCATTCCTAGACGGAAACGGTCGCCTGAGCAGGCTTCTCATTACACTTATGCTCATCAATGATGGCGTTCTTCATTCTTGCTTGTTCTATCCATCGTTCCAGTTCAAGAAAAATCGAAGCGAGTACTACCGGCAACTCACATCCGTAAGGGAGAGAGGCACTTACGAGGAATGGATAGAGTTTTTCTGCAACAGTCTTCTCGAGAGTGCGAAGGACTCGGTAGGGTCTTTAAAAAACCTTGTTGACCTCCATAACCGTTCCACAGCAACCATTACCGAAAATCTCGGAAGGACTGCTGCAAACGGGCAAAGGCTGTTGGGCATTCTTGAAGAGCACCCCATCGTCGACACCGCATTCATCGCTGCCCAACTCGATATCGGCAGGAGTACCGCGAGCTCGCTCGTCAAATCATTTGAAGAATTGGGTATCCTCCGTCCGCTCGACGAGTCAAGACAGAGATACCGGCAGTACGGGTATGAAGAGTATCTTTCGATTCTCAGGGAAGACGCCGAGCCGATTAGATAGGCATCGCAACCCAGGCAAATTAAAGCGAGCGTGGATAATCTCCCACTTTGAGCCTGCACACAGGCCAAAAACGGGAGATTATCCACGCTCATTCCTGAGTAGTCATTTATGAACGTCCATTACAGTCGAAATTGTCAGCCCGGGACCGTCTCGGGCTACGATTGA
>OATP01001174.1_pt1 | contig 11623 bp, 12 predicted proteins | sample 1495041 | NCBI WGS metagenome assembly OATP01 (sample SAMEA2579972, study PRJEB22360) | human gut metagenome | biome: human gut; feature: human-associated habitat; material: faeces | place: Denmark | collected 2008/2010 | reverse complement strand
TGCATCGGTTAAAATAAACCCCCCTGCGCTAGACAGTTCTTCCCTGCCACACCTGAATCAATGACCGCTTTTAAGCGCCAGAAAGCATCGGTAAAGCGATTTTGCGCAATAATAGAAAGCGTCTTACCACTGGACTTGGCGGCAGCAATAACGGCATCGCACTCTTGTAATGAAGCGGCCATCGGTTTTTCACAAAGCACATGTTTACCTGCATTAAGAGCATCAATAGCAATCTCTGCATGGACATATGGCGGCGTACAGATATCAAAAACATCAATATTCTTATCGCTTAGAATATCGCTATGGCTGCTGTAAACTTTAGCGTCGTTCAGCCTATATTGGCGTTTTTTCTCTTCTGCCTTTTCAGGGTAAATGTCAACCAGCGCTACAATTTGGCAACGGTCAGAAAAATTTAAGTACCCTTGTATATGAGCACGAGAAATACCGCCGGTACCAATAATCGCAATTTTCTGCATTCTATTACCTCGTTATCATTGATAGAACAAACCCCGTTTCCATTCATACAATTAATGTGTTTCTCATAAACATTCCCCATTATTAAGTCAGAGTTGACACCGTAACGCTTAGCTATCTCTGAATAACGGAGTCGGGAAAAAATAATTGTGTCTTGTTATCAAGTTCTTCATTTGAATTTTATTTTTGAGAGAATAGTAATGGCTTCTTTTTCACACAACTGTTATTTATGGGACAAATTGCAGCATGTAGATTTAGTCAGCACGACAGAAATAAAACTTCAAAATATACAATTGGCTAGCCACGCAAATAATCTCATCACTCATACATGGAGTCGATCACAAAAATGACTGGCAAATTAAAAATCAAGCAGTTAGCAGAGCTTACCCAACTGTCGACCAGCACTGTTTCTCGCGTATTATCGGGTAAATCAAACGTCAGTCCTCAGGCAAAAGAGAAGGTATTTACTCACGCGAAATTACTGGGTATTTTGCACAACATACCCGCTGGACGGTTATTAATGAATTCCATATTAGTGTGTGCCCCAGCCAAAGCATTCACGCCTCATGGCGATCGTTATTATTATGAGATCATTCAAAGCATCCTCTCTGAAATCGAACATTACGACATACGACTCAGTAAATGCAGCTTGGAGGTCAATGGAGCTGATATTTCATCATTTATAAAACTAATCAACAATGATGATATTGATGCAATAATAATTGGAATTGATGACGCAATGTTATACAAGCTCGCCTCGGAATCCAATAAACTGGCTATTACGATAAATGCTAAAGATAAAGAAATGCGTTTAGACAGTATTTCGCCAGACCACTATTCTTCGAGTTACAGCGCTGCGACTTATTTATTTCAAAAAGGCCATCGTCCAGTTTTACTGTTTACAGACCTACGCCGCGATACCATGCTGCTACGCCTCGACGGCTTTAAAAGAGCCTGTTTAGATCATCATGTGTTTTTTGAAGAGTCAGAGCATCTGCTGGTGAATAAGGGGTACGAGGCTGAAGAAGCTAAACTCTCGTTTGAAAAATACCTGCAAAATCGCGCTCGCGAGGCGTTACCCTCTGCCATCCTGTGTGGAAGCAACACCATTGCTCAGGCTGTGATTGATGTTTTCGAACAGCACGGTATTCAGGTCCCAGATGACGTATCGGTCATGAGTCTAGATTTTAATATTGGAATAAAAAAAACTAACTCTCTCGATATTACTTCCGTTTATTTACCCTGTAGAGAATTGGGTCGAGAGTCTGTGTATGTTTTGCAAAGTCGGCTAACTCGTCCTGTTCGGACTGCATTTAACCTACTGTTGCAAAGCCAATTTTACATCGGAAACTCCGTTGCTGATGTGAATTGGAAACGCAAAGATCTTTATCAGCAATCCTCCAATGACGCTTAAATGAATGAACGAGGATTCTGACATCCTCCTTACTTCGGAGATTGCGAGCTTTCCTGTATGCAATAAAATCGTTTTTCAGGGCTTCAACATCTCAACGCCAATGTTATGATGGTGAAAATTTTGTCCATCAAGTCCGTAGCTTCGCCAGTACCAAAGTCGAACACGGCGTCTTCTCACGAAAAAATGGTTATTAACTCGATGAAAATGATCACAAAACTGTTTTTCCCGCTCCTTGCCGTTTTCGCCTTGGCCGGATGCGCAACCAGCACCAATACACTAGACGTTAATCCGAAGATGGCACTGCCGCAGCAGGACCCAACTCTGCAAGGTATTACCATCAGCATTAACGGCGCCGATGTTCGTCAGGACAAAGCACTGGCGAAAGTCAATCGCGACGGTGAGTTAGTTACGCTGACCCCGTCCCGCGACCTACGTTTCCTGTTACAAGAAGTGTTGGAAAACCAGATGACTAAACGTGGTTATATGGTTGGGCCAAGCGGCGCTGTTGATTTACAGATTGTTGTAAACCAGCTGTATGCAGACGTTAAAGAAGGCAATCTGCGTTACAACATCACTACAAATGCCGATATATCTATTATCGCTCAAGCGAAAAACGGCAATAAGCAGGTGAAGAACTACCGCTCCGTTTACAACGAACAGGGTGCATTTACTGCATCTAACAGTAAAATCACCAATGCGGTTAACAACGCGATGACGGATATTGTGGCAAACATGGCTCAAGACACCAGCATCAGCGACTTCATTAAAGCGAACGCCCGTTAATTACCCCCATCGTTTTCACCCCGCTCTGCCCTTCTGGGCAGAGCATGGGAATCAATTGAATGCCTAATTCAAATTTAGCTATTTTTGCTCATCGCAATACCGTCATATTACTTTTACTGGGTTTTGCCTCTGGCCTTCCTTTAGCTCTTACCTCAGGTACGCTTCAGGCTTGGATGACCGTTGCCAACGTCGATCTTAAAACTATCGGGTTCTTCTCTTTGGTAGGTCAGGCATACGTCTTTAAGTTCCTTTGGTCACCTATGATGGATCGTTATACGCCATCGTTTCTCGGCCGCCGCCGCGGCTGGCTGTTGGTCACCCAGGTATTTTTACTCATCACTATTTTTGCCATGGGGCTACTCAACCCGATCCAGCATCTATGGTGGCTGGCCGGATTAGCCGTTATTGTCGCGTTTTGCTCAGCCTCGCAAGATATTGTCTTTGATGCCTATAAAACCGATCTGCTCAGCGCTGAAGAGCGCGGAACCGGCGCCGCCGTTTCTGTTCTAGGTTATCGCCTTGCGATGCTGGTTTCTGGTGGACTCGCACTCTGGCTGGCCGATCGCTATTTAGGCTGGCAAGGCACCTACTGGCTGATGGCGGGTTTGATGCTAATTGGTATCGTCGCCACCCTATGCGCTCCCGAGCCACAGGTTTCTGCCCCTGCACCACGCACGCTTGAACAGGCCGTTATTGAACCGCTCAAAGATTTCTTTGGCCGCAATAATGCCTGGCTGATCCTGCTGCTTATCGTGATGTATAAAATGGGTGATGCCTTTGCAGGCAGCCTAAGCACCACCTTCCTGATCCGTGGCGTCGGTTTTGATCCGGGTGAAGTTGGTCTCGTCAATAAAACGCTTGGCCTATTTGCCACCATCGTTGGCGCATTGTTTGGTGGCGTGCTGATGCAGCGTTTATCATTGTTTCGCGCATTGATGCTGTTTGGTATTTTGCAGGGCGTATCCAACTTCGGTTACTGGCTGCTCGCCGTGACCGATAAAAATCTGCTCACCATGGGAAGCGCCATTTTCCTCGAGAACCTCTGTGGGGGGATGGGAACCGCGGCGTTTGTCGCACTGTTAATGACGCTGTGTAATAAATCCTTCTCAGCCACTCAATTTGCGTTGCTTTCAGCCCTATCCGCCGTCGGTCGTGTCTATGTAGGACCTGTTGCGGGCTGGTTTGTTGAACTGCATGGCTGGCCGTTGTTCTATCTATTCTCCATCATTGCTGCCGTTCCGGGGCTTTTATTGCTCGCAGCCTGCCGCAAAACGTTGGAATACACGCAAACTACCGGTGAATTCTCCCGACGAACTCGGTTTGCACGTGCCTATAAAGTCGCATCTCAGTCGCTGCTGATTGGCTGTGTGCTGATCGCGCTATGGCTAATCGGACTATTAGTAGAAAGCGTACTAAGCCTAGATGCGGGGTCAGTGATGCTGTGGTTATTGGATATCGGTTTACTGCTCAGCCTGTTTGGCATTTTACTGGGTGCAACGTTGGATTATAGAAGCCAACGTCATCATCAACAGATTATTTGATTGCGCCGTTAAATTAATTTATGCGCAAAATTTATTGAGAAATAATTAAGAAAGCATCGGCTGTTTTTTAGTCGATGCTTTTTTTATTTCGCGTCATTGCCATTTTAATAACAATTTGAATAGTTTTTTATTGCTGTTTTTTTCATCTTCCCTTCAAAAATAACCGCTCAACTCTCGTTCAAATTTATTTTTTTGCAGCGAAAAAATAAAAACATATTTTTAACAATACGGAAATTCTTTCACGTTTTGTGCTTTATATCGCTTTCTATCACTCCAAATGTAACGCGTTACATATCCCTACGATCTGTGTCACATTTTCCTATTTTAAGCTGGCAATTCATGAGCTAACGCCCCATTAAGGACTACGCTAAAAGTGACAAAAAGTGATTTTCAAGGATGTGAAATCATTTTTTGTTACATTTACTTTGTTACAACAAAGTGAAAATAACCTACTGATTTAATAGCTACATTCACCTTAAAATGCACCATGAAATGCGACATTTAAAACAAATAATCTGGACTTTTTAAACAATAGGATGACAGTCCCTTAAGAATGTTTACAGATCTGCAACCTTACCGTAAAATGCCCCTACATTTGGGACGACAGAGAGCCTTCGATTGAGGTCGTTAGATGAGACTCAGTAAATTAAATAAAAGCTTTGGGATATTATCTTTAATCGCAGCCTCAGCCTTGCTGAGCGGTTGTGATATGGCGCTTCTGGATCCTAAAGGACAAATAGGTCTAGAGCAGAGATCCCTGATACTGACTGCCCTTGGGCTGATGTTAATCGTGGTGATTCCAGTAATCGTAATGACAATTGTATTTACGCGTAAATTCCGCGCGTCGAATACGGATGCCAAATACACTCCCAACTGGTCTCACTCTAATAAAATTGAAGCTGTCGTTTGGACAGTGCCAATTATCATTATCGCTATCCTCGCAACGCTAACGTGGAAAACGACTCACGAACTAGACCCGTATAAACCACTGGTTTCAGACGTCAAACCTATCCGTGTCGATGTTATTTCCCTCGACTGGAAATGGTTGTTCGTTTATCCGGATCTGGGTATCGCGACCGTTAACGAACTGGCTTTCCCAGCGAATACTCCGGTTAATTTCCGTATCACCTCAAACTCGGTAATGAACTCCTTCTTCATTCCTCGTTTAGGCGGACAGATTTACGCGATGGCAGGCATGCAGACCCAACTGCATCTGATTGCCAACGAGCCGGGTAAATACAACGGGATCTCCAGCAGTTACAGCGGTCCAGGTTTCTCTGGTATGAAGTTCACCGCCATTGCGACGCCGGATAACGCCACCTTTGATCAGTGGGTTGCTGACGTTAAAAAAGCGCCAAACCAACTGACCACGATGGCTGAGTTCGAAGCATTAGCGAAGCCAAGCGAATACCATCCGGTTGAATACTTCTCTAGCGCTAATCCTGAATTGTTTGTCGATGTGATCAACAAATTCATGGGCAGCAAGAAGATGGACATGAAGAAAGACGAGCATATGGATATGGACATGGGTGAGCACGCTCACGCAGGAGCCGAGGAATAACAGATGTTTGGAAAATTAACACTCGACGCCGTCCCGTACCATGAACCCATTGTTATGGTTACGGTTGCCGGCATTATCTTAGGTGGTCTGGCGCTTCTCGCCCTGATTACCTATTTTGGAAAATGGAAGTATTTATGGACGGAATGGCTGACCTCGGTTGACCATAAACGTCTAGGTATCATGTACATCATCGTGGCTTTCGTCATGCTGCTGCGCGGCTTTGCCGATGCAATCATGATGCGTAGCCAGCAGGCGCTCGCCTCAGCGGGAGAAGCCGGATTCCTACCACCGCACCACTACGACCAGATCTTTACCGCCCACGGCGTCATCATGATTTTCTTCGTCGCGATGCCGTTTGTCGTTGGTTTGATGAACGTAGTGGTACCGCTACAAATCGGTGCTCGCGATGTTGCCTTCCCATTCCTGAACAACCTGAGCTTCTGGTTCACCGTTGTCGGTGTGGTACTGATCAACCTGTCTCTTGGGGTCGGTGAGTTTGCTCAGACCGGTTGGTTGGCATATCCACCGCTGTCGGGCAAGGAGTACAGTCCCGGCGTGGGGGTAGATTACTGGATATGGAGTCTACAGATATCCGGTTTGGGTACCTTGCTGACGGGGGTTAACTTCTTCGCCACCATCATCAAAATGCGTGCTCCTGGCATGTCATTGATGAAGATGCCGGTCTTCACTTGGACCGCTCTGTGTACCAACGTTCTGATTATTGCTGCCTTCCCGATTTTAACCGTTACCGTCGCGTTGCTGACGGCAGACCGTTATCTCGGCACCCATTTCTTTACCAACGATATGGGCGGCAACATGATGATGTACATCAACCTGATTTGGGCCTGGGGCCATCCGGAAGTGTACATCTTGGTTCTGCCTGTCTTCGGGGTATTCTCCGAGGTCGTGGCTACCTTCTGTAAGAAGCGGCTGTTTGGCTACACTTCGCTAGTATGGGCGACCGTGTGTATTACCATTCTGTCGTTCATCGTTTGGCTGCACCACTTCTTCACCATGGGCAGCGGCGCAAACGTGAATGCGTTCTTCGGTATAGCCACGATGATTATCTCGATTCCAACTGGGGTAAAAATCTTCAACTGGCTGTTCACCATGTACCAAGGCCGTATCGTATTTAACTCTGCGATGCTGTGGACTATCGGCTTCATCATCACCTTCACCGTAGGTGGTATGACGGGCGTTCTGTTAGCAGTTCCCGGGGCTAATGCTGGCTCACGGTCGCCCAGCAGTTCCAGGTGCTAACTTCGTACTGCATACCAGCCTGTTCCTGATTGCACACTTCCATAACGTCATCATCGGTGGTGTGGTATTCGGTTGCTTCGCGGGTATGACCTATTGGTTCCCGAAAGCATTTGGTTTCACGCTGAACGAAACTTGGGGTAAACGCGCATTCTGGTTCTGGATCATCGGTTTCTTCGTAGCCTTTATGCCGCTGTACGGTTTGGGCTTCATGGGGATGACCCGTCGTCTGAGCCAGCAAATTGACCCAGCTTTCCATCCACTGCTGATGGTTGCTGCGGGCGGCGCTGCGCTGATTGCATGGGGTATCGCGTGCCAGCTGATTCAGATCTTCGTGTCGATTCGCGACCGCGATCAGAACCGCGACCTGACAGGCGATCCATGGGGCGGCCGTACGCTGGAGTGGTCAACGTCTTCTCCACCACCGTTCTACAACTTCGCTATCGAACCGCAGGTTCACTCGCGTGATGCATTCTGGGAGCTGAAAGAAGAAGGTATCGCTTACAAGAAACCAGAGAAATATGCACCAATTCATATGCCACGTAACACTGGCGCGGGCGTCATCATTGCAGGCTTCAGCTTGGTATTTGGTTTCGCCATGATTTGGGACATCTGGTGGCTGGCGATCGTCTGCTTCCTGGGCATGATTGCAACTTGGATCGTGCACAGCTTCAACGATGATGTTGATTACTACGTTCAAGTTCCTGAAATTGAACGTATTGAAAATCAACACTTTGAACAAATTAGCAAAGCAGGCGTGAAATATGACAACTGATACTTTACATCATACTCACGGTCAGGAGGCCCATGCTGAGCATGGGCACCACGACGCCGGCGACACTAAGGTCTTCGGTTTCTGGGTCTACCTGATGAGCGACTGTATTTTGTTTGCGAGCTTGTTCGCAACCTATGCAGTCTTGGTAAACGGTACCGCTGACGGTCCATCCGGCAAAGATATCTTCGAACTGCCGTTTGTACTGGTTGAAACCTTCCTGCTGTTGTTCAGCAGCATCACTTACGGTTTCGCCATGCTGGCGATGAACAAAGGTAAAGTTGCTAGCGTAAACACTTGGCTAGGTCTGACCTTCCTGTTCGGCGCAGGCTTTATCGCGATGGAAATCTACGAATTCCATCACCTGATTGCCGAAGGTTTTGGCCCTGATAAAAGTGCATTCCTGTCTGCCTTCTTTACCTTGGTTGGCACGCACGGTATTCACGTCACTAGCGGCCTGATCTGGATTATTGTGATGATGATTCAAGTCGGCAAAAAAGGTCTGACCGCGCGTAACCGCACTCGCCTGATGTGTCTGAGCCTGTTCTGGCACTTCTTAGACGTGGTGTGGATCTGCGTATTCACCGTAGTTTATCTGATGGGGGCAATGTAATGAGTCACTCACCTACAACGGGTCACCATTCAACAGACAACAACGGTGCTAGCCACGGCAGCGCAAAGTCTTACATGATTGGCTTTATTCTATCTGTCATCCTAACGGTCATTCCGTTCTGGATGGTGATGGAAGGTACCGCTTCGCACCAAACGATTTTGATTACCGTGGTTGCGATGGCCGTGATTCAGATTTTTGTTCATCTGGTGTACTTCCTGCACATGAACACGTCATCTGAAGAACGTTGGAACCTGATAGCCCTGGCATTTACTGCCTTGATTATCGCGATTGTTGTCGTTGGCTCACTTTGGATTATGTACAACCTCAACATCAATATGATGGTCCACTAAAGAGCTGCCTGTGATGATGAAGCAATACCTGCAAGTAACAAAACCGGGCATTATCTTCGGTAACCTGATTTCGGTTATCGGTGGATTTCTCCTGGCCTCGAAGGGGAGCTTAGATGTTCCTCTATTTATCGCGACCATGGTAGGCGTGTCGCTGGTTGTCGCCTCGGGATGTGTATTCAACAACTACATTGACCGAGACATTGATAAAGTCATGGAGCGAACCAAAAACCGTGTTTTGGTGAAGGGATTAATCGCGCCTAAAGTGACATTGGCCTACGCTACGCTGTTGGGCCTTGCCGGTGTTGCACTGTTATATGTCGCGGCTTTTAGCCGCTCTGCTAGCAGTGATTGGCTTCATCGTCTACGTTGGCGTTTACAGCCTGTATATGAAGCGCCATTCCGTTTATGGCACGCTGATTGGTAGTCTGTCTGGCGCGGCACCTCCGGTTATCGGCTATTGTGCTGTCAGCAATGAGTTCGATGCTGGCGCGCTAATCCTGTTGGCCATCTTCAGCCTTTGGCAGATGCCGCACTCCTACGCGATTGCCATCTTCCGCTTCAAGGATTATCAGGCCGCCAATATTCCAGTGCTCCCCGTGGTAAAAGGCATCTCAGTCGCTAAAAACCATATAACGCTCTATATCGTTGCGTTTATGGTTGCCACTCTGATGCTGTCATTGGGTGGCTGGTTATAAATATCTGGTGGTTGCTGCGGCGGTGAGCGTGTGGTGGTTAGGCATGGCACTCTCTGGCTACAAAAAAGCGGTGGACGATCGCGTATGGGCTCGCAAACTGTTTGTGTTCTCTATCGTTACCATCACCTGCCTAAGCGTGATGATGTCGGTTGACTTCCAGTCACCCGCAACAGAGAGCCTGCTAACAATGCTGCGCTAATATCGCTGCATCAATCACTCAGCACTCAGATTGTGAAAAAGCATTGTGCAAAAGCGTTGAAAAGCCGGATTTTATATCCGGCTTTATTTTTCCCTCTCCCCTATCCGGCTCATAGTCTGTTCAAAATGGACAAGGTCAAGTAATCTAGCTCGGCTACAAATACGTATGTCCTAAATAACTGAAGCCGCGCTCCATACCTTTTATAGGGTCACAGAATCTGCTTCAAATATGCAGGAAAGGTTTATGCCTCGGGAAGGCTTTCCATCAACTGCCTCTAGAGCAGTGCTCATCAGAAAGCCACGAATAGCCAATAATTATTTCAACACAGCACAAATGCTGAGTTGTTGTCGCATAAAAAGAAACTGAGGTTGTAATGAATGATTTTCAGATGACACCAGAGGAACGGAAAGCCACCTGGGGTCTAGGAACGGTATTCTCACTGCGCATGCTTGGTATGTTTATGGTTTTGCCGGTGCTGACGACCTATGGCATGTCACTGGCTGGCGCGTCAGAAACGTTAATTGGAATCGCAATCGGTATTTATGGACTGACTCAAGCCGTTTTCCAAATCCCTTTTGGCCTGTTTTCAGATCGCATTGGGCGTAAACCCTTAATCGTTGGCGGTCTACTGATCTTTGCTTTGGGCAGTGCCATCGCTGCCATGACAGATTCCATTTGGGGCGTGATACTTGGCCGAGCGCTGCAAGGTTCTGGTGCCATCGCCGCCGCCGTTATGGCGCTGTTATCAGACCTGACTCGTGAACAAAACCGAACCAAAGCGATGGCTTTTATTGGCGTGAGCTTCGGCATTACGTTTGCAATCGCCATGGTTGCTGGCCCAATTATTACCCATGCTATTGGTCTCTCCGGCCTATTCTGGATGATTGCCTTGCTGGCGCTCGGCGGCGTGGTTATTACACTACTCTTTATTCCGACTCCTCATCATCACGTACTGAATCGCGAATCCAGCATGGTGAAAGGCAGTTTTAGCAAAGTATTGGCTAACAGTCGTTTGCTCAAACTCAACTTCGGCATTATGTGTGTGCATATCTTGTTGATGTCCAGCTTTGTTGCTCTTCCTCCGCTGATGGAACAGGCAGGGCTGGCGCGTGACAACCAATGGAAAGTCTATTTGGTGACCATGCTGATCGCATTCGCCTGCGTCGTTCCCTTCATTATTTACGCAGAAAAACAGCGTCGTATGAAACAGGTGTTTCAGGGATGCGTTATTTTAATGCTCGCAGCTGAAGTCATTCTCTGGTACGCCGGTTTGCACCTATGGGGCATTATTTTTGGCGTACAGGTCTTTTTTATTGCTTTCAACGTAATGGAAGCGCTTCTGCCTTCGCTTATCAGCAAAGAATCACCCGTTGGCTACAAAGGTACCGCGATGGGGATCTATTCCACCAGCCAATTCATTGGTGTAGCTATCGGCGGAAGTCTCGGCGGTTTCTTGTATGCGCACGACGGTCCCGCTACCGTTTTTACCGGCTGCGCAGTACTTGCGGTTATTTGGCTTGCCGTTAGCCTCACGATGCAAGAACCGCCTTATGTCAGCAGCCTTCGCATTGTTATTCCAGCAGGAATTCCGGCCACACCACAGCTAGAACAGGCGATTAAGCAACATCACGGCGTAGCTGGCGTGGTGCTGATCCCTGAAGAACAAACAGCGTATGTGAAAATTGACTCTAAGATCACAAGCCGTGGAGAGATAGAGTTGTTTGTGGCGGGGCAGCATTAGGTGTTTATAATTTTTTCGGGGTAATTTCGTACGCTTAATGTACTGAAATCTACATGAGGACAGTTAAGGTTTCGTACGCCTAAAGCACCTAAATCTGCATATACACTGTGCAGACGTCCGAGCAAGGCGGCTCAATCGCCGCCTTCCAACCAGATTATTTCTATACTAGAACGGTGAAGGTTTTCGTCCGCCCGTTAGCATTAATTTCTCCATGATGCCACTG
>OATP01001172.1_pt1 | contig 11632 bp, 10 predicted proteins | sample 1495041 | NCBI WGS metagenome assembly OATP01 (sample SAMEA2579972, study PRJEB22360) | human gut metagenome | biome: human gut; feature: human-associated habitat; material: faeces | place: Denmark | collected 2008/2010 | reverse complement strand
GATTAGTCTGAGGTTTTTGTTTTTACCCCACCTGCCGCAAGTGGCTGCCATGGCCGATCATGAGTATGTCATCAGCAAGGCGGTTCATGACGGTCGGACAACGACCCAAGTCAATAAACTAACCCATAAAGCGCGGGTAGAGGAAATTGCGCGGATGCTGGCCGGCGAAAAAATCACTAAGCTGACGATTGAACATGCCGAAGAACTATTAAGAATGGCCGATGAGTTTAAACATGGCAAAGTGTCATCGTAGTCAGGTGAACTGGTGACGGTATTGAATGCGCCAAAAATTCAATGTTCGTAGATTTTTTCCGGCATAACAAAAAGCGATTCAAGGAGACATCGGTCTTACTTGAATCGCTTTTTGCTTGGTCACAGGAGCCGTATTCAGAAAAAGCTATTTGAATCGTTTAATATAATTGACACTGGTGCTGGTCATGATGCGGAAAATGTTGCTGTGGTATCCTTTAACCAGGAAGCGTTTTTCACCAAGTGGTCGGACAATGTGGCCCACAAATGGCGCGGTTTCATGGTTAAAATACAGTGCAATTTGGTAATGTCGTTGCATCGCCTGATCAATGAAAAGATCCACTTGATGGGCGGGCATTTGCATCGTGGGTGCTGCCAGATCGAATAATTCCCGGTATGAAGCTACAAGGTGATGGGTCACATTTTGCAGTGCTGACGATTTATTTTCCATGATCGCGCCTCCGAACGTTTGTTTGTAACTTCATTATACGAACATGTGTTCAAACTTGCAACTACTTTTTGAAATTTATTCGACCTGTAACAACGGCAAGCTCGTGACAGAATTGGAGGTGGCAAAGTTGGTATTGGCAGTTGTTTTTGGTGGCCGGGCGGCGCATGGTGCTTATCAAGCCGGTGTCTGGAGCGTGCTGGGTCCGCGACTGGTGCCTGCGTTTGTCATCGGTTCTTCAATCGGTGCCATTAACGCTGCTGCTACGGTTCACATGGCGCCGCAACAACTGGCGCATTGGTGGCAGTCTTTGACCAGCTTAAAGACGCGGGGACCGATCTTTGCCAGACGTAACTTTGTCCCATTACTTGAGCAGATGTTGCGGTCGCCAAAACGCGATCAACGGGCGGTTTTAGCCGTCACCACGCGCTTACCCGACTTACGTGCCCATGTGACGCGCATAGATGGACTTTCGGTTGCTGATGCCAGAGAGTGGTTGTTAGCCTCCAGCGCAATGCCGGGGATTTTTACACCGATTGACCGGCATGGCACCAGTTTTGTTGATGGTGGCGTGGTTAATGATCTGCCCGTTGACATTGCAAGAGATATTGGCGCTGATTTTGTTGTGGCCATCAGTGGCACGGGGATTGGCCGGATCGGGTCTGATCACGGCGATGTTTATCTGAAACCTAGTCAGCCACTGCCTCGTCTCTTCAACTTTCGTCCCGCAGCGATTGCCGAAATGATGGCCTTGGGGAAAAAAGATGCCGAGATGACCTTACGCCATATGACGTTTTCATTACCGCGGTCTTGAAGCAGTTGAAATCGGCGGTGAAAAAGTGCAAAATGTTTAGTAATACTTAACGAAAGAGGTTCACACATGCACGAACGGGGAATGCTGATTGTTTTGTCTGGTCCCAGCGGCGTAGGCAAAGGAACGGTCCGACAAGCCATGCTTGAAGGCAACTACCGGGATTTTCAATATTCTATTTCAATGACGACGCGCCAAATGCGTCCTGGCGAGGTTGATGGCGTTGATTATTACTTCAGAACCAAAGCACAGTTTGAGCACGAAATCGCGACAGGTGGTATGCTTGAGTATGCGAAGTATGTCGACAACTACTACGGTACGCCACTGAAATACGTTAATGAAACGCTTGAGTCCGGGCGTGATGTGTTACTTGAGATCGAAGTCAATGGTGCAATGCAGGTGCGCAAGAAGTGTCCCAATGGGGTGTTTATCTTCCTGACGCCACCGGATTTAAGTGAATTACGCCATCGATTGAAAGGTCGCGGTACGGATGACGACGAGACCATCGATAAGCGCATTCGCAAGGCGGCTTCCGAAATTACCATGATGGAAAATTATGATTATGCCGTGGTTAACGACAAAGTGGATTTGGCCGTCAAGCGGATTGAGCGCATCATCGAAAGTGAACATTTACGTGTTCCGCGTGTCATTGACCGCTACAAAGGTATGTTGGCGAGTGCCGATTTAGCTAGATAATAGAGCGCCAACTTGCGACTTGGCAAATTGGCGATTATGAAAAAAGGAGTCTCATCACATGATTATTTATCCTTCAATTGACAAGTTATTGGAAAAGGTGCCCTCACGTTATTCACTTGCTGTTTTGGCAGCCAAGCGTGCACATGAACTTGAAGCGGGCGATTTGAAAATGTTATCCGATTATAAATCAGATAAGAGTGTCGGCAAAGCGCTTGAAGAAATTGCTGCTGGCGACGTGATTATTGATCCAAAATCAAAGATGCTTGAACGGGATGCCGAAAAACTCGATCACAAAGATTAAGGATTAAAAGACAAACCATTGAAGTAAGGGGCAACGGTAAGCAGAACAACCGGTTGCTCTTTTTTTATGGCAATATTTTTGGGACCATTAATGGATATGCGTTTGCCGAGTTGGTTTAATCGCCATGACCGGAAACTTGGCTCACGTTTGCTATAATAAAGCTACTACGAAATGTAAGAGGGGTGCCTCATGAAAAAGCAACATATTGCCTTGTTTGTTACTGGCGGGATTGCGGCATATAAAATACCACTGTTGGTGCGCGCGTTAGTCAAAGCCGGGTATGACGTCCGAGTTGCGATGACGGCCAGTGCGCAGAAGTTCGTGACTCCTGAAACGTTGGCCATTGTTAGTAAACATGCTGTGTTGACGGACGGACATGAGTTTGATCATCCGGAACACGTGGCGCATGTTGCTTTAGCACACTGGGCGGATTTGGGGGTCGTTGTGCCGGCAACCGCCAATACCTTGGCAAAGCTAGCGGCCGGTTTAGCTGACAACGTTGTTACCACGACGCTGCTAGCAATGACTGCCCCTAAATTAATGGTCCCGGCTATGAACGATCAAATGTGGCAAAATCCACAAACGCAGCGTAATATTGCGCGGCTGATTAGCAGACAAGGCTATCGTCTGCTGCCACCTGCTACCGGACAATTGGCTGAGGGTTATACCGGAGTCGGACGGATGCCTGAACCGGATCAGATTGCGCTGTTTCTTGAAAACCTTGCCGAGCCGCGGTTAAAAGGCCGGCGTATCATTGTCTCGGCCGGTGGGACAAAAGAACGACTAGATCCGGTGCGCTATTTAACGAATGACTCATCAGGTAAAATGGGCACCGCCATTGCCAACGCCGCGGCTGGTGCTGGTGCAGCGGTGACTTTAGTGACCACTAGAGAGCTGCCTGTTGTCCCTGGGGTGACCGTGAAGCCGGTGACCAGTGCCCAATCAATGGCCGATGCAATTTTGGCGGATTTTCCGGATGCCGATGCAGTTATTATGGCGGCGGCGGTTGCAGATTATCGCGCGCCGACGATTAGCGACCACAAAATAAAAAAAGTCGATGCTAACAGCGGCTTGACGTTGACCTTGGTCCAGAATCCGGATATTCTGGCGACATTGGGGCAAAAGAAAACCCATCAGGTAGTCATCGGTTTTGCCGCAGAAACCAATGATTTGTTAGCCAATGCCCAAACCAAACTGACGAAAAAAAAGGCCGACATGATCGTTGCCAATCCAGTCGATGCGACCCATGGGTTTAATGCCGATACGGATACGGTCACTTTTTTGCGGCCTGATCAGCCACCGGTGACGCTGCCGGAAATGACGAAGCAAAAAGTCGCCGTGGCTTTAATTGAGCAATTAACAAGGATGTTACCGAAACAAAAGGGGTGAGCGCTTGGCAACCATTGCCAAAGTGATTGTGGATGTTCCGACCATGCAAACAGACCGGCCATTTGATTATCTTGTGCCACCACGACTCGATGGCGCGCTTCAACCCGGGATGCGTGTTTGGGTTCAGTTTGGAAAAGGAGCGCGGAAAGTCAGCGGGATGGTTGTCGCACTTTCCGATCAAAGCGAGTATGCCGGTGAACTCAAGCCGCTGCTGGATGTTTTAGATCCCGCGCCGGTCTTGAATCAGGAAATGCTGGCGCTATCGAAATGGCTGGCAGAAACCACTTATTCTTTTTGGATTGCCTGCATGCAAACCATGTTACCAACCATGTTAAAAATTGATGCGGTTAAAATTGCCGAACCGATTGCATTGTCGGCTGAGGAGCAAGCCCGCTATTTTGGTCAGGCGGATAGCGTCGCCTTCAACACGCTTTCTGATGAGGATCAGGTTGCTTTGATGAAACTGGCACAGGCTGAAAAAGTGGCCATTTCTTACGTTAAAAAAGATCGCGCCCGGGTTAAACAGGTTTTCTACCTCATTCCCCAATTGTCAGCTGAGCAAGTTGCCGCAGAAAAGCAACAAACACGCAAAAATGCCGTGAAACAATTGCAATTGCTTGACCTGATCGGAACCTGGGCGGCCAAACATGAACGACCATTGCTGACGGATGTGGAACATCACACTAAGTTAACAAAAGCAACGATTAATCAGGCCGCGGCGAAAGGCTGGTTGAAATTAGAAGCCCATGAAACCTACCGCGATCCTTATCCGCAACTTCGGCATCAACCGTTAACGCAACCCTTACCATTAACGGCCGATCAAAAAAAGATTGTGGACACGATCAATCAAGCCGTGAAAGCAAAAGAGCCGAAAACTTTCTTACTTGAAGGGGTGACGGGATCAGGTAAAACCGAAGTCTATCTACAGGTGATTGCGCAGGTGCTGGCGGCGGGGCAAACCGCGCTCATGCTGGTGCCCGAAATTGCTTTGACGCCCCAGATGGTTGATCGGGTTAAGGGACGCTTCGGGATGCATGTTGCCGTCATGCATTCCGGCCTGTCTGATGGCGAAAAATATGATGAATGGCGACGCATTGCCCGTGGCGAGGCGCAAGTGGTTGTCGGTGCGCGTTCAGCTGCGTTTGCACCGCTCAGGCATATCGGCGTGTTCATCATGGACGAGGAACACGAAACCAGCTATAAGCAGGATTCGGTACCGCGTTACCATGCTCGCGATGTCTTACTGAAGCGCGCACAGATTCATCACGCGCCGGTTGTATTAGGATCGGCCACGCCATCGTTGGAATCCCGTGCGCGGGCGGAAAAAGGCGTATACACGCTTTTACGTTTGCCGCAGCGGATTAACGATCAGCCATTGCCACCGGTGCACATTGTCGATATGCGTGAAGCGTTTGCGCAGGGGGCTCAAGAAGACTTTTCGGCGCCGTTGTTAGATGCGTTGAAGGTGCGTCTGGAGCGGCATGAACAAAGCGTCTTGCTGCTAAATCGGCGCGGATACTCCAGTTTTGTAATGTGTCGCGATTGCGGTTACGTTGCAAAGTGTCCTAACTGTGACATCAGTCTAACGTTGCACATGGATACGCACACGCTAAAATGTCACTACTGCGGCCATGAAGAAGCAATTCCGCATCGCTGTCCGCAGTGTGGATCGGACAAGATTCGCTATTATGGCACCGGCACCCAAAAAGTCGAGGCCCAATTGCAGACGTTACTCCCAAACGCACGCATTTTACGTATGGATGTTGATACCACGCGGCGAAAAGGGGGACATGCCCGAATTTTGAATGCATTTGGCGCTCATCAAGCCGATATTTTACTCGGCACTCAGATGATTGCTAAAGGGTTGGACTTTCCTGATGTCACTTTGGTTGGCGTCATTAATGCCGATACGTCACTGGGATTACCGGACTTCCGAGCCAGTGAAAAGACGTTCCAATTGCTGACTCAGGTAAGTGGCCGAGCTGGGCGGGCCGATAAACCCGGCGAAGTGTTTGTGCAGACGTTTAATCCGGATCATTACGCCATTCAGTACGCCAAACGTCAGGATTACGAAGGCTTCTTTCGCCAGGAGATGGCGGTGCGCCACCAAGGCAACTATCCACCATATTTCTTTTCAACTAAGATTGGAGTTAGTCATCCAGATGAAACGCAGGCAGCGAAGGCAATTTTTTCCTTGGCCAAAGAACTGCGCGCACAGTTGTCTGATCAGGTAATCATGCTTGGACCAACGCCCGGACCGATTGCACGCTTGAAGAATCGCTATATTTATCAGATCGTTTTAAAATATAAACATGAACCGGCCTTAGCCAAAACCTTGCAACATATTCTTGAAGAAACGCAACAAAGCAGCCGGCAAGGATTTCAGGTAACCATTGATCCCGAACCGCTATCATTTGTTTGAAGTTGTTGTCAACGAAGGGTATCACGCATCATATCGAATCGATCGTTTGGAGGAAAACATGACTTCAGTAATTTTTCTAGGAACACCTGATTTTGCCGTCCCGATCCTTGAAGGCCTCATTGCCCAGCATTATGACGTGGTGGCAGTGATGACGCAGCCGGATCGTAAAGTCGGCCGTAAGCAGAAACTGGCCGCAAGCCCGGTCAAGCAAGCAGCTGTCGCTCATAACATTCCGGTTTTACAGCCAGAAAAGCTTAGCGGCAGTCCTGAGCTGGCGCAGGCGATTGCCTTAGCGCCGGATCTTATTGTGACGGCGGCGTACGGGCAATTTTTGCCGACCAAATTTTTACAAGCAGCCAAAATTGCTGCTGTGAATGTCCATGGTTCGTTGCTGCCGAAGTATCGCGGTGGGGCACCGATTCAGTACAGCATTATCAACGGGGATGCTGAAACCGGCGTCACCATTATCGAAATGGTTAAGAAGATGGATGCTGGCGATATGTTTGCGCAGGCGAAGTTGCCGTTAACCCGCCAAGACGATACTGGCACTGTGTTTGCAAAGTTATCTTTATTGGGCCGTGATTTGTTATTGGCAACCTTGCCGAAGATTATTGACCAAACCGCCATCCGTACACCACAGGATCCCGAGAAAGTCACGTTTGCCCCGACCATCACCAAAGAGCAGGAGCACCTTGATATTCACTTGTCGGCGCGAGCATTGGATCAATGGGTACGTGGTTTGCGGCCAGAAGTCGGCGGGTATGTTTATATGAACGGCCAACGAACCAAGCTTTGGGCCATCACACCATTAACTGCGACCACAAACTTGCCTGCTGGCAGCGTGGTCGCACGCAGCAAGCATCAACTCGTCATCGCGGCGGGCAAACAGAGTACCTTTCAAATTGATGAGCTCCAGCCAGCCGGGAAAAGCAAACAGCATATTGCGGACTATTTGAACGGCCCTGGCCGCGATTTAACCGTGGGACAGCAGGTGATCACCGATGACCCCGAATAATCCGCGACTGTTAGCCGTTCAAACCTTAACCCGCGTCATGGGTAAAGGCGGCTATTCCAACCTGACGCTCGATCACGTGATCACCAAATATCAGCTGGATTCGCGTGACGCCGGTTTACTGACAAACATTGTCTATGGCGTGATTCAGCACCAATTGACGCTGGATTATCTTTTGGCGCCGTTTGTTAAAACACGACAATTAGATACTTGGGTGCGTTGTCTGTTGCAGACGTCAGTGTATCAGCTGCAGTATTTAGATAAGGTGCCGGCACGAGCGGTTTTCTTTGACAGTACGGAAATCGCTAAAAAATTAGGCCATCAAGGGGTGGCTAAATTTGTGACCGGTGTTTTACGGCAGGCACAGCGCAGTGGTTACCCCGATCCGATGACAATTGCTGATCCGATTCAACGCTTGGCGATTACCAGCAGTACGCCGGTTTGGCTGGTAAAAAAGCTGCAAGCACAGCTAGGCGAGACAAAGACCGCCAAGATTCTAGCAGCCATTAACCAGCCGGCCCATGCTTCGATTCGCGTCAACACAACGAAAACAACGGCGGCAGCTTTGTTGAAGGCGTTGCAGCCTCAATTTCCAGCGTTAAAAGAAAGTCCGCTCACGCCAGTTGGCCTAGTTGCGCCGGGCGGTCATTTAGCTGGCACCCGGGAATTTGCGGACGGTCTGTATACCATGCAGGATGAAAGCTCGATGCTTGTGGCGCCGAGTCTGGATGTACAACCAGGCGATCAGGTTCTTGATGCGTGTGCAGCTCCTGGCGGCAAAACCACGCACATTGCCCAGTATCTGGATCCTGACCAAGGCGGGCGGGTCACTGCCTTGGATCTGCACGCCAATAAAGTCCGCTTGATTCAACAAAATGCTAAGCGGTTAGACCTTGATGATCGCGTGGCGGCACAGGTGATGGATGCGCGTCAGGTTGCGGCTAACTTTGCTGCTGAGTCTTTCGATAAAATTTTAGTAGATGCACCTTGTTCCGGGTTAGGGCTCATTCGGCGTAAACCCGAGATCAAGTACACAAAACAGCCTGAAGACTTGCAACACCTGCAAAAAATTCAGTTGGCGATTCTCGATAGTGTTGCACCTACTTTAAAAATCGGTGGCCGCTTGACGTATAGTACATGTACAATGGTAAAAGAGGAAAATCAGGATGTGGTGGCCCACTTCTTAGCAACGCATCCCGAGTTCGAACAGGTACCTGTTTTGACGCTAAAACCACTTGCCAAAACGCATGGCGCACCAGCTTTGCAATTATTTCCCGACGATTATGATACCGATGGCTTTTTCATCGCCAGTCTGATTCGCCGTAAATGAGGGGTATGTATGGAGTTTGCTTATCGCACCGATATTGGTCGGCGCCGGCCAAATAACCAGGATTATGTTGGCATCTTTAAGAATCAGTCTGAGGCCACGCTTGCTTTAGTGGCTGATGGAATGGGAGGCCATCGCGGCGGGGACGTGGCGAGTGAAATGGCCGTCTCCCATCTCGGCTATGCTTTTGAAAAAACCGACACTGCCGAGATTGAGTCCATCGTCCGCTGGCTTATTTTTGAGTTGCAGCAGGAAAATGACATGATTCTGCAAAAGGCTAAACAATATACTGACTTATCTGGTATGGGTACAACGGTTGTAGCAGTGATCATTAGCGGTACCCGTTTTGTCGTTGCCAATATCGGGGATTCGCGCGGGTATTTATATCGCAACGGGCATCTGGTTCAGATTACCGAGGATCATAGTTTGGTTAACGAATTGGTCAAACATGGTGAATTAACCCCTGAAGAAGCCAAACGTTTTCCCCAACGCAACGTGATCACCCGTTCGCTGGGAGTTAGCAGCGATGTTGACGCAGATGTGACAATTTATGATATGGAATTTGATGATTATTTGCTGCTGTGCTCGGATGGGTTAACGAATATGGTCGATAATGAAGCCATTGCGGCAGTTTTACGTCAGGATATGCCAATTGGAAGCAAGGCCCAGGAGCTAATTCTACGGGCTAATGCTGCCGGGGGTCCGGACAATATCACTGCTTTGATCATTCATCAGGATCGGAGGGAACCGTCATGATCGAGCCGGGGACGATTTTAAATGAACGCTATAAGCTCATCAAAACGTTAGGCGAAGGCGGTATGGCCAACGTTTATTTGGCACGCGATCTGATCCTTGACCGTGATGTTGCGGTCAAAGTTTTACGGCTTGATCTTCAAAATGACCCGGATACGGTGCGCCGATTTCAGCGTGAAGCCATGGCGACAAGTGAATTGGTCCATCCCAATATTGTGTCGATTTATGATGTGGGTGAAAGTCACGGCCAGCAGTTTTTGGTGATGGAGTATGTCAAAGGCTCTGATTTGAAACACTATATCGTTGAACACTTCCCGATTCCTTATCAACGCGTTGTCGATATGATGGAACAGATCTTGTCAGCCGTTCAGACCGCGCATGACCACAATATTATCCATCGTGATTTAAAACCGCAAAATATTTTGATTGATCCGGATGGTAACGCCAAGATTACCGATTTTGGCATTGCGGTAGCGTTATCGGAAAATTCAATGACGATGACCAACTCTCTGTTAGGCTCTGTCCATTACTTATCACCGGAGCAGGCACGCGGCAGTATGCCCACACGGCAAAGCGATATTTATGCACTTGGTATTATTTTATTTGAAATGTTAACCGGTTCGGTGCCGTTTGAAGGCGACTCGGCGGTTTCGATTGCGTTGAAACATTTTCAAGAAGAAATTCCATCCGTGCGCGCTTTTGATCCCCATATTCCTCAGGCACTGGAGAATGTTGTTTTTAAAGCCACGGCGAAGAATCCGGCTAATCGGTATACAAGTGCCGATGCCATGGCAAGCGATCTCAGCACGGCACTCAGTCCTGCCCGGGCTCACGAAGCCAAGTATGTGATTCCAAAAGATGATTTGGATGAGACGCGCATTGTACCGGTCATTCCCAACGGCCCCAAGCCACCGCATGATGATGACGATCACGCAAACCAACCTGCTGAACACCACTCACCAGATGGCCAGGCTAAGAAGAAACGACGGCGATGGTTGATGATCGGCCTGAGCGCCTTGATCGTGATGTTAATACTGGTAGGAATTGGATTGGTGACGGCCAATCAAAAAGCCGATGTGACGGTACCTGATTTGCGCGGGATGACCAAGACGCAAGCCAAAACGGCACTAACCAGTTCGCGATTGAAGGTCGGAAAGTATCGCTATACTTACTCAACCAAAGTCGATAGGGATCTGGTTATAGACTCTAGTCCTAAGCGGCAGGTCAGTGTCAAAGAAGGATCGGCGGTTGATCTGATACTGAGTCGCGGACAGCCGCGCATTACCTTGGATAATTATGTCGGTCAGGATTATACGGATGCAAAATCCGATTTGCAAAAACGCGGTGTTACCGTCAAGGAAAAAGTGGTTCGAACAAATTCGGTCGCAGCCGGAAAAATCACGGCACAAAGCATTAAACCCGGCAAAAAAGTCATTGCAAGTAAAACCACGATTACGTTTGATGTTGCAGAGCCGATTAAGAAAGTCAATACGGCCTTTGCACTGCGGGATCTTACCGGTTATACGGAAAAGAGTCTGCGTGACTACGCAAATGAGGTCGGACTTAAGATTGTGATTGCTCAGAGTCATTCCGACACCGTTGATACCGGCATGGTAATTAGCCAGAATCCGGCTGCTGGCACGCAGGTTCACGCAGGCGATACGGTCAATGTGACGATTTCTCAAGGCCCGGATCCTGATGAACTCAAAACCGTTACCAAAACCATTTCAATTCCTTATCAGGCGCCAGCATCATCTAGCACAACCAGTGGCAGCGGAAGCAGTAGTGGCAGTGCTAGCAGCAGTGGACCGACGCCAAACGGGGTTCAGGTGTTCATCGGCGATAAGACACATAACATTGACTCGGTTGACAAGACGTTTAATATTACCGCGGATAATCAGGTCACCATTACCTTGCAAGTCAACAAGACGTATCCGGGTAGTTATCGGGTGGTACGAGATGGCACCGTTGTCGCACAGGAGTACAATATTACACAATGAGTGAAGAATTAACCGGAAGAATTATCAAACAAATCAGCGGGTATTATGATCTTGCAGTTGATGGTGCAATTTATCGCACTCGTGGTCGCGGAAGCCTGCGGAATGACAAGATCACGCCACTAGTTGGCGATTTTGCCGTATTTCAGCCGGGTCAAGGTGATGATGAAGGCTATTTGTTGCGGCTGCTGCCACCGCCCCAAGCGGTTGGGGGGCCTGGCAGGATC
>OATP01001170.1_pt1 | contig 11643 bp, 8 predicted proteins | sample 1495041 | NCBI WGS metagenome assembly OATP01 (sample SAMEA2579972, study PRJEB22360) | human gut metagenome | biome: human gut; feature: human-associated habitat; material: faeces | place: Denmark | collected 2008/2010 | reverse complement strand
GAAAATACGCTGGCGTCTTATCGCCTAGATCTTCGGTCTCTGGCCGAATGGCTGTCGCATCATCATTCTGATTTATTACTGGCTCAGGTCTCCGACCTGCAAGATTTTCTCGCTGAGCGTGTTGATGGTGGCTACAAGGCGACCAGTTCAGCTCGGCTATTGAGCGCAATGCGCCGTTTGTTCCAGTATTTTTACCGTGAGAAGATGCGCAGCGACGATCCAACAACGCTGCTATCATCGCCAAAATTGCCGCAACGCTTGCCCAAAGATCTCACTGAAGCGCAGGTTGATACTTTGCTGCAAACGCCCTGTATAGAAAATCCGATTGAGCTGCGTGATAAGGCGATGCTTGAGGTTCTCTATGCGACTGGGTTGCGAGTATCTGAGCTGGTTGGTCTGACGCAGGCTGATGTGAGTTTGCGCCAGGGCGTTGTTCGCGTGATTGGTAAAGGTAATAAAGAACGACTGGTTCCGCTGGGCGAAGAGGCTGTTTACTGGATTGAGTATTATCTGGAATATGGCCGTCCATGGTTGCTTAACGGCCAAACAATCGATGTACTGTTCCCCAGTAATCGCGCGCAGCAAATGACACGCCAAACGTTTTGGCATCGCATTAAACATTATGCGGTGCTTGCTGGAATCGATAGTTCGCGTTTGTCCCCCCATGTGTTAAGGCACGCTTTTGCGACGCACTTGCTGAACCATGGGGCTGATTTACGTGTCGTACAGATGTTACTCGGACACAGCGATTTATCCACCACCCAAATTTATACGCATGTAGCCACTGAACGACTGAAACAGCTACATCAACAGCATCATCCTCGCGCCTGAAGCGATGGGGAATTACAAGGACTATGCAATGAAGAAAGGTTTAATCTGGTTGTCTCTGTTGGCGGCTTCAGTCACCGGTGCCGCGCATGCAGGTGACGCAGAAATTCAACAGTCGCTGAAAACGTTAGGCGTGCAAAAAGCTGACATTCAGCCATCGCCAGTGGCTGGCTTACAAACGGTGTTTACTGACAACGGTGTGCTGTATGTCACGAGTGACGGCAAACATATCCTTCAAGGTCCAATGTATGACGTCAGTGGTGCTGTACCGGTTAACGTGACCAACCAGATTCTCATTGGGCGTTTGCAGAAGTTGGTGCCTGAAATGATTGTCTATAAGGCACCTAAAGAAAAACATGTCATTACCGTTTTCACGGATATCACCTGTGGCTACTGCCACAAACTGCATTCTCAGATGAAAGAGTACAACGCTCTTGGTATCACCGTACGCTATCTGGCATTCCCGCGTCAGGGCTTAAGCTCGCAGGCGGAAAAAGATATGCAATCAATCTGGTGTATGGCCGATCGCCGTAAAGCGTTTGATGCCGCGTTGAGTGGTGAATCCACTCAGCCTGCAACCTGTAACGTTGACATTAAAAAACATTATGAACTGGGCGTGCAATTTGGCGTACAGGGCACCCCAGCTATCGTGCTGAATGATGGCACTGTGATCCCTGGCTATCAGGGACCTAAAGAGATGCTGGCGATGTTGGATGCACAGGCTGCAATGAGCAAAGCAAAAGGTTAATAAGTTTGATCGTATCGACACAACTCCGCCGCCGTGAGGCGGTGGAAAATCATGAACTGCCCGAAGATCTCCATCCTCTTCTGCGTCGTGTCTATGCTAATCGCGGCATTCTCAATGTGCAGGAGCTAGAACGCAGCGTTAAAGGCTTACTTTCATACCAGAAACTATCCGGTATCGAGCGAGCCGTAGAACTGTTACATCAGGCGCTGAGTGAGCATCAACGCATTGTTATCGTCGGTGATTTTGATGCTGATGGCGCCACCAGTACCGCGCTGTCAATGTTGGCGTTACATAGTATGGGGGCTGCCAACGTCCAGTATCTGGTGCCAAACCGTTTCGAAGATGGCTACGGGCTAAGTCCTGAAGTGGTCGAGCAGGCGGCGGCAATGGGTGCTGAACTGATCATGACCGTCGATAACGGCATTTCTTCGCATGCTGGCGTGGATAACGCTCACGATCGCGGAATTAAAGTCTTAGTTACCGATCACCATTTACCTAGCGAAACGCTGCCAGCAGCTGATGCCATAGTGAATCCAAACCTCAATGATTGTGACTTTCCATCCAAGTCATTGGCCGGTGTGGGGGTTGCTTTCTATCTGATGCTGGCGCTGCGTAAGCATCTCCACGAACATGGTTGGTTCGAGAAACATGGTATTTCTGCACCGAATTTGGCTGATTTGTTAGATCTCGTGGCGTTAGGCACGGTTGCTGATGTGGTCGCTTTGGATACCAATAACCGTATTCTGGTTCATCAAGGATTAAATCGTATTCGTGCAGGGAAATGCCGAGTCGGTATTCGTGCACTGCTGGAAATTTCCAATCGTGATGCTAGACAATTGGTGGCAAGCGATTTGGGCTTTGCGCTAGGGCCAAGGCTGAATGCCGCGGGGCGTTTGGATAATATGTCCGTGGGCGTTGAATTATTACTGTGTGAAGATATGCCGCAGGCGCGGGCATTAGCCAGTGATTTGGATAGCCTAAACGTCACACGTCGTGAAATTGAGCAGGGCATGCAGGTTGAGGCGCTGCAGATTTGCAGCGAGCTTGAACGCACTACGGTAGAAATGCCGTATGGTTTAGCGTTGTACCACCCTGAATGGCATCAGGGTGTGGTCGGTATTTTAGCATCGCGCATTAAAGAACGTTTCTATCGTCCGGTCATTGCTTTTGCTCCTGCGGGGGATGGCATTTTGAAAGGTTCAGGACGCTCGATCCACGGTTTGCATATGCGAGACGCCCTCGAACGTATAGATTCACAGAATCCCGGTCTGATCATGAAGTTTGGTGGTCATGCAATGGCGGCGGGATTATCTCTGGAAGAGGCGCGTTTTGATGAGTTCCGCCTGCGTTTTGCTGAGCTGGTGGGCGAGTGGCTGGATGCCTCTCAGTTGGAAGGCGTGATTTGGTCTGACGGTGAATTGGCGATGGACGAGCTTTCGTTACCAACTGCCGAACTGTTACGCGATGGCGGCCCTTGGGGTCAGGCATTCCCCGATCCGACGTTTGACGGCAAGTTTAAAATTCTGCAACAGCGTTTGGTTGGCGAGCGCCATCTAAAGCTGATGGTTGAGCCCGTTGGTGGTGGGCCGTTGTTAGATGGAATTGCGTTTAACGTGGATACCACATTATGGCCAGATCCCAGCGTGCGTGAAGTTGAACTGGCATATAAGCTGGACATTAACGAATATCGTGGCAACCGCAGTGTACAGCTGATGATTCAACACCTTTGGCCGCGCTGACGCGTTCGAATAAAAATCCATGTAATGTAGAAGGGGTAGCACAAGCTGCCCCTTTTTGTTCTCATCATAGCTCAAGCGCTATGAAGTAATCGGATTCCACCATACAACCCGAGTTGGATAGCGCTATGAGGCATCGCTCTTTTATAAGAAAAAGTAATAACTGCGACTCAGCAATAAGCTACACATTTTAGTTTCGTCGATCCTCGTCCGATTTTGCAGCAACAGAGCTTGAAAAGCGCGGAATGACTGCCATTTATAGATGTGAGTTGCTATATTCTGTAAGGGCATTTTGATAGAGTCGAAAACTGAGCATAAGCGATTTTTTCGTTCATTATGCTGCTTTGAGGCTATTTCTATCGTCTCTTTATGGCGGGTTAGGATTTCCTTTATGGGAATGAAGTGGTTCCGTCTTTGAACACTTAACGAAAGATATAAGAAAATATGTTTGAAATTAATCCGGTAAAAAGCCGTATTCAGGACCTGTCTGAACGGACAGAAGTTCTGAGGGGGTATCTTTGACTATGATGCCAAGAAAGAACGGCTAGAAGAAGTCAACGCTGAGCTTGAACAACCCGATGTGTGGAACGAGCCAGAGCGGGCACAGGCGCTGGGTAAAGAGCGCTCCTCGCTAGAAGAAATTGTTAACACCATTAATCAAATGACGCAGGGTCTGGATGATGTTTCCGGGCTGCTGGAGTTAGCTATTGAAGCTGACGACGAAGAGACCTTCAATGAGGCCGTCGTTGAGCTGGATCAGTTAGACGCGAAACTCGCTCAGTTAGAATTCCGTCGTATGTTCTCGGGTGAATACGATAGCGCCGATTGCTATATCGACATTCAGGCGGGTTCTGGTGGGACAGAAGCACAAGATTGGGCAAGCATGTTGCTGCGTATGTTCTTGCGCTGGGCTGAAGCCAAAGGTTTCAAAACTGAAATTATTGAAGAGTCAGACGGTGAAGTTGCTGGTCTGAAATCTGCGACCGTAAAAATTTCCGGTGAATATGCCTACGGCTGGTTACGTACTGAAACTGGCGTACATCGTCTGGTACGTAAGAGCCCGTTTGACTCCGGTGGTCGCCGTCATACGTCATTTAGCTCTGCGTTTGTATACCCAGAAGTGGATGACGATATTGATATCGAGATCAATCCAGCCGATTTGCGTATTGACGTATACCGCGCCTCCGGTGCAGGTGGTCAGCACGTTAACCGTACGGAATCCGCTGTACGTATTACCCATATTCCGACCAACATTGTGACCCAGTGTCAGAATGACCGTTCTCAGCATAAGAACAAAGATCAGGCAATGCGTCAGCTTAAAGCTAAGCTGTACGAGTACGAAATGCAGAAGAAAAATGCTGAGAAACAAGTGATGGAAGATAATAAATCTGACATCGGTTGGGGGAGCCAGATCCGTTCTTATGTACTGGATGACTCTCGCATAAAGGATTTACGTACTGGCGTTGAGACGCGTAATACACAGGCCGTGTTAGATGGCGACCTGGATAGATTCATTGAGGCAAGTTTGAAAGCCGGGTTATGAGGAAACAATATGTCTGAACAACAATCACAAGGTGCCGAACAGGCTCTTGATCTAAACAATGAAATGCAGTCACGCCGTGAGAAATTGGCCGCGCTGCGCAAGGAAGGGATCGCTTTCCCTAACGATTTCCGCCGTGATGCTACTTCGGACAAGTTGCATAGCCTGTACGACGAAAAGGATAAGGCAGAACTCGAAGATCTGAACGTCGAGGTATCTGTTGCAGGTCGTATGATGACCCGTCGTATCATGGGTAAAGCTGCCTTCGTGACGCTGCAAGATATGGGTGGTCGCATCCAGCTGTATGTTGCTCGTGACGATCTGCCAGAAGGCCTGTACAACGACCAGTTCAAGAAATGGGATCTGGGCGATATCATCGGCGCACGCGGTAAAGTTTTCCGCACTCAAACCGGTGAGTTGTCTATCCACTGTACCGAAATTCGTCTGCTGACCAAGGCTCTGCGCCCACTGCCAGATAAATTCCACGGTCTGGCCGATCAGGAAACACGTTACCGTCAGCGTTATTTGGATCTGATTGCTAACGAAGAGTCTCGCGAGGCTTTCCGCATTCGTTCTAAAACACTGGCTGCTATCCGTAGCTTCATGGTGAACAAAGGCTTCATGGAAGTGGAAACTCCTATGATGCAAGTGATCCCTGGCGGTGCGTCTGCACGTCCATTCATCACTCACCACAATGCGCTGGATATCGATATGTATCTGCGTATCGCTCCAGAGCTGTATTTGAAACGTCTGGTTGTGGGTGGCTTCGAACGAGTGTTCGAAATTAACCGTAACTTCCGTAACGAAGGTATCTCCGTGCGTCATAACCCAGAGTTCACCATGATGGAACTCTATATGGCTTACGCGGATTACAAAGACCTGATCGTTCTGACCGAAGATCTGTTCCGTACTCTGACTCAGGAAGTTCTGGGCAGCAGCATTGTTCAGTACGGCGACCAGACTTTCGACTTCGGCAAACCTTTCATCAAAATGACCATGAAAGAGTCCATCAACCACTATCGTCCAGATATTAAAATGGAAGATTTGGATGATCTGGAAAAAGCGACCAAAATCGCTGAATCTCTGGGCATTAAAATTGAGAAGAGCTGGGGTCTAGGCCGTATTCAGTGTGAAATCTTTGACGAAACCGCAGAGAAAAACCTGATTCAGCCAACCTTCATCACCGAATATCCAGCAGAGGTTTCTCCGCTGGCACGTCGTAACGATGATAATCCGTTCATCACTGACCGCTTTGAATTCTTCATCGGCGGTCGTGAAATCGGTAACGGTTTCTCCGAGCTGAATGATGCGGAAGATCAGGCTGAACGCTTCCAGGATCAGGTTCGTGCGAAAGACGAAGGTGATGATGAAGCAATGTTCTATGATGAAGACTATGTGACTTCTCTGGAACACGGTTTGCCACCAACCGCAGGTCTGGGTATTGGTATCGACCGTATGATGATGCTGTTCACTAACAGCCACACCATCCGTGACGTTATTCTGTTCCCTGCAATGCGTCCAATTAAATAAATCAACGTACTGATTTAATTTAATAAAAACCTCATTAATGCATTCTGTGCTTAATGAGGTTTTTTTATGCCTATGTTTATTTCCCTTTGTGCGCATCTATGTGATCGCCTAGGGAAGATCACCTGAGCATCCAGAGCCATGGGAAAACGTTGAGGGGAGAGCTGATAGATCTTCTGCGAGCAAACCAACGCAGGAAGAGGGGATAGCTTGATTGACGCTCAATTATCTTATGCGAGATATGGCGCATGTCTATTTGCTTAAATTATAAGCTGTTAGCGCATTTATCTGCTTGCCGGGTTAACATAAGCGGCTATAATGGTCTCCACATTGATGCGGGCGTAGTTCAATGGTAGAACGAGAGCTTCCCAAGCTCTATACGAGGGTTCGATTCCCTTCGCCCGCTCCATTTTCAAGTATCTTCTTCTAGCTCACACTCAACATAGTTAATATCACCAACCGTAATTAAACATTCATGCTTTCATAATGGGCTGCGGGCATAATTTCTGCTTTTGGCGGTGAATATTGATTTTCGATAGCCAAACTTTAATGTTAATCGATCATTGCTATCATCTAACGCTATACTGAGGCCATCAACGTAAAAAATTTATTATGTTTTCAACATACTGCACGGTAATAAATACATAATCGATTTTTTGATGAATATAAAACACCTCATAATGGGATAGATATTCAGTTATTCACATTTATCTCGCATGATACCTCGCTTTATTCGATTACGTATTAGCATGAAACTTCGATTAGCGATTAGCCTCTATATTTGGATGGAACAGCCACAAAGCCCTCAGACAGTTGCAAATGGCTGGGGGCTTTTAACAATGAGAGGATTTTTTGTTTTGATGCATAAGGTTGTGCCGGAGTGATTACTGCTCTAACAAAGCAAGGATCTGTTCGTCCAGTTTATCAATCGTATAAATCACTTGTTGACTGGCTGATTCAAACTCATCTAATCGCTGTGTGATATCTGACCAATCCATCGACTTAAACCCCTCTTTGGCTAACTGCACACTGATTTCATGTAATTTCCGGTGAGCATCACCCAGTGCAGAATACGCAGGTAGATGCCCAAAATCTCGACGACCATCCCCGTGATACCATTGCCCTAAAGCACAGTGAAACTCATCGTCAGTAGGTACATTGTCTGAGCGTCTCAGTACTGACAGATACACTTTCTCTCGCCACTGGTAATGCTGTGACTTAAGAATGGTCATCAGGAAACTGTTCGCGATCCTTGCCATCGCATTAGCCGAGTCGAGCGTTGTTTTTTGGATACGGTCGGCGGTGAAACCAAGCTCATTAGCCAGTAATAGCATTTTATTCATATTGAGCGGTGGGGCGGTTTCAGGCGAGGCCTGAATTTTCTCAATATGTCGACGATAGACATACAGGTGATTGAGTGCCCGATAAGCATCCTCGCCCACCTGCTTTTGATGACTGGCAAGATTTAGCATATAGCGCTGCAGTTTGAGTGCTTTCTGAGTGGTGTATTGGATATGCGTCCGTTTCTCTTGCAGTGCGAGGTAAATATGTTTAAACCCTTCGTGCTCATTATCATCGTTTGCGCACATTTATTTTATTCTCACTTTCTGTCGCACTAACATAAATATTTCCCCGCACCCTTGCCTCCGGTCATACCGATAGCTTACAGCGCTAAGTGCATCGGTAGTACTTGTTGATGTAGTGAAAAAGCATGGTTTAGATAATGCAGGACACCCATATTATTGGCGGTCTAACTTTCAAGCTCGACTACGCTTATCAGTCGGTCATCACAAATTATCAATATTGCTATGAATATCTAGGTTGCTTAAACTCAGTACATGGCTAGATGCTAGCGAACATATAGAGCAGTAATATCAACGGGATAGTGCTGGGTTTGAATGCTTGACGGATCAATAACATTGTCAAAGAACGTCATAAAAACGGTAGGTTACTCGAACCTACCTTAATGTGACATAACTCAGCTATTACCGTGATTTTAATTTAACGCGGCATTTATTGTTAATCGCCCATCAATATCACCCGTTTGTGCTTGTAGTGATTCAATTTTCAGAGTACGAGTTATACGATCACCCGAATTAGCCGTAATAGTCTCACTAGTAACTTGCGCTGGAACGTCGTCTAAAACAGAAGCTTTTGCCCATGCAGGTAATCCGCTGAAAACATAATCAACCATAACGGAGGATTTTGAAGGGAGGCCATTGAACGTGATATTTATGTCGCGCTGAGCACTCTGAGTGTTCGAAAGAATACCAAAATCAATGGCGTCAGGTGCTGCCGCTATGTTGACATTTAATTCTCTGACAAAATCCACAACCATATGAAATGTGTATGTGTCCACATTTGATGTGGCGCCGCCCAAGTTACTCTCAAAATTCATTAAAGAATTATTCGAAAGTGAATAAGTGGAGGTTAACGTATATTCATTCTCTATTTTCCCTGAAGGCTCGGCACAATACGGTGAGTTAAGAGGATAATCCACAGACACCTCCTGCTTCAAGTCGGATATAGCGGTTGTCTTCTGTCTTATAGCAAACCTATATGTATAATCTTGTACTACTGAGGAATTTTTATAATATCTAGGTGTGACGAGTAACCTCATATTATCATTGCTTACACTGAGCCCGTTACCGCCTTTAAATATATTCCTGAATGGGGTTTTAACCTCTTCTATTGCCGCAACTATACTATGATTGGCACTTGTTGTGCCCGCTGTATTTGAATATATATAGATGTCGCGACTGAGTTCGATATCATTGACCATCTCCGCGAGAAGTTGCTGTGTGTCGTCTTGCGACCAAGCCACCGGCTTTGTTGCTATTGTCCCCGGCGTTAATTGCATATCAATACGAAGATTAAGATTACCGCCTGAATAAACTGCATTTACAGGGTCTACCTGACTAAACCAGAACTGTTGTGCATTAAGGCCCCAGTTAGGAATTCCTGTAAAAGATACAGTCCCCTTAATAGTACAACTGTTATTATCTGCTGATTGTGCAGGAAGAACAAAAACCGACATTAAAAACATCAGCACAAAAAATTGTGTCACTAGACAGGTCCGTTTTATATGACGCTTCAAAATATCACCCTCACACATAATTTATATTGAATCTGATTGTCGCTGTGGTCTGGCCTCTGGGAGTATCCTGAACGACAAGGGTCGATGGCGTCAGTGTGCAGCTACGGTTGTCCATTCCCGCGCAAAACCCCTTGGTCTCATCTGTCGCTCCATCCCCGGTCAGGTCAATCTCTTTCCCTTCCGTGCTCAGCCAGAATTGTGCCGGCGTACCGGTAACACCTGCAGGCCCAGTCATTTCCATCCGTGAGGCGTTACCTCCCACCATCGCGCTGCCAATCTGTTCCCCGTAAATCACCGTATTCGTGGGGGTCGGGCAATTGATATCTATCTTCACCGGGTTATAACTCTGCGTTCCGTTCAACAGACCGCCAAGATGTACTGTCGAGGGCATCGTCAGCGTACATGGCTGGCTGGAGAAGGTCGCCTTTATGGTTACCGTAGCGCTCGCTGACGTAGCCGCCTGAGCCCCTTGATGGCCCGCTGCTAGCAGTGTCAAGAGCGAAGAAAAGGCTAGACGTACCGCTTTATTTAACGTCATAACTCACCGCCCCGCCCCGCCCCAGTCATTAAGCGCCTCCACACTGACCTCGTTTAGGCCACTGTGCCCAGTGCTGGCCTCAGAATAAGGCGCAAGTTGTGCCAGCGCACGCTGGGCTTCACTACTCAGCTTCACCTCTTTCCCTTGGCTTTTTACCTTCGTCACCGCGAAGTAATACGGTGTCGGGTTTTTTATCCATACGCTCCCGTCTCGACTGACTAAGGTCAGCTGTTTTTCCGCCTCTTTGCGCCCATCAGTTAGCGATTTGGGGCGGTAAATCAGTTTGACCTGAGTGTTCATGGCAATCGCCAGTACACTACCGTCGGTCTCCTTTGGCTTTGGCGGAATTTCCTGAACGTTCAAGCGAAACAGGGATTCTCGGTCAGAGGGTAATGCTGGGTTTACATTCATCAAACGGACTATCTGTTTCCCTTGAGGCCCCACCTTAAAGAACGGCGGAGATGGAACCATAAACACATCCGCTTTATTCTGTGACACATTGTCAATCCACACCTGGCCGCCATAGGTCTCCTGAGAACTGCTGCTCACCTCAAAGGAGATATTCTTTTTCCCCTCTTCATAGATAAACCGCGTTCCGTTCAGAGTGAAGGCCGCCATGGCTGAGCTGACCAGCGTAGTGCCTAGCACAGCCGCCAGCACCGTGCGCAGTAATACTTTCTTTCTGTTATTCACAACGTATCTCCTGAACGGTAACGATATTTTCTTTCAGACCAGACGCGCTGAAGCGGCATTGCTTCCCGTTGCTCTGGCTGACAGTAATGGTTTTCGGCGTAGCCAATAGGTTCATCAGTAACACGCCATTATTAGTAATGAATCCTGCATCCAGCCCCTGTTCGGTAGTTGCACTACCTCCGGTCAGTACATTGCCCTGCGCATCCCGCACTCGAACGATGTAACGCTGCACATTCTGGAAACCGAACTCCCGATAGATAATCGCTTTCTCTGTCGGTACCACTTCATAGGACGTATTAAGCAGTTCCGCGCTATCTGGGACGTTTTCTGGATTGATGCTGATGTTGGTCGGGTTGTATCCAGTCAGGTACAGCACCGTACTCCCATTGCCGTTGGTGGGCAGTGAGCCGTTAAAGGTCACCCCTAGGGTATCTTTAATCCTAACCACCGCCACGGTATCGGACGATTCTTTGGTCAGCAGGAGACCTGTAGGTGCAGTGGCAATTGCTGAGCCAGAGACATTCCCAGATAACGTGGTCGTGTCTCGGCTTTTCGACACGGCCAAGTTGGTCTGCATGCGGTCAAAGGCATAGCTAACGGAGGCGCCTGCGGTATTATTACTGCGCTCATCCGTCCCCGCGTTGACGCTGTAGTTCAGACGTTCATTCAAGGTGGCTGAGGTGCTGGTATTAAACGAGGTCCCGCTGTATCGGCTGTAACCCACTGAATTACTACTATAGTGACGTACTCCCCCCAGAGTGAACGGGATACTCACGCCCAGAGAGCCTGAATATTCATCCGTCGTTGACCAAGCACTGCGAGAATAGTTGCCACTGAGGTACAGTGATATACCGTCCAGAATGGTGGTACTGGCAGACAGTGAAGCACCGATGGCATCTTTGTCACGATTCCAGTAAGACTGCTGCCAGAACGATC
>OATP01001159.1_pt1 | contig 11725 bp, 13 predicted proteins | sample 1495041 | NCBI WGS metagenome assembly OATP01 (sample SAMEA2579972, study PRJEB22360) | human gut metagenome | biome: human gut; feature: human-associated habitat; material: faeces | place: Denmark | collected 2008/2010 | reverse complement strand
CGACTTCACATGCCGCCGTGCGGCCGGGGCGAACGCGAGTCCCGAGGTTTTCAAAAAAGTTGTTGACGCGCGCGTAATGACTCGTCTAATATATCCCTTGCGCGATGGACCTGTAGCTCAGTTGGTTAGAGCGTCCGGCTGATAACCGGGAGGTCACAAGTTCGAATCTTGTCAGGTCCACCACTTTCTTTCGCAATAAACACCCCAGCGAGAGCCGAGTCGCCGCTGGGGTGTTTATTACTGTCTCCGTGGGGGTTTAGCTCAGCTGGGAGAGCGCGGGCTTTGCAAGCCTGAGGTCAGGGGTTCGATCCCCCTAACCTCCACCATGATGGACCTGTAGCTCAGTTGGTTAGAGCGTCCGGCTGATAACCGGGAGGTCACAAGTTCGAATCTTGTCAGGTCCACCATCAAAACTGTGAAGAGCCTCGGGGCATGGCCTCGGGGCTTTTTTCTTGTGTGTTATAAAACTCATTTTGGTTTTGTGTGCTGTGCGAAAGATTGGGTAGTATAGCTATTCAATGCGGCGAAGGCGCCGCGTGTTAACCGCTACGTACCGGAGGTGTTCCATGGTTCGTGTCGACATAGAGACCATCGTCATGGCCGCCGGTCCCGTGCCATCGCTTATCGTGCTTCGCGAGCGCTGCAGCAAATCGGACTCCCCCGCGCCACTGCGCTCCCTTTCTATCCAAACTGGTTCGTTTGAGGCTGCGGCTATTAGCCGCGGTATCGACAGCGGTCGTGCCGAGCGCCCGATCGCCCATGACCTGCTGCTCGACACGCTTGATGCCCTGGATGCAAAACTCGAGCGCATCGAGATTGTCCGTGCCGAGCCTCCCGTGTTCTATGCGACGGTCGTTGTTTTGGCCGGCGGCAGCGAGCATAGGATCGATGCGCGTCCGAGCGATGCCATCGCCCTCGCCGTGCGCAGCAATGCTCCCATGTTTGTTGAGGACGACATCATGAACCGCCTGGGGACCGTCTCTCCGGTTACCGAGGAAGTCGATGACGAGCAGGAATTTGAGAAGTTCGACGAGTTCGTCCATACGCTCTCGCCCGATGATTTTTAAATGACGGGTAGTCATGAGACGGAGTATGCACTGATGGAGCGTGGCGTCTCGGCCGAGGTCGCCGCTATTGCCCGCGAGGCCCAGATGCGCTCGGAGGCGTCCGAGGCCGCACGCATCGCCTACGTGACGCAGGCCCGTACGCTTCGCGAGCGCCGTGCTTCCTTTATCAAGATGGTTGCCGCCTCCGCACTTGTCGCGGTAATCTCATCGCGCCTTCGTGGTACAGTTGGTGCGCTTGGGTTTTCGATCTCGACGGGCTTGGTCATCTGGGGCGTGGTCGATGCCGTGATGCTGACCAACCGGATCAAGGTACTCGATAAGCGCGCCGCCGATATGATGCGCGCCCGCGACGCCGCCGCCAAGATCGCTGCCGAGGCACAAGAGATGTAACGACGCCGGACTCGATGGGAAGGTCTAAAAATGGCACAGGATATGCAGGACGCCGGTAGCGTCTCCCCCGAGCTCGACGCCATGGTGTGCGATCTGATCGGCGCGTTCTTGGACGACCTTGCCGCCGGTGAAAACCCTGGCGTGGTCGTGGCAATTGAGGACGCCGCTTCCAACCGTTATCTGGCGGCGCTCGATGAGGATGGCGAAGAGGCGTGCCTCGAGGCGGCCACCAACTTTATCTCCGAGCACAAGATGGGTCTTAAGGACGAGGGCCTGGGCCGTATCGCTCGCTATGCCATCGGCTACACCGGCTGCGTCGAGATTGACGGCGGCTATCACGATGCTCTGCTCGTGAGCTTCTTCGAAACCACGCTCGAGAGTGGTTTTTCGGCATATGTGCTGTATGAGGGCATGGGCGCCGGCGATGGTTTTATGTGGAGCGACCCTGAACCTGCAGGTGAGGAAACCCCTCTCATCTAAAATCGCTAAAATAAACGAGTTTTCGGTAAAAGGCTCAATATTCCCGCTGAGCGTTGTGCTGCTGGGCGGGTCGCATACGCGTGCCGTTTGTATATGGATAGAAGATAGGGGAACTACATGCGCGTAGACAATCTGAGGAACATCGCCATCATCGCTCACGTCGACCACGGCAAGACGACGATGGTCGACAAGCTCCTGCGTGCCACGGACGCCTTCCGTGCCAACCAGCAGGTCGAGGACCGCGTCCTGGATTCTAACGACCAGGAGCGTGAGCGCGGCATTACGATTCTCGCCAAGAACATCTCTATCGAGTACAAGGACGTTAAGATCAACGTCATCGACACCCCGGGCCACGCTGACTTTGGCGGCGAGGTCGAGCGCGTGCTGCGTATGGCCGACGGCGCCCTGCTGCTGGTCGATGCCTTTGAGGGCCCCATGCCCCAGACCCGCTTCGTGCTGCGTCACGCCATCGACACCGGCCTCAAGATCATGATCGTCATCAACAAGATTGATCGCCCGGGCGCCAACCCCGAGAAGGCCTACAACGACTGCCTGGACCTGATGGCTGACCTGGGCGCCACCGACGACCAGCTTGAGTTCGCCATGGAGCACGTGGTCTACGCCAGCGCCATGAATGGCTTTGCCCGCCTTGACCCCAACGACGGCAACATGGACATGTATCCGCTGCTCGATATGATCATCGACGACATGCCCGCGCCCGAGGTTGACGAGAACGCCCCGCTGGCCATGCAGTGCGTGACCATCGATCACTCCAACTTCGTCGGCCGCATCGGTATCGGTCGCGTGTACTCCGGCATCATTCACCAGGGCGATCAGATCCTGGTCGTCAAGAACGACGGTTCCAGCGCTACCGCTACCGTCAAGCAGCTCTTTACTTTCGACTACCTGGGTCGCACCGAGTGCCAGGAAGTCGGCGCCGGCGATATCGCTGCTGTCGTGGGTATTGACCGCACCGATATCGGCGATGTCTACACCGATCCCGAGAACCCTGTCGAGCTCGAGCCCATCGAGATCGACCCGCCGACCCTGTCCATCGTCTTTGAGGCTTCGACCTCCCCGCTCGTCGGCCGCGACGGCGACATCGTGGGTGCCCGTCAGCTCAAGGAGCGCCTGTTCAACGAGGCCGAGAACAACGTGACCATGAAGATCGAGGAGCTCGAGGACAAGAGCGGCGTCGAGGTCTCTGGCCGCGGCATTCTGCACCTGTCCGTCCTGATGGAGTCCATGCGTCGCGAGGGCTTTGAGTTCCAGGTCGGCCGTCCCCGCGTTCTGTTTAAGAAGGACGAGAACGGCAATAAGATGGAGCCCGTCGAGCAGGCCGTCGTCGAATGCCCGGACGAGTACTCGGGCAAGGTCGTTGAGGTCTTCGGCACCTCCGGCGGCATCATGACGAGCATGGATACCTCGGGTATCGTGACGCACCTCGAGTTTAAGATCCCGACCCGCGGCATCATGGGTCTTAAGAACCGCATCATGAACGTCACTCATGGCGAGGGCGTGTTCTACCACACCTTCCTGGAGTACGGCCCCTATGCCGGCGAGATCGGCAACCGCCAGAACGGTGCTATGATCTCCATGACCACCGAGAAGGCCGTTGCCTACGCTCTAGGCACGCTGCAGGAGCGCGGCCAGCTGTTCGTTGAGCCGGGCACCGAATGCTACGAGGGCATGATCGTGGGCGAGCGCAGCAAGGCCGGCGACATGGTCGTCAACATCGCCCGTACCAAGAACCTGGGCAACCAGCGCTCCTCGACCTCCGATATCTCCGTCCAGCTGGTGCCGCCCCGCACTTTCTCGCTGGAGGAGGCGCTGGAGTACATCGCCGACGATGAGCTGGTGGAGATCACTCCCAAGAACATCCGCCTGCGCAAGCGTCTGCTCAATGCCACCGACCGCAAGAAGGCCGCCGTCCGCGCCGGTCAGGTCAACAAATAAGCGCTGAGCTTTATAGCGACTAACAAGAAAGGGCGCCGACCATCGCGGTCGGTGCCCTTTTTTGTGTACAGGGATTGAGTTGGTCTGCACCCCCACAAAGGTGCCTGTCCCCTTTGTGGGGCTGACGGCTAGGCGGTGGGGAGTCCTGGTGTGTTGGAGGCTTGTTGCGGCTTGAGGCGGGCGTTGCGCCAGATGATCTGGATGACGTAGCCGAGCGTAAAGACGAAGGCTACGCCGCTGACAAAGCTGCCCATAAGGGGAAGTGCCGTGAGTACGCCCGCGGCGATACCGCCCACGGCGGCCATGGCGTAGCGGTTCTGGTTGTGTCCGACCATGCGTGCGATCGCGGTGCCCGTAAATGCCGCCGAGACCAGAGCGATGCCGATCACAGCGCACATGAGGGCTCCGGCGAGTGACAGACCTGCAATCGAGATGGTGAGCAGCAGGACGGCGGGAACGGCGGCCACCGTGCCCAAAAGACCGCTCACCCACAGCGGAGTGGGGCGTTGACGAAGCATGCCGGCGGCGCTGGCGGTCGCGCGCGGAAAGACGAGCTCGAGGATGATCGCGACGAAGCAGGTGGAAAGCGCCGCGGCGACGATGCCGCCGATGGTGTCGTTAATCGTTGAGGTGTTCTCGTTCTCGGTACGGTCGATCTTGAGGGCTCCGATCTGAGCGCCCTTGGCCCGCTCGGGGTCCTCGGAAACATGCGCGCTCACGGTGCCGGTGATGCGGGCGTTTTTGCCCAAGACGAGCTTATCGGCCCAAACCTCGACATCGCCCTCGACGGTGCCGTCGATGGTCACCGTATCGCCTGCAAGTACTGCCGACTTGGTGGAGCCTCGCAGGGCAACTGTCTCACCCATCGCATAAAAACAGTTGGCAGTGCTACCGGTGTTGAGCACGACATGCTGACCGGCTACCGTCACGCTGCCATCGATTGCGGTTTTGGAGATATCGATGGTGCGCGCCGCCAGGCGAATGGCGCCGCCTACGGTGCAGTCGCGAATCGATAGGCTGTCGCCCGCCGCGATAATATCGCGGCCGATGGAGGCATCGTCCAGGTTAAGGCTTTGGCCAGCCCAGTACAGGTCGCCCTCGGCGCCAGACGGATTTGAGTCAGCTTCGGTTGCGAGGACGTTGCCCGCGGTGTCTGTGCCGGCGAACGACGCCGTGGGAAGTACGGTCAGCGCAAGCGCAGTCAGTACGAATAGGAGGGCGATGCGGGCCTGCGCTTTGTGGCGCTTGGTCGACGGTTCTAGGTTGCAAGGCATAGTGAATCCTTCGTTAGATACTCGGCATATATCTAACAGGGTACCCAACGTGCAAGCGCTCTAAAAGAACCTCCCGGTTGCATTTCGAAGGATCGTACCGTGCTGTCTACTTTTTGCGATGCAAGAAGCGCGCGATGTCTTCTTCGGTGGGGCTTTTGATGTCAAAGCGCAGTGAGAGCCAGCGCAGACCCATGGTCACGACAACGCATACGATCAGCGCGGCGACATTGCTCACGATGCCGCTCATAACGAGACACACATAGCTTGTCGATCCGGCGATGGCGGCGATGGCATAAAAGTTAGTACGTTGGAAAATGCCCGGAACCACGCCCATAAAGCCGTCGCGTAGCATGCCGCCGCCCACCGCGGTAAAAAAACCCATCATGACGCATACTGCGGGTGCAAATCCGTAGACCAGCGCCTTGTCCGCTCCGGTGGCGGCATAGATGCCGACCGAGATGATGTCGAGCAGGGGGATGAGTTTGTCGGGCTTGTCGACGATTGCCGGGAAGATGTAAATGATGGCCGCCGTGGCGATGGAGAGCGGCAGCGCCATTGGCTGGTTGAGGATGTAGACGTTGCCGACTTGGAGTGTCATATCGCGCAAAAGACCGCCGCCCAGACCGCAGACTACCGCGAGTGCGACCGCGCCCACCAGGTCGAGCTTGTGTTCGCGCGCAACCAGCACACCCGAGATCGATGCAGCGACAACGGCGAACATCTCGAGCCAAAATGGGATAGCGACCATGGCATCCGAGGCATGTGAGGTAACGGTCATAGCGGCGACGACGGGCAAGATGGGGTCCTTTGGGTTACGGGTTTGGACAATGCCCGTACATAGTACATGTTCGGCGACGATTGCGACCCTATTGCTCGGCAAACGGTCGGGACTGGGTACGGTCATGGGTTTCAAGTATGTACATCAGCCTCTAAAGATGTCGAAAAATGTCGTTTTTGGAGGGTGGTGTACATGTTTGGGGATCTGGGTTGATGCTGAACGCGATGAGGGCATGGCTGAATAGGAGGGATGTCCAAATTTTGAGCGAAGCTCAAAATATATCCGGTCGGCTGGCGCCGACCGCGCTGCGCTAAAAACGCGCTGTTGGCGCGTTTTCTTTACGCTCCGCGCCCTGGCGGGTTCGAATCCCTCCTCCTCCGCCGTATTTGCTTGTTAGGGACTCAAAACAAAAAAGCTCCCGTTGTTGGGAGCTATCACAATCAAAATGGCGGAGGAGGAGGGATTCGAACCCTCGTGACCTTATACAGGCCAAACGGTTTTCGAGACCGCCGCATTCAACCACTCTGCCACCCCTCCGCGTGGGGTAAAAACAAAGCAGGCTCTAAGGCCTGCTTTGGAATTAACTGGCGGAGAGTCAGGGATTTGAACCCTGGAGACGCTTTTGACGCCTACACGATTTCCAATCGTGCTCCTTCGGCCACTCGGACAACTCTCCGTTAAATGCGAAAGTCAGTATACACGAGGAATCGAAAAGTGCAAACAGAAAACTTGGCATTTTTTAAAGCGCTCGCTCCGCACCCGTATCCGGCATGTGCCAGATGAGTACTAAAAAAGCATCCTGACCAGCCAGATCCCGCTCGATGATCTGTTCAAAATAGGTATTCATGAATGACGTGGCAGCGAATTTAAAAATTTTGAGGCAATCGATCGAACCGGTGGTATGCATTTCGTGACCACAACCCTGCAATCGGCGACCTGCGGTTTGACTCAGGTTGTCCTCGCCGCAGCGTATCTTGCTATCGAATTCGTCAAGCTCTTGGTCAGCATTTGGTTGGAATACGCATGAAGAGCCGTGTAAGCATGGACATATGTGGAGGTCATGAGGTTGTAGCTGCATATTCTTGCAGCCTGGGAGGTTGAAAGATATTATTACCAAGTCTTTTCCTGCTTCAGGCGCACCTTCACGACCTGAAGCCACATTTGCCCAGAGGAGGTGACAATATGAAGGCTTATGAACTGCTGTTCTTTGTTGACCCGTCGCTCGACCCCGAGACTCGTCTCGCTGTTATGAAGCGTATCGATACCACGATCGCTGAGGGCGCTGGCAAGGTCGACTCCGTTGACGAGTGGGGCAAGCGCAAGCTCGCCTACGAGATCAACGACCTCACCGATGGTGACTACACCCTCATCAACTTCCACGCAGATCCTACCCAGATCGCCGAGCTTGATCGCGTCCTGCGCATCACCGACGCTGTGGTCCGCCACATGATCGTCCGTCGCGACGACCAGGAGTAAGACTGTCGTTTTGGACTGGGCTTGTGCCCCAAGAGGAAGTAGTGAGTTATGAGCATCAATCGAGTGAACATCACCGGTAACCTCACCCGCGATCCCGAGCTGCGCGCCACCGCCGGCGGAACCCAGGTTCTGTCCTTTGGCGTCGCCGTGAATGATCGTCGCCGCAATGCGCAGACTGGCGAGTGGGAGGACTATCCCAACTTTGTCGACTGCACTATGTTCGGCACCCGCGCCGAGGCCGTGAGCCGTTTCCTGGCAAAGGGAAACAAGGTCGCGATCGAGGGCAAGCTGCGCTACAGCTCTTGGGAGCGCGACGGCCAGCGCAGGAGCAAGCTTGAGGTCATCGTCGATGAGATCGAGTTTATGAGCTCCCGTGGTGGCCAGGGTGGCTACGATCAGGGCGGTTACGCCCCCGCAGCTCCCGCGCCCGCAGCGCGTCCTGCCGCACCGGTGGCTACGCCGCCCGCGGTCGACGTCTACGATGAGGACATCCCGTTCTAAGGGTTGTTCACCTATTTTTGAGTGAGAGGCGGCTTCGGCTCGCCGAAGTTGCCAAATGAAAGGTATTTTGACATGGCTAATGATTATTCTGCACGTCAGCCGCGTCGTAAGTACTGCCAGTTCTGCAAGGAGAACACTGAGTTCATCGACTATAAGGACACTCAGCTTCTCCGTAAGTACATGACCGACCGTGGCAAGATCAAGCCCCGTCGCGTCACTGGCGCTTGCACGCAGCATCAGCATGACATCGCCAACGCCATCAAGCGCGCCCGCGAGATGGCTCTCCTGCCGTACACCGTCCCCGTGGTTTCCTCTCGTGGCAACCGCGACCGCGGCTAAGAAGGGAGACGCATCATGAAGGTTATTCTTCTCGATGAGATCAAGGGCAAGGGCGGCGAGGGTGACGTCGTAGAGGTCGCTCAGGGTTACGCTGAGAACTTCCTGTTCCCCAAGAAGCTCGCTGTTGCCGCCACCAAGGGCAACCTCAAGCAGCTTGACGAGCGTCGCAACAACATCGCCAAGCGCGAGGCCGTCCGTCTGGCTACCGCCAACGAGACCAAGGCTGCCTTCGAGGGCAAGCAGGTCACCGTTGACGTCAAGGTTGGCGACGAGGGCATCCTCTTTGGCTCCGTTACCGCCGCTATGATCGCTGACGCCATCAAGGATCAGCTCGGTATGGACATCGACCGCAAGCGCGTCGAGCTCGGCAAGCCCATCAAGGTTGCCGGTGCCCACACCGTTGCTATCTCGCTGTACCGCGAGATCAAGGCCGAGCTTGTCGTTCTCGTTGGCGTTACCGCCGAGGAGCTCGCTGCCGAGGCTGAGGTTGAGGAGACCGCTGAGGTCGCCGAGACCGAGACCGCCGAGGTCGAGACCGAGGCTGCTGCCGAGTAGCATTTGCTGCAACGCAACAATCTTGTTCTAAGAAGGGCGCTCTGGGAGACCAGGGCGCCCTTTTATTTTTTACGCTGGGTGAGTGTCGTAGCAGTCATTGAGATATGGCCCTGTGTATGGGACCGTTCATCCGTTTGCTTCGGTGATGATTGCCAAGGCACGGCTCGATTTATAGCCGTGGCTGATACTATGGATGCTCGCAAGCGATATGAATGAGGATGCTCATGGCATATGACGATAGGGAGACGGGGCTGACGGTCGAGGACCGTGGCTCTAAGTTGGGTCTCCCCCAAAACCAAGACGCAGAGGCCAACGTACTGGCCGCTATGCTGCTCTCGCCCGAGGTGGTCGAAGAGGCCCAGGTCGAGCTGCAGCCCGATGACTTCTACCGGCCCATTCATAAGACCATCTATACCGCGATGGTCGATATGTACAACAGTCGCATCCCCATCGACTCTATCTCGCTGATCGATTACCTGCGAAGCATCAACAAGCTCGATGCCGTGGGCGGCGAGGCATACATTTTGGAGCTGATGGGTCAGACCCTGTCGCTCGTCAACTGGCAGCACCATGCCGCCATCGTTCGTCGCGACTCGATGCTGCGCGAGCTGATTGGCGCCACCAACGAGATTAACGCGCTGGCCTACAACGCCCCCACCGACACCAAAGAGGTCGTGGAGTTGGCCGAGAGCAAGCTGCTCAAGGTCACGGCGCGTGAGGTTAAGTCGAGCTACAAGACGCTGACCGAGTTTATGGTCGAGGCCTATAACGAGGCCGAGGAAGTGTGCAAGGCCGGCGGTCAGGCTGCAGGCGTGCCCACGGGCTTCCCGTCGCTCGACCGTATGCTCATGGGCTTCCGCGAGGGCCAGCTCATCATTATCGGCGCCCGTCCCGCCGTGGGTAAGACGTCGTTCGCCCTGAACTTGGCGCTCAATGCCGCCGCCGCGGGTTATACCGTCGGCTTCTTCTCGCTGGAGATGTCGGGCAAGGAAATTGCCCAGCGTCTGATTTGCGCCTATGCCATGATCTCGATCAGCGATTTCCGTACGGGCCGCATTAGTCCCGAGCAATGGGCCAACATCAATGAGGCCACGCAGACGCTGTCCAAGCTCGATATTCTGATTGACGATACGCCCGGCACCACGGTGACCGAGATTCGCGCCAAGAGCCGCCGCATGCTCCATAACAAGGAGAAGGCCATCATCATCCTGGACTACTTGCAGCTGGTGAGTCCCCCGCCTGGACGTCGTTCCGAGAGCCGCACCGTCGAGGTCTCTGAGATGTCGCGTGGTCTGAAGATTATGGCCAAGGAGCTCAAGATTCCGTTGATCGCGCTGTCGCAGCTGTCGCGTCAGGTCGAGTCCCGTACCGGCAAGCGCCCGCAGCTGTCCGACCTGCGTGAATCGGGCTCCATCGAGCAGGACGCCGACATCGTCATGTTCTTGGACCGTTCCGCCGACGAGGCCGAGGCCTCACGCGACGACCGACCCGACGAGGACGTTACGCGTATCGTCGTGGCCAAGAACCGTTCGGGCCCGATTGGCGACGTCGACCTGATGTTCCTGCCGGCATCCACCAAGTTCTATGAGCTTGATGGGGCGCATACCGAGGAGTAGGACAGGCGCCCGTTGCACGGGTATACTAGGAATGTTTTGTGCTTCTGCGCACTTGCGGTGTGCGGACAGTCCATGAATGTGAGGAGTAAACATGCCGTCAACCGTTTTGGTCGGTGCCCAGTGGGGCGATGAGGGCAAGGGTAAGATCTGCGACCTGGTCGCCGGCGACTTTGATGCCGTCGTGCGCTATTCGGGCGGCAACAACGCCGGCCACACCATCGTCGTCAACGGCAAGAAGTACGGCCTGCACCAGGTGCCCTCCGGCATCATGTATTCCGACCACGTGTCGGTGATCGGCAACGGCTGCGTCGTCAACCCCAAGGTCGTCCTTGAGGAGATCGACATGTTCGAGGCCGACGGCATCACCACCAAGAACCTCAAGATCAGCGGCAACGCGCATGTCATCATGCCGTACCACATCGATCTGGATGGCGCCTTTGAGCAGAAGCTCGGCAAGAAGAACATCGGTACCACCAAGCGCGGCATCGGTCCGTGCTACCAGGACAAGATGGCCCGTATTGGCCTGCGTATGCAGGACATGCTGGATGAGACGCTGTTCCGCGATAAGCTGGAGACCGCTCTTGCCCGCGTGAACCCCGAGCTGGAGCTCATCTACAACCTGCCCACCTACACCGTGGATCAGATTTGCGACGAGTACCTGCCCATGGCCGAGCGCCTACGCCCCTACATCACCGAGACGAGCCTGCTGCTCAACAACATGATCGATGAGGGCAAAGACTTGCTGTTTGAGGGCGCCCAGGCGACGCTGCTCGACATCGATCATGGCACCTATCCGTACGTGACGTCTTCTAACTGCACCGCTGGCGGCGCCATTACCGGTTCCGGTGTCGGCATGAAGAACGTCGACCGCGTGCTAGGCGTCATGAAGGCCTATATCACCCGCGTCGGTTCGGGCCCCATGCCCACTGAGCTTTCCTATGAGACCGAGGCCGGCCACACGCTGACCGAGGAGGGCTACGAGTACGGCGTGACCACCGGTCGCCGTCGTCGTTGCGGCTGGTTTGACGGCCCTATCGCCAACTATGCCTCGCGCGTCAACGGCCTCACCGATATCGCCGTGACCAAGCTCGACGTGCTTTCGGCCTTCGACACCATTAAGGTGTGCGTTGCCTATGACGTCGACGGCGAGCGCTACACGAGCGTGCCCGAGCACCAGGTGCGTTTTGAGCATGCCAAGCCCATCTACGAGGAGCTCCCTGGCTGGAAGTGCGACATCACCGGCTGCCGCAGCTTTGATGAGCTGCCGCCGGAGGCCCCGGGCCTTTGAGTGTC
>OATP01001155.1_pt1 | contig 11772 bp, 10 predicted proteins | sample 1495041 | NCBI WGS metagenome assembly OATP01 (sample SAMEA2579972, study PRJEB22360) | human gut metagenome | biome: human gut; feature: human-associated habitat; material: faeces | place: Denmark | collected 2008/2010 | reverse complement strand
ACCACTGCGTCTTGCTCGACAATCCAAAGAAAATTGAGAGGCTAGGACTTTTGTCCCAGCCTCTTTTTTTCTGCAAGGAAAGGTCGTGGAGGCTAGAAAAGGTTAGTCCCTAGCATTAAAAGGAAAAAAATGTAAAAAAGACTTGACAAAGCAAATGATTAGCAGTATTATTAACTAGTTAATTAACCATTTAATAAACTGGTTAACAAATGAAAAAGAGGTGAAGGATGAAAAGGAGAAAAATGAAGGTGCTGGGAATCTTGTTCCTAGGTTTCTTTCTACTTGCAGCTTGTGGTAGTCAAGGAAATGCAGGCAAGCCCCCTTCTCGAAAAGGTCTCAAAATTATCACGAGCTTTTATCCTATCTATGCCCTGGTCAAAGAAATTTCTGGTGATCAAAATGACATCTGGATGGTTCAGTCAGGTGCAGGGATTCATGATTACGAGCCCTCAACCAAGGAAGTGGCTCAGATCTATGATGCGGATGTATTTGTCTATCATTCTCAGACTCTGGAATCATGGGCTGGTCGTTTAGATCCTAATCTGCAAGGTTCCAAGTTACAGGTGATTGAAGGGAGTCAAGGAATGACTCTTGATAAAGTGGCTGGCTTAGAGGATGTCGAGGCTGGGCAAGGAAAGGAAGCCAAGCACCTGTATGACCCGCATACCTGGTTGGACCCTGCGAAAATTGCAGAAGAAGGAAAGATCATCGCTCAGCGCTTGGGAGAGATCGATCCAAAGAATAGGAAGCTTTATCAGTCCAATGCCCAAAAGCTTGAAAAGCGCTGTGAGGAACTAGTAGCCCGCTACAAGCCTGTCTTTGACAAGGCCAAGCAAAAGACCTTTGTAACCCAGCATACGGCCTTTTCTTATCTAGCCAAACGCTTTGGTCTCAAGCAGTTAGGGATTGCAGGGATTTCTCCAGAGCAAGAACCAACCGCCCGGCAATTGGCAGAGATCCAGCAGTTTGTTAAAGATTATCAGATGAAAACGATCTTCGTAGAGAAGCACACGTCGTCAAAGGTAGCAGATAGTATCGCCAAGGCAACAGGGGCACGTGTCAAGGTCTTGGATCCTTTGGAAGCCGATCCGCAAAACAATAAAGATCTATTAGAAAATTTAGAAGAAAATATGGCGAGTTTAGCCAAGGAATTAGAGGAGTAAAGCAAGGATGAAGAAAAAGGGAACGATTGGAATTCTAGCAACTTTGGGACTGGGACTCTGTGCCTATGCGCTCAGTCAGCAGCCACAAGCCAAGGAAGAGAAAAAGAATCAGATTCAGTATCTACACGCAGAAAAGAAAGCGTCATCGACTGCCTCCAGCAAAAAGGAAGATAGCATCGAAGCGGTCAATGCCAAGGAAAAGACTCAGGCGGAGCAGATTGTCATCAAAATTACGGATGACGGCTTTGTCACTTCTCATGGGGATCATTTTCATTACTATAGTGGTAAGGTCCCATTTGATGCCATCTTTAGTGAGGAGTTGATTTTGCGAGATCCAACCTATCAGCTCCAAGAAGCTGATATTGTCAGCAAGGTCAAGGATGGTTATATCATTAAACGCGCTGGTAAATACTATCTCTACTTAAAGGATGCGCAGCATACGGTTAATGTGCGCTCGATCGAAGAGATCGCTCAACAACAAAAAGGAGGCGCTAAAGAAGAAGGGGAAACGGGAACGGTACAGGCGAGCTCCTCGCACAAGGCAGGCAAGACCCGTGACTTCCGTCAACCTAGTCAAGCGCTGAAAGAAGGAAAGACTCTTGAGATGTTGACGGCTAAGAACCATACAGGTGGAGGCTATCGTACGGACGATGGTTATGTCTTTAGCCCTGGAGATGTCATTTCAGATACAGGGGACGGCTTTATTGTGCCCCATGGTAGCCATTTCCATTATATTCCAAAGAGTGCCTTATCTGCTGGCGAGTTAGCAGCAGCCCTCTCTGTCCTAGGCGGTCAAAGTGGCCACCAGGCTGGAAGCTCGTACTTAGCTAGCCCAAGTGTAGAAGCAGGTAAGAATCAAGGGACTCCAAATCAAGCCTCTCCAAGCTTAGGAAAACAAGCTAGCAGTCAGCCGTCTGCTAGTCCAACCCATACACAAACGACACCAATGCCGTCTAAACCTGTAAGCTCGAAACCGACGTCAACACTCAGCAATCTGATGGAAGAATTGCAGAAAACACCTCTGTCTTCTCGTCATGTGGAGTCTGATGGTTCTGTCTTTGATCCAAGTAAGATTACCAAGTGGACCGATCAAGGAATTGTCTACCCTCACGGGGATCATTTCCACTTTATCCCTTACAGCTCCCTATCTCCTTTGGAACGTGAGCTGGCGCGGCAATTCCAACTGCTTCGGGCCCAAGGTGCTACTACACCTGCTGAAATAAGTCCAAGCCGGCCTTCAAGTCCAAGTACAAAACCGATTGACCATGAGCACGAGCATGAACATGGGGATAGTCACGAGCATGAACATGGGGACAGTCATGATCACGAGCACGAAGAGGAGCACGATCATGGTTTCCATGCAGATATGGTCATCAGTAAGGACGAGGACGGTTACATGGTCGCTCATGGCAACCACGCTCATTATTTCTATAAAAAGGACCTCTCTCCTCAAGAGATTGCAGCAGCAGAGGCAACTCTGGCAGGTAAGAAAGAAGAGGATAAGGGACAGCCACTGACAGATGATGTCGCCAGCTATTCTCGTGATGCCTCAGATGAGGAAAAGATCCAGTATATCAGCAAGACCTACGGCGTCCCTCGTGAGGCCATTAAGATTTCCAATGGTTTCTTTGTCTTTAACAATCCAGACCAAGAATACGATCCGACCCACATCCACCCTTATGCCGTTCGGAAGGAACATGTTCGGATTCCGCTTGAAACTGGCAATCCTGAACTAGACTTTATCAATGAACTCTATGCAACAGCGCTTCGCTCGGGGATTTCTCCTTATAGCCTCCAGATTGAAAATGGCCAGTTTGTCATCCCACATGGCGATCACAACCACTACATCAAGGTGCGATCAGCGGGACTAACAGACTACTTAGCCCACCGTCTTCCAACCATCCAATCTCCTTACAAAAAAGGAGACTTGAATAAAAAAGCAGTAGAGGACAGGGTCAACCAACTTTTAGCAGAAAGCCGGACTCTTTACGCTTCTGATCCATTGCAACAACGACGGATTGAGCTCATCTTGGGCCACTTCTTGGAAAATGTCAAGAGTTTCCCAAGCAACTCGACGGAAGGCTACCTAGCCAGTCTCAACCAGGTTGATGAGCAGTACATTCATGCGACTCAAGCGATCAAACCAAAAGAAGAGACAGCCCTCGATCGTCGCTACCAGGAATTGCTGGAACAAGTGCGCTTGCTAGACACAGAAGCCTTCAAACTCAAGAAGGAAGGGTTGGTCGCACAACTGCAGGAAGCCTATGCTGCCAAGGACGGCAAGCGTCTAGAGCAGGAAGGGAAGTTATTAGAAGCTGTTCAGGAGATGCAAGATCGGACGGGTGTGACATCAGTCGACTATCTCAAGTATTTCTACCAAAGCTTGAGCGACGCGCGCTTGACACCAGAACTGCGCACCAAGGCTGCAGATCTAGCTTTGAAACTCTATCGGGCCCAAGCCTTTGAAGAAGCCTGGGATGCTAAGGCTCACTTTATGGAACTCTACCGAACCAAGCAGGCAATTGACCAGCTCTTCTCTCAAGAAAAAGGTCAAACCTATCCTATTGAAAAAACAGTTTTGGATCAAAAAGGAAGTCAGTCCCCATCTTATAACTTAGCGGTCTATGATTTCCTCAAGGGATTATATGGAGAGTTGGACAAGGCGACAGAATCCCGTCAACGAACCAGCATCCTGACAGGGCTCTTAGAGCAAATCCAGTCGCTCTTGCCACAAGTCGAAGACCAGGTCAAACGAACTGCCTTTGAAGCAAGTTTGGCTCAGCTTGGAAATGAGACGGATCCAGACAAGGCTATTGCAAGTGGACAAGCTCTGTTACGCGAAATCAGTGACACCATTGAAAATCAAAAACAAAAGCAAACTGAAGAGCCTCAGATTGGGGATGTCGCCCTTTATCAACAGCTCTATAATCAATTGATAGCGCTTTACCAACAATTGCAGGACAAGGGGGCTAGTGATGCTGTATTTGATCGCTTAGAAGCTCTCTTTGACCAATTGGCTAATCCAAAGAGTGACAAAGTAGCCTTACTACAGGCTATCCAAGCCTTTCAGGCAGAGTTAGCAGCAATGCCATCTGCAACCGACGTGACCAAACCAGCTACCACAACTGAAACGCCTGTAGCTACAGAAACTCCGGTAGAAAAAGAAGCAGCCGCTTCAGAAGAAAGCAAGCCTGCCACAACTGAGACAGAAACAGAGCCTGCAAGACCAACTTCCATAGAAGAAGGCACGCCAGATGCTCCAGCTTTTCAGGACCAATAGAAAATAGAAAATCATCTGAAAGACATTTCAGATGATTTTTGAGTTCTAGTGAATAGAAGAGGAGGTCTCTTTTTTCAGTTGTTGAGTCTCATTCCTTGTGTTCAAGGAGCAGAGGTGAGGAGGACTCGACTGCTTTTTTGCGCTTGAAAAATGTGGCCATTTGAACCAGGATGCGAGGCACTGTCTGCCATTTTTTCCAGGCTTTGACACGGGTATCGAGGAGTTGCTTGGCTAGACGTTCTAGCATTTCTCTTTCCGTAGGATCTAGGTCTTGAGCATTTTGAAAGATCTCTTTGATCTTGGAGAAATTTTTTAACTTCCTCAAATCATTGATCGAAGTGATACCTGCGTCCAGAAAAATGCCAAAAAAGGTGTCAAAGAACTTCTTGCGCTCCTCTGCTGATGTTTCGTGAACCCATTGCTTCAGAGTCTCGTCGGTTTGCTGGCTATCGGGACTGGTTTGATCCAGGGTCACAAATGTATCCTTCTCAATCATCCAAGTAAAAGCATCGTGCTGGGCAAAGCCACCAAAAGCGCGACTTTTGACAATGGTCGTTGGTTCTGGAACCTCCAACATCATCCCAACGATGGATCCTTGAGGGACAAAGCGGCGAATATTTGGGGACGTCCGCTGGTAGCCTTCGGTCTCGATAATGGCCTGGTTGAGGCCAGGAGCATCGTAGCTGTAGATAGTGTCGACCCGCTCAAACAAAGAATCAGGTAGGTAAGAGCAGGCATAGGTTGCGAGATTGCCTCCTTTGGAGTGACCGGCTACTAAGAAGCACCCTTTGAGAAATTCCTTCATGACGTTTTGCAGGTAGCTGGCTGCGCGCCTCTGAGCTGGGACATGATCCATATAGGTCATGTGGAAGTCTTCCTTCCAGCCGATCAAGGTATCATCGGTCCCTCGAAACACGACCAAATACACATCCATGGTAAGTCGATAGGTCATGGCCGCAAACTGTTTTTGCACATCAGGATCGTACTCGTCGACATAATTGAGGAGTTTGATGTTCTTAAAGCGCTTAGAAGTAGCGAGCTCATCAACTAATTGCAGGTGCTGGTTGCTTACGATGAAATCTGTGGTTCGATCGATAAGGTCCATCGCATCAGACAGACGCACTTGGATCCCTGTTGTATCTCCTTGAGGCACAATATGTCCAAAAGGCAGATAGGTCAGCTCTGTCAATGCGAGGACATCTAGTTCCTTGAAGGGACGGTCATAGATGGAATCGTGGGTCACTTCTTTTAGGTAATCAAAAATCGTCAACATCGGTGCCTCCTGTGTGATATTTCTATCAGTATAGCACAAAAATGGGGGTAGAAAAAGGGCCCCCTGATAAGAAGTCTGCGCTTGATCTTTTTCTCTGCTGCTTAATCTGTTATAATAGGAAGAAGAAAAAAGAAGGAAAGAAAGCCATGCATAAAATTCTTTTAGTGGAAGATGATGAAATTATTCGTCAACAGGTCAAACAATTATTGGAACAATGGGGCTATGAAGTGGTCGCAGTAGAGGATTTTATGGATGTCCTCGGGATCTTTGTCGAAACCGACCCCCACTTGATCCTCATGGACATTGGACTGCCTCTCTACAATGGGTATCACTGGTGCCAGGAGATTCGCAAGGTTTCAAAGATTCCGATTATGTTTCTTTCCTCACGGGATCAAGCCATGGATATTGTCATGGCCATCAATATGGGTGGAGACGACTTTGTCACCAAGCCTTTTGATCAAAATGTGCTCCTTGCCAAGGTCCAAGGGCTCTTGCGTCGCTCTTACGAATTTGGCACAGATCAAAATCTGCTGGAACACCGTGGTGCCATCCTCAATCTCAAGTCTACGGACTTGGTGTATGAAGGGGAAGTCATCAAGTTGACCAAGAATGAATTTCAGATTTTGCGGGTCCTCTTTGAGCATGCGGGCAGTATCGTGGCACGCGATGATATGATGAAAGAGCTCTGGAATAGCGACTTCTTCATTGATGACAATACCTTGTCTGTCAATGTAGCTCGTCTACGCAAGAAACTTGAAGAAGTTGGCTTGTCAAATTTCATCGAAACCAAGAAAGGCATCGGTTATGGGTTGGCCCATGAATAAATTTGGAAAGATCTTCTGGCAGTATGTGGTATCCCGCAGGCGCCTGCTCTATCTATTGCTCATCTTTTTGATCGTTGATTTGGTCTTTGCCTATCTTTTTCCAGAAACGGGGACGATTTTCCTCTATGCGACCCTGGTGCTAGGATTTTTTACCCTCTGTATCTTGATCTGGGATTTCGCTATGACCTTTCAGGAGTACCGCAAAGCCTTGCTGTATGAGGAAATAGAGGTTGCCTCACCACTGGAACACCTCCTTTATGAAAAATATACAGAAGAACAGCAGGCGCGCCTTGAGCAGGGAAAAGTAGCTCAGGCCAAGTTCAATGACCTGATGGATTACTACACCCTCTGGGTTCACCAGATTAAGACGCCCATTGCAGCTAGCCAGCTCTTGGTCCAAGATGTCGAGACGCCAACAGTCAAGCAGCAGATGGAGCAGGAGCTTTTCAAGATTGACTCCTATGCCAATCTGGTTCTGCAGTACCTGCGACTGGAGAGTTTTCATGACGATCTGGTCTTAAAGCGCGTGCCGTTAGAAGACTTGGTCAAAGAAGTAGTCCGCAAACATGCCCTCTTTTTTATCCAAAAGAACTTGACAGTGAACCTGCATGATTTGGATGTCGCCGTCATTACCGATCGCAAGTGGCTTTTGGTCATCATCGAGCAACTCTTGTCCAATAGCCTCAAGTACACCAGCGCCGGTGGAATTGAGATCTATTTCAAAGACCAGACTCTCTATATAAAAGACAGCGGGATTGGAATCAAAAATAGCGATGTCCTCCGTGTCTTTGAGCGGGGCTTCTCCGGATACAATGGCCACATGACCCAGCAATCCTCAGGGCTGGGGCTGTATCTGTCTAAGAAAATTGCAGAGCAATTGGGCCACAAGATTAGCCTCCACTCAGAGGTTGGCCAAGGCACGACTGTCGCTATTCGCTTTGAAGAGAAGAAGTTGGTCATGGATTAGTATTTCCCCATCTTACAAAAATGTAAGAAATAAAGGTCAAAATGAAAGGTTAGGTTATGGTAGCCGCCTTTTATTTTTTGTACAATAGTCTCATCAAATGAAGGAGGTCAAGAAAATGAAACTCTTGAAATGGATGAAAGAACTCAAAAAGACTGAGAAACCTTGTAACCAAACCGATTTGGAAAAGGCGGAATTTGGTCGCCAAGTCCTACAACAAACCCAAGAATTTTTCTTGATCTACTAGTAAAAGGAGAAAAGTATGTCATTACTAGACGTTCAACATATCAAAAAAATCTACAAAACCCGCTTTCAAGGGACGCAGGTTGAAGCCCTGAAGGACATTCACTTCACTGTTGAAAAGGGCGAATATGTCGCCATCATGGGGGAATCAGGGTCTGGGAAATCGACCCTCCTCAATATCCTAGCCATGCTGGATCAGCCGACCGAAGGGCGGGTCTACCTCAACGGTACCGATACTTCAACTATCAAGAACAAGGATGCCTCGAGCTTCCGTCGGGAAAAACTAGGCTTTGTCTTTCAAGATTTCAACCTGCTCGATACCTTGTCTGTCAAGGACAATATCCTTCTCCCTCTCGTCCTCTCTCGCAGACCCGTCAAGGAAATGATGAGTAAGGTGGAGAGCGTGAGTAGAGAGTTGGGTATTCACCAACTCCTTGAGAAATACCCTTACGAAATCTCTGGTGGGCAAAAACAACGGGTGGCTGTAGCACGGGCCATCATCACCTCACCTGAAATTCTCCTTGCTGATGAGCCAACAGGGGCGCTGGATTCCAAGTCTTCGGCTGCTTTGCTAGATGTCTTTGAAGATATCAATACAATGGGGCAAACCATCCTCATGGTGACCCACTCAACCGCCGCCGCAGCTCGGGCCAAGCGCGTGCTCTTTATCAAGGACGGAATTCTCTACAACCAGATCTTCCGCGGGGAAAAAACAGAACGTCAGATGTTCCAAGAAATCTCGGATACCTTGACGGTCATGGCAAGTGAGGTGGAGTAGATGTTACGATTAACCACTAAATTAGCTTGCTCCAATCTGATCAAGAACCGCAAGCTCTATTATCCCTTTGCGATCGCGGTCATTCTCGCAGTGACCATCGCCTATCTCTTTGACTCCCTGACCTTTAATCCCCACATTCACGAGCTTCGAGGAGGATCTTCTATAGTGTTCACTCTCAGCTTGGGATTTTTCGTGGTCAATGTTGCGGGAGCTATCATTGTGCTCTATGCCAATAGCTTTGTCATGAAAAACCGCTCCAAAGAGCTGGGCATCTACAGCATGCTTGGCCTTGAGAAACGCCATCTCATCAGCATGATTTTCAAAGAACTCTTGATTTTTGGCTTTCTAACCATCTCAGCCGGTGTCTTGATCGGAGCCCTCTTTGATAAGCTGATCTTTGCCTTTCTCTTGAAACTCATGAAGATGAAGGTCCAACTAGTATCCACCTTCCAACCTGGGATTGTTGTCTTGGTCTTTGTCACCTTTGGTCTCATCTTTGGCCTCCTAGTTTTCCTCAATGCTTGGCGTATTCTCCGTTTGAATGCCCTGCAGTTAACGCGTGAAAAGGCCAGTGGCGAAAAGAAAGCCCGTTTCTTGTGGCCCCAAACCATTCTGGGCGTAGCCTCTCTCGGTTTTGGCTACTACCTAGCTTTGTCCGTCAAAGACCCCATCATTGCGCTTGTGACCTTCTTTCTAGCGGTTATCCTGGTTATGATCGGGACCTATCTGCTCTTTAATGCAGGGATCACCGTCTTCTTGCACCTGCTTAAGAAAAAGAAGAGCTACTATTACCAACCCAACAACATGATCTCGGTCTCTAACCTTATCTATCGCATGAAGAAAAATGCGGTTGGCCTTGCGACCATTGCCATCCTCTCAACTATGGTATTGGTAACCATTTCTGCAGCCACCAATATCTATGTCGGTAGCGAAATGGTCAAGAAAATCATGGCGCCTCATGATTTCTCTGTCCAAGGAAAAGGGGTGGACCTGGAGCAGATCAATCAGAAATTTGATGAATTTGCCTCTGAGCACCATCTCAAGATCAAAAATCGTGACCTGATGACCTATGCCAACTTTGGGGTTAAATCACAAAAGGGTACGGATTTCACCGTCTATCCAGCTGATGAACGCAAGGTCACTCCTAAAACCGTCTTTATGGTCTTTGATGCAGCTAGCTATGAGCAAATGACCGGAGAAAAGGTCGATCTGACCGGTAACCAAGTCATCCTCTTTGCCCATAACAAGGATCTTAAAGGGCAAAAGCAGTTCACTATCAATGGGCAAGACTTCCAAGTCAAGGAAGAAGTGAGCAAGGATTTTATCACCGACCACGTGCCCAATCAGTTTAATATGCTAACGGAGGATTTCAATTACCTGATCGTGCCTGACCTCTCAGCCTTTGTCGCTCAGTTTCCAAATCTGGCCATCAATACCAATATCTACGGTGGTTTCAATGTCAATGTCGATGAAGAGCAGCAGCTCAAGCTAGCAGCTAGTTATGACAAGATGATCGATGAATTGAGTAGTCAACAGGGCCAAGGAACATTTATCTATGGAGGTAACCGGGCCAATGATGTGGCAGAGTTGAATAGCCTCTTTGGTGGCATCTTCTTTATCGGAATTTTCTTGTCACTGATCTTTATGGTCGGAACGGTCATCGTCATCTACTACAAGCAAATCTCAGAAGGCTATGAAGACCGTGACCGCTTCGTCATCCTCCAACAGGTGGGGCTCGATGAATACGAGGTCAAACGGACCATCAACCGTCAAGTGCGGACTGTCTTCTTCCTCCCTCTCATCTTTGCCTTTATCCACCTGGCCTTTGCCTACCATATGATCCGCCTGATTCTTAAAGTGCTCGGTGTCATCAATAGTAGCCAAGTCCTCATCGTGACCCTCAGTGTCTGTGCCGTCTTTTTCATCACCTACCTAATCGTCTTTTGGATCACCTCTCGGAGCTATCGTAAGATTGTGCAGATTTAAGAAAAGAAACTCAAATTAAATTAGAAACTTTCCTTAGGTGAGTACGGACGTCAGCGAACTTCGAAGAAGTTCCATGACTAATTATTGAGCCTAAGGTCTCAATAATTCCGAGTGCCTGAAACATAATTATTTCAGGCACTTTTCTCACAGCGGAAAGTTTCAATATACTCTAATAATAATCAGATATTATTTGGATATTTTTGCACAATAATCCAGCATAGGTTATTCAAAGAAAAGAATTGTCAATTTTTTTAGCTTGCTCATAGCGGGCTTTTTTGTACGAAAACCGACTGCGATTGTTTTTGTTTTTCAAAGGGATACACAAAAAAGACTGAACCCGTAGAGTTCAGTCTTTGTTCACTTTCTATTAAAGTGATGTAAGGAAAGTCAATCCCCCTAGGATGACACCTGCCGAATTCGGAATGATCAAAATCCAGTCTTTTTTAGGTTCCTTTGTCCAACCATAAATGACCCAGATCAAGCAAGAAATAGCAGCTGACAAGGGTTGGAAAGGTTGGGCCTTATTTCCCTGTAAATTAGCAATAATTTGTGGGATGTAGGCAATGAAAACGATAATCCCAATAAAGGCACCGATGGAGCCAACGATTTGGTTGATTTTTTGTTTATTCATAAAATTTTACCTCTGTGTATCAAAATAGCATAAATAGGAAGATAATGCAATTAATTTGCATGCTATTCAAGATGAAAACGATTACATTCGCACAAAATTAGACAATGTGTCAAAAAATGGAAACTAGAGAGAAGATCCTCTCAAAAAGAAATCCATCTTCCTGCAAAATCACAAGATTGTGACACTTTACAGTTCGGTAACATTTGAAAAAAAGACTTGAATTTGTAAAGGACAAAAGGTAGAATAGTGCATACTTTAAAAAAAGAAAAGGAAATGGTAGTTTCAAAATGAATGAAAAACAAATGAAAATTCTTGGTTGGGTTGCGACCTTTATGTCTGTTATGATGTATGTGTCTTACTTCCCACAAATCATGGATAACCTCGCAGGTCACAAAGGGAACTTTGTTCAACCCCTTGTCGCAGCCATCAACTGTAGCCTTTGGGTTTACTACGGACTCTTCAAAAAAGAACGCGATATTCCACTTGCTGCAGCTAATGCACCAGGGATTATCTTTGGTTTGATCACAGCCATCACAGCCTTGTAATCAATGAAAGAGAGAGTGGGACAGAAATCGGTAATTCGTTAGAATTCGATTTCGTCGTCCCACCTCCGCACAGTTGAGTAGGGCT
>OATP01001140.1_pt1 | contig 11929 bp, 14 predicted proteins | sample 1495041 | NCBI WGS metagenome assembly OATP01 (sample SAMEA2579972, study PRJEB22360) | human gut metagenome | biome: human gut; feature: human-associated habitat; material: faeces | place: Denmark | collected 2008/2010 | reverse complement strand
TTCCTGCGTTCGTCACTTCGCCTACTTCTTCAACGGTTTTTAATCCTTTTTCACGAATTGCATTTTCAATTTCTTCTCTGCTTACTTCAAAGCAGTGGCAAATAATTTCACTCATAGTCTTTCCATTTTATTGATTCATATTATTCTTTTATTTGCAAAAATAAAAGAATATCTGCAATGAATGTAAAGATTCCGATCTTATGTTTCTATGAGCCGATAGAGAAAATTTATTCTTTCATACTTTCCAAAGCGGATCGTTCAAAGGAGGTTTTGCCGTGATGGTAATCATTTCCTGGCTCACCGGATGTTTGAAAGTGATCGAACGGGCGTGCAAATTGATCCCTCCTCCTTCGTTCGAACGGGGAAAACCATATTTCAGATCTCCTTTGATCGGACAACCGATCTTAGCCAATTGGCACCGGATTTGGTGATGCCGGCCCGTATAAAGCTTCACTTCGAGCAGGTAATAACGTTGTGAACTTCCGAGTAGTTTGTATTCCAGGGTGGCTTCTTTGGCTCCGGCTTTGGGCTGGTTGTAAGCGTACGATTTGTTTTTTTCCGGATCACGCATCAGATAGTGGGTGAGTACGGCATGATCCTCGGCCGGCAAATTGCCTACAATAGCCCAATAGATCTTGCTGATCTCCTTTTCGTGTTCCTGGAACATTTTATTCAGCCGGGTGAGGGCTTTACTGGTGCGTGCAAAAATCACTACACCGCTGACAGGACGATCCACCCGGTGGGGGATACCCAGATAAACCTCTCCCGGTTTGTTGTATTTCTTCTTGATATACGCCTTTACTTCTTCGCTCAAAGGGGTATCTCCGGTTTTATCTGCCTGTACAATATCCGAAATTTTCTTATTGACGGCGATGATATGATTATCTTCGTATAAAACTTCTAACATAAATAAAAGATATAAGTTAAAGGCTATAGGCTATAAGCTAGATGCAATAAGCTATAAGCTAAAGGCTATAGGCTAAAAGTAAATAAAAGATAGATAAACATTTTAGCTTTTAGCTTATAGCCTATAACTTTATTAGTATTGTTCTCTCTCATTCGGGAAATCACCGCTTTTTACGTCGGCGATATAATTGCCGACAGCACCGCTGATTTCTGCATATAGGTTATGATAGCGCCGTAAGAAGCGGGGAGAGAATTCCTGATTGATACCGAGCATATCGTGGATGACCAGGACTTGTCCGTCTACACCGCCACCGGCACCGATGCCGATGACGGGGATACTGACTTCTTGGGCGACTCTGGCTGCCAAAGCTGCCGGAATTTTCTCCAGCACGATGGCAAAACAACCTGCTTCTTCCAGGAGATGGGCATCGTGAACCAATTTTTCCGCTTCCTCTTCTTTTTTGGCGCGAATGGCATAGGTCCCGAATTTATGGATGCTCTGGGGGGTAAGTCCAAGATGGCCCATAACCGGAATTCCGGCCGACAGGATACGTTGGATAGATTCGAGAATTTCTTCTCCTCCTTCGAGTTTGAGGGCGTCGGCAGCCGTTTCTTTCATGATACGGATGGCTGAGTTTAAGGCCTCTTTGCTATTTCCCTGATAACTACCGAAAGGCATGTCTACAACAACTAATGCCCGTTTTACTCCTCTGACTACCGAAGCGGCATGATAAATCATTTGGTCGAGGGTGATCGGTAAGGTTGTCTCATGGCCTGCCAGTACATTGGAAGCCGAGTCGCCGACCAGGATAACATCTATACCTGCCTGATCGACGATACGGGCCATAGAATAGTCATATGAAGTAAGCATACTGATTTTCTCACCCTTGAGTTTCATCTCCGATAAAACATGGGTGGTTACCACTTTTACTGCTGATTGTGTTGACATGATTAATTTGATTTGTGACTTTAGAACTGGGATTTCCGATGGGAAAAGTCATCCGAACCGTCGTCCGTAAATCTGAAATTTATTTAAAGGTTCCGATTATCGTCTGAGAACCGGTCGTTTTTTGTCCCAATTTCACTTCTATTTGGGTACCCAGAGGAAGAAAAAGATCTACCCGCGAACCGAATTTGATAAAACCGGCGTGCTGATCCTGACGGGCCTGTCCTCCGACAGGAGCATAAGAGACAATACGTTTAGCCATAGCCCCTGCAATTTGACGCATCAGGACGGTCTTACCGTTATTACATTCGATAACGATGGTAGTCCGTTCGTTCTCGGTCGAGGATTTGGGTAGATAAGCCGCTGCAAAATTGCCTTTGTGGTATTTGAAATACTTGATCACACCGTTTACGGGAAACCAGTTGATATGTACATTGAAAATGTTCATAAAAATAGAGACTTGAAGACGGCGGTCTTTAAAATATTCCGGTTCTTCGGTTTCTTCAATCACGACGATTTTTCCATCGGCAAGGGCTAAGATCGCGTTGTCGTCTTGTATGATCACCCGGTTCGTAAAACGGAAAAAATTGACGACAAGAAGATACATAACCACCGTAATCCCCAGAATTGTATAGACAATAGAGGTATTATTGATGAAATAAAAAGATGCCAGATTAAGGATAATCAGCACGATTAAAATTTTCAATAACAGGATATATCCAGCTTTATGTATGGTCATATTTTTAACTTTAAATATTTATACGGTATCAGCTCGCAAAGGTATCAATTTTCGATTTAAAAGCTAATATCCCGAACGAATAAATTCGGTTTACTATAGGTCAGCAACCGAATTTAAAGGCGATATATACGAAGATTACAGGCAAAGCATACAAAATCGAATCCAATCGGTCCAATACCCCACCGTGACCTGGCATGATATGTCCCGAATCTTTGATCTCGATGCATCTTTTGAACATCGATTCTACGAGATCACCGAAACTACCGAATACAATGACAATGGCCGAGATAACGGTGGTATCGATATAAGACAAACCTTCGATATGGGGAGCGATAAGCAATCCGCCGACCAGTGTCGTGAGTCCGCCTCCGATGGTTCCTTCCCAGGATTTTTTAGGCGAAATACGGGGAAATAATTTATGCTTTCCGAATTTCGAACCGAATAAATAAGCAAAAGTGTCATTGAACCATACCAATAAGAAAGGAAAGAAGATAATATCCGGTTGCCACCTGCCCGTACACAAGTAGGGGAGGTAAATCAGCAAAGTAAAGGGCAGGGTGAAATAAAACAGAGCATAAATCCCGAAAGCCATATTCTGAAAAGCATGGGTACTCTTCCGGTACAATTCCCAAATCCCCATAAAGAATGTGGCACTGAAGAAAAACAGATAACCTTCTTTATAACCGAAATAGTTATGAATGAACCCTGAAATGAAAAGCAGGCTCCCGCTGAGGATACACATGGTACGGTTGACCCGGATATGAATCACCTCTGCCATATGGCTGAATTCAAGTAATCCGATAATGTTTATAATAAAAAAAAGTGCAAAAAAACAAAATGGATGTATATAAATACATGCTGTTAGTATCACCACAAATAGGAATCCGCTGATTGCCCGTTTACCGAAATTATTCACAATTGACTGATTTTATGATTGCTGCTGCTTTCCCTTTATCTTCTTTCTTAACCATGACTTCGATCGCTCCTATTTTAAAAGAGGAGTCTTTCTGATTCAGAATCACTGCTTCTACGTTGTTATCGTTAAGCAAACTTTTAACCAGCTCTGCCCGGTAGAGCTGGCCGGTTTCGAAAATAACTACCCAATCGTTCATAGCGATTTTATTTCATTTTCGACTGTTTTCTCTTCCTTCGTTTCTTCTTCTTCATCGTCTTTCCAGGGGCGTTTCCCTAAGATGCGTTCCAGATCGTCAAGGGAAAGCTTCCCCAAAGAGGCTTTCAAGATCGTCACTGAAAATACCTTCCCGTTCGAGCAATAACTCTGCAACCTGCCGATGTTGGTCCTGATGAGTTTTAAGTAATTCTTTGGCTCGGTTGTAAGCATTTTCAACCAGTTCTTTTACTTCACTGTCGATCAGTTCTGCGGTCTTTTCCGAATAAGGTTTGGTGAAACTGAAATCGCTTTGACCACTGGAATCGTAATAACTCAGATTACCGATCTTTTCGCTCATACCGAAAATGGTAACCATCGCAGAGGCTTGTTTGGTAGCCCGTTCCAGGTCGTTTTGTGCTCCGGTAGAGATTTGGCCGAAAGTGAGTTCTTCGGCTGCACGTCCTCCCAATACAGAACACATTTGATCCAGCAGTTGTTCTTTTGTCGTGATCTGACGTTCCTGCGGAAGATACCAGGCTGCTCCTAAAGCTTTACCCCGGGGTACGATAGTCACTTTTAACAGGGGATGGGCGTGTTCGAGCAACCAGGAGACGGTAGCATGGCCGGCTTCGTGATAAGCGATGGCTTTCTTTTCACTTACTTTTATTACTTTACTACGGTTTTCCAGCCCCCCGACAATCCGGTCGATTGCATCCAGAAAATCCTGTTTTTCAACTTCATTTTTGTCTTTACGGGCTGCAATCAAAGCTGCTTCGTTAGCGACATTGGCAATATCGGCTCCCGAGAAACCCGGCGTTTGCTTGGCCAGGAAAGGGATATCCACATCTCCGGCCAGTTTCAACGGTTTCAGGTGCACTTTGAAAATTTCTTCCCGGTCTTTCAATTCCGGCAGGTCGACATAGATTTGGCGGTCGAAACGTCCGGCACGAAGCAAGGCGCTGTCCAGAATGTCCGCCCGGTTGGTTGCAGCCAGAATAATCACCCCCGAATTGGTCTCGAAACCGTCCATCTCGGTCAGTAACTGGTTCAGCGTATTTTCCCGTTCATCGTTCGAGCCCATGTTGGGGTTTTTACCTCTGGCCCGACCGATGGCGTCTATTTCGTCGATAAAGATAATACAAGGCGCTTTTTCTTTGGCTTGTTTAAATAAGTCCCGGACACGGGAGGCACCGACACCGACGAACATCTCCACAAAGTCGGAACCCGACATCGAGAAGAAAGGTACGTTGGCTTCGCCGGCCATAGCTTTCGCCATCAGCGTTTTTCCGGTTCCCGGAGGACCTACTAAGAGAGCTCCTTTCGGAATTTTACCCCCCAATTTGGTATATTTATCCGGAGATTTCAGAAAAGAAACGATCTCTTCCACCTCTTGTTTGGCTTCAGCTAATCCCGCTACATCTTTGAAGGTAATCTTGATGTGGGTGTCCTTATCGAACAACTTGGCCTGTGATTTGCCGACATTGAAGACTCCTCCGGGACCTCCGCCCCCTTTACTCATCCGGCGGAAGAAGAAAATCCAGATAAATACCAAAAGAGCGATCGGGAAGAAGATAGAGAAGAGGTTTCCCCAACCGTCGTATTCCTGATCATAGTCGATCTTGATATCCGCTGCTGCCGGAGTCTTTTCCTGGAGCTCGGAAAATTCTTTGGAAAAAGTTTCCAACGGGCCCGGTGAGAAGTAAAACTGAGGACCGGGACTGGAATTTTTGAACCCCTGCGATTTCAATTGGGAGTAATTCTCGATCTTATCGGGCTTCATATATACCTGGGCTTGCCCTTTATTCGTGATGACCGTAATCTTTTCGATATCACCTTTTTCGAGCATTTTAGTCTTGACTTCTTGCCAGGTTGTCCTTACCGGATCGGGATTCATATTGAAAAATTGAAATCCGATAATAATGACTGCCAGTATGATATACATCCAATATCCGTTGAATTTCGGAGCTTTGATATTTTTACCTCCCCCTACTGGAGGAAAATTGAATCCTCCGTCTTTCTTGTTTTCGTTGTTGTCTGCCATTTGGTATGTTCGCAATATTTGTATTCTTTACTGTTTTCAATTTGTTCCGTTTGTCGTATGATAACCGGAATAAGTGAGCATTTCCGGCTCTCCGGCTATTTCGGTGATCTGTGCATCTGCCCAGAAATCTTCCAATTGATAATAGTCGCGCAATTCTTTTTCAAAAATGTGTACGACAATATCCCCATAATCGACGACTACCCATTGTGCTGCATTCAATCCTTCGATATGAAAAGGCCTTTCATCCAGATCTTCTCTCACTTTTTCTTCAACAGCATCGGTTAACCCTGCAATATGCGTGCCGGAAGTTCCATGACATATTACGAAAAAACTACAAAAACAGTTTTCTATTTTTCTTAAATCGATTTTTACAATCCGGTGCGCTTTATTATCTTCCAGCGCTTCAATAATTTTATTTACTACCTGTTCCGTTTTTAACATTTTTGACTATAACTTTTCAGGCTACAAATATATACTATTTATCAACTAAAAACGAAAAACTGTGCCAGAAAACCTTTGTTTCCTTTTTTCAATTTTACTATGTCGTTTTCGGGTTACTGCATATGATGCGAAATTAGAAAAAATCATGAAATATGGATAATTTTGAATCATTCTTTTTATTTTAGCGTTATTTCAGGTGAAAAGAATATTTTTGTATGTTTTTACTTTAGTTACTAAATACTTTAAACGATGAAAATATATCGAATTCCTATGGTGCCGGGACCTGTTTCTGTATCCCGGGAAGTTTTGGAGGCAGGACAGGAGAATTTCGGTTCTGCCGACCTGGAAAAAGAGTATATCGAGCTGTATAAGGCCACTGAAAAATCGCTGCGTAAAATCATGCAGACGAAAAATAGTGTCGTTATACAAACCGGTGAAGGGATGTTGGCGCTTTGGAGTGCTTTGAAGAGTTGTTTGTTGCCGGGGGATAAAGTGTTGGTGTTGTCGACCGGGCTTTTCGGTTACGGTATGGGGGGAATGGCGGAGGCTATCGGTTGTGAGGTAAGGACGGTCGGATTCGGATTCGATGAGACCTTTACCGATTTTGATCTGATTGAAAAGGCCATCCGGGAATTCCAGCCGAAAATGATTACGATGGTACAAAACGAGACGCCGAGCGGGACGATGAATCCCGTGGCTGAAATCGGGGCCTTAAAAGAAAAATATGCCGTACCTTTATTATATGTAGATGCGGTTTCCGGATTAGGGGGCAGCGTAGTCAAAACCGATGAATGGCATATCGACCTCTGTCTGGGGGCTTCGCAGAAATGTTTGTCTGCACCGGCTTCGATGTCTTTTTTGTCGGTGAGCGACCGGGCGTGGGAAATAATCGAAGAAGTGGGATATGTGGGGTACGATGCCCTCTTACCTTTCCGTACAGCGGTAAAAAATGCTTATTTCCCTTATACTCCTTATTGGCAAGGAACTGCACAGTTGAATAAGGCTTGCGAACTGATTCTGGAAGAAGGATTGGGCAAAGTGATCGCACGTCATCAGAAAGTGGCCGGATATTGCAGGGAGCGGATCGTTAAAATGGGATTGAAATTATATCCGGCAATCGATGCTGTACCTTCTCCTACAGTGACGGCAGTCTACGTTCCGCAGAAAATATCCTGGAAGAATCTGGATACACGTTTGCGGGCCGAAGGCCTGGTGGTCGGCGGAAACTACGGATGTCTGGCAGGAGAAGTTTTCCGTATCGGACATATGGGGACTCAGGCCAACCTCAATCTGGTGAAAGAAGCGATGGATATTCTCGAAGGGGTAATCCGGGGAAATTAAGCGTATAACGGCATGATCGAATGGCTGGAGGCACATCAGTTGCCCTGTTTTTTCAGGGAGATTTGGGGGATCCAATGTCCCGGTTGCGGATTTCAGACTGCGCTGTTACTCCTGTTAAAAGGAAATATACAGGCAGCGGTCGTTAGCTGGCCGGGAATAGTTCCCCTTTTCGCATTCGGCCTGTTTCTGATCGGACGTTGTTGTGGGATCAGAAAGATCTCTGCCGGTTTTTTGAAAGGAACCGGATTTTGTTGTGTCGCTACGATTCTCCTCGTTTATGTATTCCGGTTTATAAGAATGGGGCAGGTGATTTGATTTGTATGCTTATTCCTGTAACCTTATCGGCCTGTCGTCGTATCCTAAGCTCGAATTTATTCCTGAGGAACCGATATGAAAAAAATGTTGGCCGGGTTGTTAAAAAATGTCGTTTTTGTTTGTTTGATAATAATTTTAATTTCATATTTGCTTTAATGAACCAGGCGATAAACCGAAGAAGAAATGAGGAGGGAAGGTAAAAACAGGAAACAGAATATAAATTTAATAATCAGTGTATTATGGAAATAATGAATGGAGCGAAAAAGGACCTGCCCAATGCGACGGTCGTATTGGTTTTGGGAATTCTGTCCCTGATATTTTGTTGGTGTTACGGGTTCTTCGGTTTGATATTGGGGATCATTGCCGTAGTCTTGGCCGGGGGACAACGGAAACTGTATTTGCAGTCGCCGGATGAATATACCGAGTCTTCATTCAAGAATGTGAATGCAGGCCGGGTGTGCGGGATTATTTCCATCTGCATTGCGGGGGTTGTGGTCGTGGTATTACTTTTAGTATTAATGGGAATTGTTGCCGGCATAGGTATTGCTAGTTTTGGATTATAAAAACTTAATAATATGGACTACAGATTTGAGATCAGTAAACCAGACAGTAATGATTTTAGGTGTGAAATAGCTATTAACGGTGAGCAGACTTTTCAGCAGTTGCACGATAAATTGGTGGAAACATTGAACTTCGACGGTTCGCAGATGGCCTCCTTTTTTACCTTGGATAAAATGGGAAACCGGGGAAAAGAAATTGCTCTGATGGAAATGTCGGCCGACGATGAAGAAGATAATAATACGCTGGTGATGGATGTTACGACCATTCGTGAAGTGGTGAATGCCAGTTGCATCGAATTGGAATATGTATATGATTTCTTTGCCAATCAGTATCTGAAAGTCGAATATGCCGGGGAATATATCGGGGATTCTGCCGATGTTTTGCCCTTGTGTGTCTATTGCGAAGGAGAATTGCCCCATCAGACGGAATACGATGCCAATGAAGATTGGGCTTTCGATAAAGACGACGACGAATATGACGATAGTTTTATGGAGGAATTCGGTGGTAGCGGACGCCGCAGAAGGGGAGGAGACGACGATGACGAAGATTTTCGCTTCGGTGATGAAGACGACGATTATAGGGACGATAGTTATGGCGACGACGATGGGTATGACGACCGCTATGAAAGTCTGGACGATTATATAGATAAACTATAGTTTTTTTTCAGTTACTTGGTTGCAAAGGTTACAAGGGTCACAAAAATGAATGCGGACACTTGTAACCTTTGTCATGAAAATCAGTCAGGATGAAAACACTACTTGTTTTATTGGGACCGACGGGAGTGGGAAAGACGGATCTCAGTATCGGTATCGCCAAAGCGTTCGGTACGGAAATCATTTCTTGTGATTCCCGGCAGATCTACAAAGAAATGCGGATAGGGACCGCAGTGCCTTCATCCGGTCAATTGGCTGCTGTCCGGCATCATTTTATCCAAATGATCTCGGTGCACGATTATTATAATTCGTGGCAATTCGAAGTGCAGGCTTTGGAGCGGATCCGGGAATTATTTCAGGAGAAGGAAGTGGTCCTGATGACCGGTGGATCGATGCTGTATATCGATGCCGTATGTAAAGGTATAGACGATATTCCGACCATTTCTCCTGAATTGAGAACCGGGCTGATGGAGGTATATGAACGGGAAGGTTTGGAAAGTATCCGGCAGATGCTGAAAGAATTGGATCCTGTATTTTACGGACAGGTCGATCTGAACAACGGAAAACGGGTGCTCCATGCTGTCGAAGTGTGTCGCATGGCCGGTGTACCCTACTCTTCGCTACGGAAAAACACCCCCAAAGACCGGGGATTCCGTATTGTCCGTATCGGCTTGAACCGCGAAAGAGAAGAGTTGTATGCCCGGATCGACCGGCGGGTAGACCTGATGCTGGAGGAAGGACTGGAAGATGAAGCCCGGCGGTTGTGGCCTTTGCGTCATTTGAATGCCTTGAATACCGTAGGTTATAAAGAACTGTTCGATTATTTCGAGGGAAAGACCGATTATGCCGAAGCCGTCCGCCTGATCAAGCGCAACTCCCGGCGGTATGCCCGCAAACAATTGTCCTGGTTCCGGCGCGATGACGATATCCGTTGGTTTCATCCCGACGATTACGAGGGTATCGTAGAGGCGATTCGGTTAATGAAAATAGGGTAGATGTATTGACAGAATTCAATGATATGAATATTTCCCACGAAACAATTTACCGCCGTATTCGCTTGGATGCAAATTGAGAATTGTTTTTTGATTATATTTAAGTCGTTAACTATCAATGGTATATCTATTTTGAATATAATTATTAATTTCATCAATGGGTTGATTTTATATAAAAATAACGTTATTTGTAAAAATCATTTCCCGAACAACCCTTTTCGGACTTTTGGCTGTCTTCTTTTCAGAAATATAGAATAATATTTGTTAAGTATATAAATCAAATAATGAAAAGGGATATACGATATAAATAGATGTCTATATTTATTGGGTTTGTTTAACCATAAAAAGGGGGGAAGACAGGATAAGAAACAGAAATAATGTTGTTTTCATCATGGAAAAGTTAAGTTGTATGGTAATGATTGCCATTATCATTTTGTTATCCGGTTGTCGGACTAAACCATCTGGAGTGTCTCGTTGCATCCATTTCGATTTCACTCAAGAGATGAAGGATGTTCATACAATGGGTTTGTTAAAAGATTGTACTATTGTTCCTTTGGAAACAAACGACTCGGTTCTGATAGGAGAGATTGATAAGGTCATCTTTTACGAAACCCGTCTGTATGTCGCCACCTTTTCTCCTGAGCAAGCGGTTTATATTTTTAACTTACAGGGTAAATTGTTGCATAAAATAAGCAGGAAAGGACGCGGGGCAGAAGAATATTTGCAATTATCCGATATGTTTATCGATTCCCGGAACCGGACCTTGAATTTATTGTCAAGAATAGACGAAAAGCTATTGGTGTTTGATGTGGACGAATACCGCTTGGTAAAGACTATCCGTCTTCCGAAAGCATTTGTTAAAATGGTCTCATTGGAAAACGGCTACATCGGATATATGGGCAACTATTCGCAAGATAAAAACCAACCATACAATTTGTGGGCAATGAATTCCCGGTACGAAATCGAAAGTCAGTATATGAAAATAGACTCCCGCTGGGAAAGTAAAATGGCCAGTATCCATTCGCTTTCCACATACCAGGATTCGTTGTATTATATAGCACCTACAGACTTTAACATTTATCGTTGCCAGGGGAAGGATATGTGTGTTGACCATACGGTACGTTTTGGAAAATTTCATTTGCCAGCGGAACAACTTTCATATGATGAGTACAAAGAATATACACGCAATCCGGATTATATTACAACCATAGAGAAATTCCAGGAAACTCCGGATTTCTATATTTATTGGGTGCTGGCAGCCGGTCAGAATCGCTTGTGCCTGTATAATAAGAACAATCGGGAGTCTCAGGTTTGTGAACTAACGGCTTATACCGGAAAGTATTTTATTTCCTTTGGGCGTATGATTGACATCACTTCGGATTATATAATAACCTCTGTCAGTGCCTCGGATATGTGTACGTATTTGAAAGGAGGAAATGAATATGTCAATTTTGAAGAGAAGTATCCCAAACAGATACAACGGATGAGAGAAGAATTTTCCGGCATACAGGAAGATAGCAATCCTTGTATTGTGATTTATTCATTTTGAGCAATTTTCTGGTGTTATGTATGAAACATTACCCCCGTCCCTTTGTTTTCGGAGGAGGAACTGCTTGGTGCCCTCAAGGGGCGCATCTTCTACAATCCGCTCGTGACCGGCTACGAGATAAAGGACAGGTTCATCGCGGGGAACGTGATAGAGAAGGCGGAACGCATCGAGGCATGGATCGACGGCAACCCCGAAAGTGAGCGGTTGCCGGAAGTAAGGCAGTCGTTGGAGGCTCTGAAAGAAGCCGAGCCGGAGAAAATCCCGTTCGAGGACCTCGACTTCAACTTCGGGGAACGCTGGATTCCCACGGGCGTGTACGCCGCCTACATGAGCC
>OATP01001133.1_pt1 | contig 11943 bp, 10 predicted proteins | sample 1495041 | NCBI WGS metagenome assembly OATP01 (sample SAMEA2579972, study PRJEB22360) | human gut metagenome | biome: human gut; feature: human-associated habitat; material: faeces | place: Denmark | collected 2008/2010 | reverse complement strand
TGAGAAGGAAAAAGAACATGAGACCCAGGTTCTTTTTCTTGAAGAAGGTGACAAAGGTCAGAAGAAAATCTCCCAACAATTTACCCGGTGTGAGTCCGGGACGTTTAATGTCCGAATCAGGATGGGGGAGAATCAGACGATGATAGATAGTAAGAGCAAGAAACAATCCTGCAAGAAGGTAGAATGTAATACTCCATGCCAAGGGAATATTGTTTTGTGATGTTTCCAACCATCCTGCCAGCATGACAAGAATTCCCTGCCCGAAAATGTTGGCAAGCCGATAGAAGGTATTCCGGATACCGACAAAGAAAGATTGTTCCTTATTATTGAGTCCGAGCATATAGAAACCATCTGCAGCGATGTCATGTGTAGCGGAGCTGAAGGCTAGCAACCAGAAAAAAGCAAGAGTCAACTGTACATAATGTGCAGTTGGGATAAAGAAGGCTATCCCTGCAAATCCGGCGGCGATGAAACCTTGCATGGCAATAATCCAAGCCCGTTTTGTTTTCACCAGATCGACGAATGGACTCCATAGAGGTTTGATAGTCCAGGGAAGATAGAGCCAGGAAGTGTATAAAGCTATTTCCGTATTGGATAATCCCAAACGCTTGTACATGATAACAGCAATCGTCATTACCGCTACATAGGGCAGCCCTTCTGCGAAGTAGAGGGTTGGTATCCAGCTCCAGGGATTTCTTTTTATAGTGGGTGTTGTCATGGCATTGTTTTTTTTTTCATTGATATTGTTTTTCGAGCGTACTGCCGGGGTAATAGTGAGACAGTATTTCTTCATACTTATAACCTTGCTCTCCCATTACGGCAGCACCAATCTGACAAAGTCCTACTCCATGTCCCCATCCGGCTCCGATAAGGATGAATCGTGAAGGATTTTTATCTTTTTTATGTCCCTTTTCTTTATATTCCTTGTCTATTACGAAGGCAGAACTATAAAGATGGGAAGTAGATAGGGTACGACGTATTTCCAGCTCTTTTCCGATAATAAGTGTCCGCAAGGTTCCTACAATCTTCAATCGGACAAGGCGTCCCGACGTTCCCCGTTCTATAGGAATTAAGTCCAGAATTTGCCCGAAATCAATCCCCGAACGTTGATGAATCAGGGTTGAAAGTTCTTGTTGGGAGTAGCAGACTTTCCAACGATAGAAGTCTGTCGTTTCCTGGTCATAGTTGTTTAAAACCTGGCTTAGGATCTTTTTGTCCTGCGTGTGGCAGAATGCGACAGGAGAAGTACGAATCCATTTATCAGCCTCCGTCTCTATTGTCAAATCGGGTAGTTGGTCTTCGATCTTACAATCCCGTTGACCGATGAGATAGGGGTGCTTTACGTTTTCCCAACAATTCTGGAACTCTTCAAAAGCCCCGCCGCAACATTTAGAGAAACGGGCATCACAAACCGTTCCTGCATACATCAATACTTCGCCCCGGGTAGCAGTGACTGCTTCGATAGCTTGTGGTGTTGAGGCACGTGTGATTCCTTGATACCGTTGGCAGTGATCGTCTGCGCATACGTCAAAGTTTTTGTGCGCTTCGTGGTCATACCATTTGATAAATTGAGAATCCGAAACGAAAGATGGAGAACAGGTTGCGCTATCCTTCTGTATAGACTTTCCTGTTTTCTCGTTCTTCATTTCCTGTTTTCTACTCTCTGTCTTACACTTATTCAACAGCCAACTTCGGGAAATAACAGCATGTGCCTTTAGTAGTTCTAAAGAAGCAGTAGCACTCATTTCTGATGAAATCACACTGATGAGATATTCTTCGATGGAAATAATATTGATAGCAGTAAGTTGTTCCCCTTCGACGATGATCTTTAACTCCCCTTTGAATTTCTGGACTTCTTTGCGTTCCCAATGGAAGTTGATTCCGATGGTCACATCTTTCAGTTCAAAGAAAGCAGGTGCACCTTGTTGGGGAGTGAAAGATAATTCATTATATTCTTTCCCTTGCCAATGAATCTTCCCATCCCGGTAAATAGCCTTTTGCATACCGGAGCTTTCCGTTCCGTCGGAGGAGATAAATTTTATAGGGAAAGAAAATTCAATCTCTTTCCCGGAAAGAATACCAACACTTATTAAGGGGACTCGCATATTACTTTATTACTATTTCTTTTTGAATAATTGATCGCATAGAGTATTTAATTGTTGGGGAGATAAACTTATCTCCTTGTAAATCTCTGTGAGTTTTTTGGCGTTTAATTTATCCATGTCTTCTTCTCTGACAATCGGGAATATGCCACCCATTTCTGCAACAGCCGGACTTATTAATAGCCCTTTTTCTTTTGGGGTATAATAGCAATCGGGACGATGTTTTGAGCGTAGGAAAATGATGCAATTCCATACTTCTATTTCGTCACCTCCGAAATGGCTTATTTTATCGAGACCATACCAGGTTATCATGTTGATTAAAGGTTCCTTATCCGAATAAATGATGGAAAGATTTTGGTAGACCTTTTCAAATTGTTGCATTAAGTCAACTTTCAGACCTGATGTCATACCTATGCAAGTTGTGAATACATTGTCTACATAAGTTGTTACACCGTTTTCATTTTCTAATATACTCTTCAAGAAATTCAGCGCAAAAGGGTTAGTCAGTTCTTCTTCTTTTCCTGCTGCCTGGAAATGCATGTGGTCAGGGGCAGAAGCACCGCACTCCGGTCCGTTATAGAGTATATAGAACTCGTCCAGGTTTTCAGCTAAGTGAAGCATATCTTCAAAACGTCCTTTCATGCTTTGTGGAGTGTGTTCCTTGTCGATGATTGTCAAGTGACGCTGAAAAATGGGGTAGGGGTTGAGGCATACCTCATAATGTCCGAATGGTAGATATGTTTGCTCTGCGGGGCGGTTTTTTCCGCATAAGAAACAAGGCCTTTCCTGGATAGAACGACTATCTGTTTTTGCCATGGTCGAGAGGATGCGTTGAGGATTCGGGAAAATTCTAACTTTCATCTCTCTATCTTCTTCCTTCAGTTTCAATACTTTTTTCTTTTCCAGATTTTCTTCCAACGCTTCATAGTTCCTTTTCGCAAGTTCCCAGTTTTCTTTTTGGTTTTCTATCATTTCCTCTACAAGTTCTTGAAACTCTTCATCGATAGTATGCATCTGGATTCTGCCCTTAATTTCCCATGTGCGGATTCGGTCTTTGTAGAAGTTGTTCCGATTGACTTTTTCTGTGCTTAATGCGGCGTCAGAGTTACCTTCCCAACGGCGACAGAGGTATATTACATCATAGATACGTCCGATCTTATACTCCCGTGAGATTCGTAATCCTATGGCGTAATCTTCACCATAGCTGGTGTTCGGCAATTTGATATTACGAAGAATAGGAGTGTAGAAAGCTCGTGGAGCACCCAAACCATTGATACGTAGAGCGTTGTTCTTTCCATTTTCCGGTGTCCACTCTTTGTGGTCAATGATACCGGGGGGTATTTCGTTCAGTTGGAAGTCGGTCATTAGATAGGTACCTATGACCATTGCGCAGCTTTCCTTATAAAAGGTGTCTACGATTTTCTGTAAAGTGGATTCATCTTTATATAAATCGTCACTATCTAACTGTATAGCGAACTTTCCGCATTTTTCGTGACATATACCCTTGTTCCAGCACCCTCCTATACCTAAATCATTTTCTTGGGGGATGATATGGATCAATCTTTTATCGCTACTTAGTTCTTGGAGAATTTCCGTCGTTCCATCGGTGGAATGATTGTCAATAACAATAATGTTAAAAGAGAAAGTGGTCCGTTGGTTTAAAGCCGAATTGACAGCATCGCGGATTGTATGAGCACGATTGCGTACAGGGATGATGACAGATGCCTCGAATTCAAAGTTTTCGCTGTGAAGATTTACAGGCCGTGAAGAAGTAGGCATGAAATAAGCATCAATACATTTCAGGTATTCGGTGCAGGCAGCTTCCATTTCAATTTGTACTTCCCGATTTTTGGGGTTTACATAGTCGAATTGTTTCTCTCCGCTTTTTCTGGTATCTGTTTCAATTTCGGTGTATAGATATTCATTGATGTGCACAATTGAATATTTGTAAGAGATGAATAGACGCATAGCATATAGTCCTGCGTATTTGTACTCTTCACGCAAAGCATCTGCTATTTTAGTGAAGGCAGAAGAACTGAATAGAAGCATGGAACCGAAATCGAAATCATCCCGGACGCTTCCTGATTGGTAGTCAATGACAGGTGCTTGTTTAAGTTCTCCGTTAATCAGCTGATAGTGGTCGGCATAAACTATTCCATTCTTTTTATCGTTCTCCATGATTTGCACCATGCGTTCCAAGGCATACAGTCCCAGTTTTAATGGAGTTTGTTTCAAGTAGAACAGAGTATATTCCGTATTGGCATTGGCTGCAATTGTTTTCATTGTGTCTGTGGAATAGAACCCTTTAACAGAGAGATATTCACAACCCGGAAGAGCTTTCTTACCGGGCTCCGTACCTAATAAATAGATCTTATTTACTAGCTCTGACACTTGTAGTTCCTTTACTGTCTGCATGGTATCTTCCGGGGTGCCGAAAGGTATGAAGCAATTAATTTTCTTCTTCATCTTCATCTTAATATTAAAGAACTGTCGTATTGTCCATCGTTGATTTCTTTCGAATGAGGAAGCAAAGTCCGATGAAAGTAAATGCAGCGTTAAATAATAGCAGCTCGTAACTAATTTGGTAACCGTTGAACCATGCTTCCGAATTTCGTTGCAGGATATAGCAAAGAATAGGAGAAGCGATAGCTACCAACGGAATATATTTATCATAAACTTGTTTCTTGGTGAAGATGCCGAAAGCGAACAACCCTAAGATAGGACCATACGTATAACTGGCCAGTGTGTAAATCGCATCAATCACACTGGTGTTGTTCAACAGATTGAATACGAAAATGACTGCCCCCATCACAACTGCCATACCGATATGTACATGTTTGCGTATCTTGCTAAGTGCCGCATCTCCTTTTCTTTGTGCATGTAAAATATCTACAGTAAAAGAGGTGGTCAGTGCCGTCAAGGCAGAACCCGCCGCAGAGTAGGCGGAGGCTATCAGTCCGATAATGAATAATATTCCGACTATGCCGGGAAAATAATTTCCGGTAGCGATCATCGGAAACAACTCGTCGCTTTTTCCCGGATTCTCAATGCCTTGCTGTGCTGTAAACGTATATAGCAGTACTCCCAGCATCAGAAAAAGCAGAATGACAAAGAACTGTGAGATTCCACTGGTAATCATATTTTTCTGCGAGTCCCGGAAGTTCTTGCAGCTAAGATTGCGCTGCATCATATCCTGGTCGAGCCCGTTCATGGCAATAACGGTGAATACACCTGCCAGGAATTGTTTGAAGAAATATCGTTTGTCGTTGACATCGTCAAAAAAGAATGTCTTGGAAAAGTCACTGTCTGAAATCGTACTAATCAAACCACTGAAATTCAGATGGAGGCTGGAAGCAATATAATAGATGCAAAGTACAACCGACACTACCAGGCAGAATGTTTTTAGAACATCCGTCCATATCAATGATTTCACTCCACCGCGGAAAGTGTAAAGCCATACGATAAATACCGTAAGGATCACGTTCAACAGGAATGGGAGATGGAAAGGATCGAAGATAAGAAACTGCAATGTCAGGCATACGAGAAAGAGCCGGACGGCTGCCCCTAACATCTTTGAAATAAAAAAGAACCATGCTCCCGTCTTGTAGGAGGAGCTTCCGAACCTGTTCTCCAGATATTCATAAATGGAAACCAGGTTCATACGATAAAAGAGAGGAACGAGTACAAATGCAATGATAATTTGTCCTACTATGAATCCCAGCACCATTTGCAGGTAAGAAAAGCTGCTTGCCTGTACCATACCCGGAACGGAAACGAAGGTGACTCCGGAAATGGTGGAACCGATCATGGCAAAGGCAACGATATACCAGGCTGATTTACGGTTTCCTACGAAGAATCCTTCATTGTCGGCTTTGCGTCCTGCTATATAAGAGATAGTGAACAGGATGATAAAGTATGCCACAGTAGTAATAGATATAACGGCTGGACTCATATCTGCTGTTTAAATTCGTTTGAGGATGAATATCCGGAACTTGTTTACTTTGCCTACAAATGTAGGGAATTTATCATAGATATACATACTCTTACATATTTTTTATTCCGGGTGTGCCTCCGGTGGCATGTTTGGAGGAACGCCAGTTTTTGTTGAGCGAGGACAACTCCGGAGATTTCTTTTCAAGCGAAACGCCGGTTATTTTATCAATGGTGTGCATTTCATCTCTAAAACAACAAGTGTCAAAAGTATGTCCTGGTGCAGTCTCTTTACTACTTGAAAGTGCCAGATACCCGCCATTATTGTTCAGTGCCGGGAAGTTCGGTATAATTATTATATTTTCTCCACCGACTTTATGTTTCTGAACGACTCTGTTGAAGTATTTCGTGAAGCAAAGATATGTTTTGGCAGGAATGGTTAGGGGAGTAGAAGGACTTTCATTTTGAAGGATGGTAGTATTGTATATTGCCCCGTCTTTATACATCTTATATAGATAAAGTACCGGTAAGATGATAGCCTGTTCAGTCGGATTGTAGATTTCTATATATTCTGCACCATCAGTGGCATTATTATACATGATTTCATTGAAAAGAAGCATACCTCTCACATCTTTCGGTAATTCGGGGGTGTTCGGATTATCTGGAATGTCTGTTCCGGGATGATCGGGTGTTTCATCAGGTGTAGTGTCCGTTTCTACGTTATTAGATAGCTGTATGTGATGAAATGTAAATCCTTTACAGCGGGTTTTGGTGTAAATGCAGTATATACCGCAGTAGCGGGAAGTTTGTATATCGGTATCTTTTATTTGTTTTTCTTTTACGTATTCATTCTCGGATTCACGTCGTGTCCAAAAAGTCCAGTAACCATTATTGTCACGTTCTACTTTTATATATAGTTTCGGTGAAGAGTCTCCTTTCATCAACTCTCTTCCCGAAGCCAGTAGTTTAGATTGGTCTCCGTTTTGACGATAAAGAGTTACATTATCTTTGGCTCCTCCTATCTGAATATAATAACCGTTTAAATTCTCGGAAAGAATGTTTGAGGAAGAAGTCAGATAAAATCGTGCATAATTGTTAGCGGAAGGATTAAAGGTGAGGTGAACTCCAAATTCCCAACGGGTATTTTTTACAGAGGTGGAAGGAATGGTGACATAAGCTGTTCCGGCGTCTTCGTATGGATCATTCAGATGGATTCCTTCTTTAGAATTGATGGTGAATTTGTCCATCTCTCCTTCCCAGGGAAGTTCGGAGGTAACTGTATCCTCTCCCTCTGAATCTCCTTTTACTTCGTCATCAGTAGGGAGCGAACAATTATAGAACAATATGATGAAGATACTTAGGAAAGCAAATGCTTTGTAAACTTTCATACGGTTTTTAATTTGAGTTTTTTCGTTTTACCGTATTTGTTTGTGTATAATGCAGAAGCAATTGCGGTCTGAATATTTGAATGAGTCGGCAAAGATAAACTTTCTTGCCGGAAAAAGCCCATACTTACAGAAGAAAAGATTGTAATTCTTTTTGTTTCCTATACACGCATGGGAAGAAAACAGTAAGGGACTACCCTAAGTCATATTTAATAGATTGACTTTTGATAGTCCCTTACAACTGTTACATTCAATATGGGAATACTATTCGAAACGTGGCATTACATATTTATCAGTATAAGATGTGAAAGTAATACCGGGCATGGAATGAGTAGACGATGCGTTCTCTAATTTTTTAATCAATGAATAATCGTCGGCATTCAATGCGTAATAATTATCAGAGGTCGGAGTAGTCACACGTACCGTCCAATCGAACATATTACCGATGATGGTTAATGCATCCGTTTCGGGATTGAAAACAGGAATTCCTGTTTTCACTACTTCGTATGTCCGGCTCTGCAGTACATAGAAAGCATTGTTGACATCGGTCATGAACGCAAGTGTTTTCTTATTTCTGAACTCTGTCAGATACAGATGTTCCAGTGTCAGTCCTTCAGGCAAGGTGATGGCACGAACATACGGACGCCCTTTCACCTGTTTCAGATGAAACAGACGGCGGGCGGGACTTTACCCCATCCAATAGAAGATAACCTTCGTCATACTCCTTTTTCACCGTTGGATTTCCTACGATCTCCGTTACCGGGAAACGAAACTCCTTTTTAGTCATAGCTTCGGTAAACTGAAGACTCTTGTCTTCCTTTACGCTGTTGGAGGCCATGTCGATGAATTCGATCCCTTTGGTGGTGATACGAAATACGTCATCCGGCATTTTTAAGTCCACACGTCCTGACATGGATTCCATTAGCGGGTAAAGTCCGATAGAAGGCGCATTGATATCCGAAGGAACGCTGCGGAAGTTGAAGTTTTCCGTCTGCACCATTTTGGGAGTCACTGCGATTCCTTGAATGGTATCTGGAAAACGCTCGTCAGACATCAACTGGCGGAAGTAAAACATAGGCAGGATGCTGTCGAAAGCAGCTTCCGAATAAATGTTTCCTGCCAAGTCGCGACGCACGCTTCCTTTTCCCTCTTCCTGTCCCATCTGTGCGAAATCGCCAATGACGAAACTATATAGGGTAAAGGGAGTCTTCTCCGGCTTTACGACAAAGAAATTGTAACACCAAGGCAACTGCCAAAGAAGCAGGAAAGCGATGGTTACATATAATAGTATGGTACTGAAACGTCTCATTTCTCAATCTTTTAATTTTTAATCTTTAATTTTTAATTGTTTAGTCCTGCTTTCCGGCCTTAAATCGTACGATAGAAAGCCACGAGAAAGAAGCTGTCAACAAAGTATAAACCACTAAATAAGGGAGGAACTTGTTGTATGCTTCCGGTGTGGGCGACAGAAAGAAGATCCGGAGTAACAATACAGCGATAATGAGATTCAGAATACGACGTTTCCATGCCGGTTCAAGGCAGATCCATGCGACGAGCAGGTAGCCGGAAATCCCGGCAAGATACCATGTTAAAGCGGTGAGCAATATGTGGTTCTTCAGTTCATGGGCAAGTATTCCGTTCAGGTATACTTCCATCAACAGGAAATTAGAAGCAAAACAGACAAGAATCAATATGAGTCCGGAGAGTAACATATTGCCCGTCATTTTTAGTTCCGGATAAGGCAGATGGAGAGTCAGTTTCAAACATTTGCGTTGCATCTCGGGGACAAACTGCACGATTGCCATCAGGATTCCGGCAATCAGGGGGATATATTGCAACATATCAATGAAGATAACATCGCGTTGCAGCATGACTTCCCATACATGAGCAGCCCCTTTCATTTCTACCACCCGGTTGATGCGAAGCATACAATAGCCTGTAAAACCGAGTGTGGCGAGCACGGCAAGCAGAAAATACCACCGTGTCTTTATCCATTCTTTATAAAATATAGCGTACATTTTTGAGGATTTATGATTTATGAATTATGATTTGTGGGTTACGAGTAGCCAATTTTTATTCTTAATTTAATCAGTATTTGCCTGTCAGGCCGATAAATGCATCCTCCAAATTTACCTGTTCACTATGAAAATTAGTGTAAGGCACTGACATTGATTTCAGTTTTGCTTCTGTCTCTGTCGGTTGCAGGAAGGAGAAGGTCTCCAACTGGTTTCGCATGACAGAAGGATGATAGAAATCATCAGACGCAGGAAGTTCATAACCTTCGGGAATAGTGAAAGTGTAGCGACGTCCTTTTTCCAGTAATTCGGCGATTGGTTTCTGAATCAGTATCTTTCCGTAGTCCATGATAATACAGTCATCAACGAGTCGTTCCATATCCTGAATAATATGTGAGGTCAGGAAGACGGTTTTCCCTTCCGAGCGCGCATAGTCACGGAGATAGTCGACAAACAAGCGGCGGTAACCGGGATCGAGTCCGAGTGAGAAGTCGTCCAATACTAGAAGTTCCGGGTTTTGTGCAAGGATAAGTCCGAGGGCAACTTGTGAGCGCTGTCCGCATGACATACGTGAGATACGTTGTCCGGGAGCGACTTTCAACTTATTCATCAGTTCATAGTACGCTTCCTTTTTCCATTGACCGGGGTAGAAAGCTGCGTAGAATTTCTCTATCTCGGTGATGGTCATGAATTGGTATTGCACATGACCTTCGATGAGCAGTCCGATATTGCGCCGCAGAGCCGGTGCCATTGTCTGTATCTCCTGTCCGAAGATGCGACATTCCCCTGAACGGGGTTTCAGGTAACCGCTCAAGATATTGATAGTGGTGGTCTTGCCCGTACCGTTCTTTCCCAACAGTCCCAGGATGCGTCCTTTGGGTACTGTGAAACTAAGATTTTCGTAAATCAACCGTTTGCCGTAATAGTGCGTCAGGTTGTTACATTCGATAATATGTTCCATTTGATTTTATCTGTTATTCTATTCAAAAGAAGAAAAGGAAAAGAATGGGAATCAAGATTCCGACAATGACTTCAATTCCTCCTCTGCCGATAATACCCTTATTTCCTTTCAGCATGATGATGCCGGAGAGAGTAATGATAATAAGAGCGATGGCGAAAATATCAGCAAAGTAAGTCCACCATTGTCCCGGGTTGTAATGTAAGCGGGACATTGCTCCGATAAGCGGGCGGCGGGTGACGGATTCATATACCGCTTCTCCTGTCTTCACGTTTACCAGGAGATTGGAGCCGCCTTTCAGGAATACTTTCATTACGTCCGTTTTCGGGAAGTAATATTTGGTATAGTTGCCGCTTTCTCCCAATGGTTCCAGGAGAGTGAGCACTTTCTCCTTATTCATTCCTGCTTTATCCGGTAGCTTTTCTGCTATCTTATACTCTTTCCGTGTGATGGAGAAGTTCGGATTAATAGTGTCACGGTGATTCATTACAATTCCGGAAATGGCATATATCAATACCATTCCGGAAAAGAAAAATGATAAGTCACGGTGTATGAGCCGACTCCACTTACGGATGTTACTACTCCACTTCATACGAGTCAGCTTCCATGAAATAGAAAGATAAATACTCTTTTCCTGTTTCTGCCTTGCGGTCGGCTATTTTTGCACGGAAATCTGCAATGCGGGCTTCAGGACTGTTGGCTGTTTCACCACGTGCTTTCTTTTCAGAGTCGCATCCGGCTTCACCGGTTCCGTGTTTCTCGGCAGCCTGTGCTTTGAGTTGCGCTTCCCAGTTCTGGAGGTAGGCTTCGTCAATGCGTTGTTCTTTCAGTGTTCCGGTAACACGAACGATGGAGTTCACGCATTTAGGATCGAATGCTCCCAAAGTGCCCGCTTCTACACGGATCACTTGGGTATCGTCGCTACCCATCAGGAAGATTTTCTTTGCGCCATGTTTGCAGGTATGTGTGCAGACGCCTTCAATGGTCACTTCTTGTCCTGCAAGGCTTTCGGCATTGGCAAGAAGAGAATCAATTTCCAAGGCGGAAGATGCAGACTGTTCTGTAGTCGCTTCTGATGCGCTTTTCTGTTGTTTGTTACCACATGAAGTTCCGATAAAAGTCATTGCCACGATGGCAATTGCGATTGTTAGCTTTTTTGTTTTCATTGTTATTGCTTCGTTTTTATATAGTTTGTAATCTGTTTTTCGTTTGTTTATAGCTTATCGTAGTTCGCCTTACGGGCGAGGGGGGGTAGCCTTACTTGAAACTTTTAGTTTCCCAGTGTGAAACTGTTGGTTTCTCACCGAGAAACTAAAGGTTTCAAGGCATGAAACAAATATTAGTCTTTTAGTTGCCGGCTTGATCCCTTATGCAACGAACTTGCATACCGGCTTTAATGCTAACATAAGATAATGATAATCTGCCTTCCGGATACTTGGTTGCATTGATTGTACTCATTAATCCAAAGAACTGTATATTGGTTAGTAGGCCGCTGGTACTATTGTATATGGGTTTGTAGGCGGTCGAAGTCATGAGATAATTCATTGCCGGTT
>OATP01001130.1_pt1 | contig 11978 bp, 8 predicted proteins | sample 1495041 | NCBI WGS metagenome assembly OATP01 (sample SAMEA2579972, study PRJEB22360) | human gut metagenome | biome: human gut; feature: human-associated habitat; material: faeces | place: Denmark | collected 2008/2010 | reverse complement strand
AGATATTATAGAAAAAAAGAAATACATTTACCAGCGTTTTTCATCTCAAGAGATGCAATAACAAATAATTTTAAAAAAATACAGCAAAGTAATATTATTGTTTTATATGGACACAGATTTTCTGGTAAATCTTATGCATTAATTGATTTGTATAAAAAATTTGCAAGAGATAATAGAGTTTTTATACCTCAAAATACTCATATTGATTATGAAAAATTAATTGATATTATCAAAAATTCAAGAAATACTGTATTTTTTATTGATTCAAATAACATTAGTAGATTGGTTGTAGATTTTATTTTAAAAAACAAGAAATTAATTTTAGAGAATAATATTAAATTAATCATGACACTTACGTCTTCTGAAAAAGACAACCTTTTTATTCTGCAGAATTTAATGGATTTGCCAGATAGTGAAGAATTTATAAGTAGACTTTATATAGATAATATTTTTTCTAAAAATGAAACAGATTCTCTTAATAGTTTAATTGATCGAACGCTAATTGGTAAATTTTATTATTCTTCCAGAGATAACAAGGTTACGATACTAGATAATATATATAAACGAATTGATTCATTAGATGAAAATGATTTTGATATTTCGGGAAGTATTCTTAATAAGAATTTACAAGAGGAAGATATACAAGATAGAGTAATGGACTTACTAATACTTTTAGCTATACATAATAGTTCCATTACAATAAAAAATATAGAGAAGTTTGAATTGGGTGGGAGTGTGATGCAAATTGAGAAAAAATTTCAACCTATTGTTCAATTTGCTTTTATTGAAGAAATTGAAAAAAATGTTTTTGATACTTCTTCTCAAAAATTTCTTTGTAATTCAAATGTTTGGCTATTGAAAGAATTACAAAGGTTATCGATGGATAGTCAATATCATGAAAAAATAGTTGGGGCTTATAAACGCATAATTACTTCTATTATTATTGCTAACAGCTGGAATAAACCTAAGCAAAGAAACGAGATTGCAAAGTATATTAAATTTGATGAAATCAATGATATTTTTTCAAATAGTGCTGGAGGGGCTCGAAAATTAATTGATAAAATATATGAAAGTTTGTTCGGTTTACTTAATGATAACTTCCAATATTTTCATCAGAGAGCCAAAAGTTTATCTTGGAGAGACGGAGATATAGATTCTTTGAATAGTGCGCTTCGTTTTATAAAAAAGGCTAAGAATGATATTGAAGTGTATTATAGCAGTTCTTATAAAGAGAAACCTGCATATAAGCATGTTTGTTATACACAAGCGGTAATATATGTAAAAATTGCTAAACATAACCATTTTGATGATATTCAAAAAAATAATAAGGCAATCGAAGCAATTACTGATGCTTTTTATGATAATGAAAATATAAATTATATAGAATCAGATAATGAGAGAGGTGTTCCAAACGATATAGTAGGATTTATAAAAAGAGTACACTATTCTAGAAGATTTTCAGAAGATAAAAGAGATATGTTGAATAACTTATTTAATAGGCTAATAAATAATATCAATACAAGTTTCAACCATCGCAGATATAGCAAAAAGAGGAATCATAGAAGTTGACAAACCCCATGTTTTTTATAAGTAAGGATGCCTTCTTCCCATTTGCAGATAACGTGGAAGAAATCGCTAAAGCAGGTATCAAGGCGATCATCCAGCCAGGTGGATCAGTCCGTGACCAAGAGTCAATCGAAGCGGCTGATAAACATGGTTTAACCATGATCTTTACGGGTGTAAGACATTTTAGACATTAATGGGTATTTAAAAATTAGCTCATTATTAATTATGATGAATGATTTATTGCTAACAATGAGAGAAGATACAAGTGGTCTTCTCTTTTTGTATGTTTAAAATAATAAGCATTTTAGTTTTAGAAATTATTAAAACGATTTGTGAGAATTGTTCGTAACTAATCTTGAAAAAACAGCTTCTCACTTAACTATCCTTCATACGTTTTAGGGTGTTTAAGGCTGTAGTGACTAGCTCGTTAACAGGCATTTCCTGACAATCTCCTTTTAACCATTCATCAAAAATATTGTAGAGACCGCCACCTATGAATCTACTATCATAGGTGATTTGTCTTTGATTACTGTTTGTAACATGCCAAGGTGCCATGACAGTGGTATAAGTAGCAGAAAGCTTATCATAAGACCTTTGCAAGATAAGCACGAGCAAGTTTGCGTCTTGCAAAATTTTTAATGGCTCAGTGTACTGGCTCCAATAATGAAAGAAAAGGTTCACTAAATCTTCAAAATTAGTCAGCTTTTCTGTTTGAAGTTTGCTAATATAGTCTAGGATTAAGCGGTCTAAATAATTCGTAAGAACTTCCTCTTTTGAATGGTAATAACGATAAAACGTCCGTCTAGCAATTTGGGCATGCTCGCTGAGTTCAGCAATGCTGATATTTTGAAGAGACTTCTTAGTTGCTAATAAATCGAACAAGGCTTCCTCCAGCCATTGTCGTGTTTGATATTCCATAGTATTTTTCCTTTCCTGTCACACTTTTGGTCAAACTGTGCCAATTTCACTCAACCTCTTGTTTTTGTAACAGTTTGTCTTTATACTAAATGTATTGCGCGTGGTATATGATTATCATTTATTCTTAACATTGTACAATTGTTAGTTGTTAGTAAGGAGGTAAAGAGATGAGCATTCTTTTTAATGTTTGGATGCTGCCTATTTTATTTATTTTACATGATTTTGAAGAGATGATCTTTATGCCCTTGTGGAAAAAACGGCATTATCAAAAGTTACTGACTTTTAAGAAACCATTCTTTGGTTCTGTCACACAGGGCTCTGCCTTTGCAGTAGGTGTTTTAGAGGAATTTATCATCTTGGTGTTTATTTCTGGATTCTGCCAAATAACTCACAACAGTTTACTCTATTTATCTTTTGTAATAGCTTATACAGCTCATTTCATCATCCATTATATCATGTGCCTGCAATTTAGGGGCTATGTTCCCGGTGTTGTCACAGTAACCCTAGAACTACCAATGGTTTTAATGATTATTTCCCATTATTGGCCTTCTGAGGTTTCTTTGCTGTCAGTCACTGCATATCTTTTCGTAGCGATGGCATTAACCTATACGAATCTTAAAGTCATGCACCAAATTATGCCAAAAATTCAAATAAGCTTAGAAAGTTACATGAAATAACATTCAATAATATCCGTTACCAAGAGTCTATCGAAGCGGCTGATAAATACGGATTGACTATGGTCTTCACAGGAGTTCGTCACTTCCGTCATTAATCAAAAACGGCACGCATCAATAGATGGGTGCCTGTTTTGGTTGTCATGAAGACCTTAATCGGGATAGATATAGGTGACCGTTCCCCAGACGGGATTGGTCGGGTCGAACCAGCCACGGAAGTTGTCGATATAGCGATGGCCGTTGTAATTGGCTTCTTGAATCTGAATTTTTTGGTCGTGTTCGACGTCTGTTACAAGAGCGACGTGGCCATATCCTCCATTGTCCCAACAGGCGATGGCGCCGACCTCTGGGGTATCTCCTGTACGGAATCCCGCGGCGCGTGCACTAGCTGCCCACATGCCACCGTTTCCCCACCAGTTGTGGGCCCAAGGAGCTAATTCTTTGGCACCCCAGGTACATTCACCGATGGGGTAGGTGTTTCCTGGATGCGTCGCGAGTGGCGTGAGCTTTGGCCTTGCCTTTTCCACTTGAAAGGTAGTTGGGAACATTCCTTGCAGTTGCCCCTTCTTTTTCTGGTAGACGTGAAGGTGAAATAGGCCACTTCCCTTGTGTTTTTGGGCCTGAAAGCGCAGTTGGAAATGTCCAGGTGCGATCTTCTTTGCAGGGTACCAGACCAGATCGTCCTGCCCGTTCTCTTCTGACCAGATGGGAAAGACAATCTCCTCCACATCCTCGAATAACTTCAGATCTACCTCGAATTCTTGTGAGGAGACAGGTTTGATCGTAATTTTGGGTTGAGAAGAAGCTAGGTCTTTTTCTTGGACGCTGGTCGTGAGAGGGTAAAGGCCAGCTACTTGTCCATTGCCCTCGACGCCATAGACATGGACATGGTAAAGCCCAGCTTGATCAGAATGGTTGATTAAAGGTACTTCTAGATTGAATCCGGTGTCACTTCGTTCCACAGGATACCAAATCAGGTCATCTTGACCATTTTGATCAGACCAGATGGGGACTTGAATCTTTTGGTATTTCGCTGGAACATTTCCAAGATGGATCATGAGTTTCCCTTTTTCTGCATAGATCGCATTGGTCGCTTGATCGGCATGAGCCAAGGCTCCTTGCATCCCCCAGGTGGCGCAAGTCAGTAATACGAATTTTTTAATGGTTTGCATAATACTCCTTTTTGTTAATTTAGTAGGTCTCACTTATACTATTCGGAAAAGAAAGCAGAAATGGGTTTGAAAAGGAAAAAAGTTTGGATTCTACTGCATTTCAGGGAGATTCACTGAAATTAATAGAATAAAGCGAACGATTATGATATAATTTAATAAAATAATTCGCAAAAGAGGTTCGAAATGAAACTTTTGGTTGTTGGATCTGGTGGTCGTGAACATGCGATTGCCAAGAAATTATTGGAGTCTAAGGACGTTGAGCAGGTTTTCGTGGCTCCTGGTAATGACGGGATGCGATTAGATGGTCTAGATTTGATCAACATCGGAATTTCCGAACATTCTAAGCTGATTGACTTCGCAAAAGTCAACGATATTGCTTGGACCTTTATCGGTCCAGATGATGCTCTTGCTGCTGGGATCGTGGATGATTTCAATGCGGCAGGACTCAAAGCATTTGGTCCGACCAAGGCTGCGGCTGAACTGGAGTGGTCTAAGGATTTTGCTAAGGAAATCATGGTCAAATATGATGTTCCGACAGCAGCCTATGGCACATTTTCAGATTTCGAGGAAGCCAAGGCTTATATCGAGGAAAAAGGCGCTCCAATCGTCGTCAAGGCAGACGGCTTGGCCCTTGGTAAAGGTGTCATCGTTGCTGAGACAGTCGAGCAAGCAGTAGAAGCCGCTCAGGAGATGCTTTTGGACAATAAATTCGGTGACTCAGGTGCGCGTGTGGTCATCGAGGAATTTCTTGACGGGGAAGAGTTCTCTCTCTTTGCCTTTGTCAATGGGGACAAGTTCTACATCATGCCAACGGCACAGGACCACAAACGTGCCTATGATGGTGACAAGGGTCCCAACACTGGTGGGATGGGGGCTTATGCGCCAGTTCCTCACTTACCACAGAGCGTGGTTGACACAGCGGTTGACACTATTGTCAAGCCAGTCCTTGAAGGTATGATTAAAGAAGGTCGTCCTTACACGGGTGTCCTTTACGCTGGTCTTATCTTGACAGCTGATAGACCGAAAGTCATCGAGTTCAACTCTCGCTTCGGCGATCCTGAAACGCAAATCATCTTGCCTCGTTTGACATCTGACTTTGCGCAAAATATCACTGATATTTTGGATGGCAAAGAGCCAGTAATTACTTGGACAGACAAGGGTGTGACACTTGGCGTGGTTGTAGCCTCAAACGGCTACCCACTGGCTTATGAGAAGGGTGTCAAGCTTCCAGCCAAGACAGAGGGTAATATCATCACTTACTATGCAGGTGCTAAGTTCGCTGAAAATGGACAAGACCTTCTTTCAAACGGCGGACGTGTCTACATGCTGGTTACCACAGCAGACACCGTCAAAGATGGTCAAAATATCATCTACAGCCAACTCAACAACCAAAACACAGAAGGCCTCTTTTACCGAAACGACATTGGTAGTAAGGCTATAAAAGATTAAAAGATATTATAGTTGTAATGGCGAGCGAAAGCGAGCCAAACTAAGATAATGGTCGTTTGATTTGCGAGCATTAGCGAGCTAAAAATAGTGCAATCACCGCCGTTGTGAAAGAACGATTGGATGATAATCCAATCGTTCAGGGAAATTGGAAGACTTTGGGCTTCTAATTTAGGCATGAGACACCTCTAGTGGCTGCTGCCGTCCCTCACAACTTAAGGTGATTGAAAAAAGAAAGGAAAGAAAAGGAAAATTATGACTAAACCAGTAATTTCCATCATCATGGGCTCAAAATCCGACTGGGCAACCATGCAAAAAGCCGCTGAAGTCCTCGACAACTTCGGTGTAGCCTACGAAAAGAAAGTTGTGTCCGCACACCGTACACCAGACCTCATGTTCAAGCATGCGGAAGAAGCACGTAGTCGTGGCATCAAGGTCATTATTGCAGGTGCGGGCGGTGCGGCTCACTTGCCAGGTATGGTTGCTGCTAAAACAACCCTTCCAGTCATCGGTGTGCCCGTCAAATCACGTGCTCTTAGCGGTGTGGATTCACTCTATTCTATCGTTCAGATGCCAGGTGGGGTACCAGTCGCAACCATGGCTATCGGTGAATCAGGAGCTACCAATGCTGCACTCTTTGCCCTCCGTCTCCTCTCAGTAGAAGACAAGGCCATTGCAGATGCGCTTGCTAACTTTGCTGAAGAACAAGGAAAAATCGCAGAGGAGTCTACAAATGAGCTCAACTAAAACAATTGGTATCATAGGTGGTGGTCAACTCGGTCAGATGATGGCGATCTCAGCTATCTACATGGGACACAAGGTTATCGCTTTGGACCCAGCAGCTGATTGCCCAGCCTCCCGTGTGGCGGAAATTATCGCAGCCCCTTACGACGACGTAGAGGCTCTTCGTCAATTGGCGGACCGCTGTGATGTTCTCACTTATGAATTTGAAAATGTGGATGCTGACGGTTTGGATGCTGTTATCAAGGAGGGGCAACTCCCTCAAGGGACAGACCTACTTCGTATTTCACAAAACCGTATCTTTGAGAAGGATTTCCTTTCCAACAAGGCTCAAGTAACGGTGGCTCCTTACAAGGTTGTAACCTCAAGTAAAGATTTGGCAGATATCGACCTGTCTAAAAACTATGTCCTCAAGACTGCGACTGGCGGCTACGATGGCCATGGTCAAAAGGTTATTCGTTCTGAAGCCGATTTGGAAGAAGCCTATACACTAGCCGACTCAGCCGAGTGTGTTTTGGAAGAATTTGTTAACTTCGACCTTGAAATTTCGGTCATCGTATCTGGTAACGGCAAGGATGTGACAGTTTTCCCAGTTCAAGAAAACATCCACCGCAACAACATTCTTTCAAAAACCATTGTACCTGCCCGCATTTCAGAAAACCTAGCTGAAAAAGCCAAAGCTATGGCAGTGCGAATTGCTGAACAGCTAAACTTGTCTGGAACTCTTTGCGTGGAAATGTTTGCGACAGCTGATGATATCATTGTCAACGAAATTGCGCCACGCCCACATAACTCAGGGCATTATTCGATTGAAGCCTGCGACTTTTCACAATTTGACACGCATATCTTAGGCGTTCTCGGAGCGCCACTTCCAGCCATCCACCTCCATGCACCGGCTGTCATGCTCAATGTCCTCGGCCAACACGTCGAGGCTGCTGAAACATATGTGACAGAAAATCCAAGCGCTCACCTCCACTTATATGGTAAACTAGAAGCAAAGCACAACCGCAAAATGGGACATGTGACGTTGTTTAGTGATGTGCCAGATGAGGTAGAAGAGTTTGGGGAGTAACAGAATGTTTGAGAAGATAAAGGGAATCAAGATTAAATCAGGTATCTTTGAGGAAGAGACGTGCCTAGAATTATTTGACGGGAAGTTTGATGGAACAAATCGAACACAAAATGATAGAGTTAGTTTGTTGTTTGGGAGAAATGGCTCGGGGAAAAGTACGATTGCTCGTGGGATTCATCAATTAAGGGCTGATGAAGTTGGAATAGATGATAAAGTAGCACTTATTGATGCTCAGGCTAGTGATATTATATTAGAAGAGGCGAGCAAGAAATCAATTTTTGTTTTCAACGAGGACTACATTGAGCAAAAAGTTAAAATTGCTCAAGATGGTTTGGACACAATAGTAATTTTAGGTGAGCAGGTTGATATTGATTGCAAAATTGATATAAAAAAAGAAGAGTTATCTGAAGCACAAATAAAACTTCAAAAATATGAATTGGAACTTGCAGAATATAATGATGCGAAAAACGAAAAATCTCCAGACTATTGGATGGATAAAATAAATGCTTCTTTAAAGGGACTGGGACATTGGGCAGAGAGAGATAGAGAAATAAAAGGAAATCGTTCAGCTTCTCCTGTACATAGGAACACATATCAAGATTTCGTCAGATTACAGCCAGCTTCTACAAAAGAGGAATTAGAAACTGTTTTTAAAACTAAGAAAGACAGGTATTTATCATTAGCGAATTCTGAGCTTTCTTCACTTCAAAAGTTAATATTACCAGATATAAATTTTAACAAAGACAACTTGGCTAATTTATTGTCTAAAAGAATAGAGAATCCTGAGCTAAATTCTCGGGATAAAAAGTTACTGTCGTTATTATCAGATGTTTCGAAAGGCGAGCCCTATTTAAGGCAAGTTGAAAAATTCTTTTCAAACAAACATAATAAGACGTGCCCATTTTGTACCCAACTAGTTTCGGAAGAGGTTAAAACTGAGCTGATTAGTGGTATAACTAAACTATTATCCAAGGAAGTTGAAGAACATCAAGAGAGGCTAACAAAAAGTAAATTTCTTTTGATTGAAGAACTAGACATGTCAGCTTATGAACAGCTGAATTCAAAGTTAATTAAATCTTATCAAGATGGCATTAAAGCTATAAATTCTAAATTAGAGGAAATTAATGCAGTGATTGATAAAAAAATCAAAAATCCATATGTGATAATTGAGTTCCCTGATATTGATTTTTCTCAAGAATTGGTTAAAGTTAGTAGTGATATTGAGAAAATTAATCAAGCTGTTGAAAAACATAATATAGAAATCTCCGATATTAAGAGTTTAAAAAATGACTTACTTAAAATCAATAATGAATTGGCATATTATGAGATTAAGGATGACTATCAAAAATTTCAAGATAAAACAAAAGGAAAATCAGCTTGTGAAACTGAATATAATACTTGTAAACAGCAATCAAAAAGATATGAACAAGATATTCTCGATTTAGAAAATCAGAAACTCAATATAGATATTGCTGTTAACGAAATAAATAAAAGCTTAAATTACATATTTTTTTCACAAAATCGTCTAGCTATCAAAAATCAAAATAGCAAGTATTACCTGTTATCAAGAGGAAAATCTGTAGAACCTAGTAGAATATCAGTAGGTGAGAGAAATGCGTTAGCTCTATGTTATTTCTTTACAGATATAATTCAAAAGATGGAATTAATAGAAGCTTATAGTCAAGAATATTTTATTGTTATTGATGACCCTATTTCGAGTTTTGACATGGAAAATAAAGTTGGAACAATTTCATATTTAAAATACTGTTTAACAAGATTTCTTAAGGGCAATAGTCATACTAGAGTTTTACTGATGTCTCATGATAAACAGTTAATGTATGATTTTGATAAATTTTTACAGGAGATAATGGATTATTTGAAAGATGAAGAGGGAGGACAAAAATCTAAATATAATAAATTAGAGTTGACTTCTGGCAAAATACAGTGTTTCACAACTAAAGTTCATGACTATACAGAGCTTCTTGAAATAGTATTTTCTTATGTAACAGGGAATAAGGAAACTAGGGAAGTACTCGACAGCTTTATTGGAAATGCAATGAGGAAAATTTTAGAGGCATATGGAACGTTCAACTATAAGCAAGAAATGGCAAAGTTGACTACAGATTCTATGATTGTGGGTAAATTAGATGAAGAATATAGAGAGTATTTTGAAAACCTGATGTACAGATTAGTTTTAAATAGTGATAGTCATTTTGAAGATCCCGTTAAAGCGCTGAATATTGATTTCTTTGATACTATTTCTGATGAAGAACGAGTAAAGACTGCCAAAGACTTGCTAGTCTTACTTTATCTACTAGATGATATACACGTTTTAAAACATTTATCGGATAAAAGTAATCCTCAAAAACTATCTAATGCAAAAAAACAACTTGAAGAATGGAAAGGTGAATTATCACTTTTATTAAATGAAAAGAAAGGAGCAAGGGTATAACCGAGTAATCAAACTCGGACTAAAAACGTCGGGGAAAAAGGTAGGCCTCCTAGTGTGTAAACATACTGCTACGTCAGTCTCCTATTTTTCTCTTGCTTTCGAAACGCCCTTAATATCTTAATTATGATCAACCGTTATTCTCGCCCTGAGATGGCGAACATTTGGAGTGAAGAGAATAAATACCGTGCTTGGCTTGAGGTGGAAATCTTGGCTGACGAAGCATGGGCTGAGTTGGGGGAAATCCCTAAGGAAGATGTGGCTTTGATTCGCGAAAAAGCGGACTTTGACATCGATCGTATTTTGGAAATTGAGCAACAAACTCGTCACGATGTGGTTGCCTTCACACGTGCGGTTTCTGAGACGCTTGGTGAAGAGCGTAAGTGGGTTCACTATGGTTTGACTTCTACCGACGTGGTCGATACTGCCTATGGTTACCTCTACAAGCAAGCCAATGAAATTATCCGCAAGGACCTTGCAAACTTCACTAAAATCGTGGCAGACAAGGCCAAAGAACACAAGTTCACCATCATGATGGGGCGTACCCACGGTGTGCACGCTGAGCCTACAACTTTTGGTCTTAAATTGGCGACTTGGTACAGCGAAATGAAACGGAACATTGAGCGTTTCGAGCACGCAGCTGCTGGTGTGGAAGCTGGTAAGATTTCTGGTGCGGTTGGTAACTTTGCCAATATCCCACCATTCGTTGAAAAATACGTCTGCGATAAACTCGGTATCCGTGCTCAAGAAATCTCTACACAGGTCCTTCCTCGTGACCTTCACGCTGAGTACTTTGCAGTTCTTGCGAGCATCGCAACATCTATCGAACGGATGGCAACTGAAATCCGCGGTCTTCAAAAATCTGAACAACGTGAAGTGGAAGAGTTCTTTGCCAAAGGTCAAAAAGGGTCTTCAGCCATGCCTCACAAACGGAACCCTATCGGTTCTGAAAACATGACAGGTCTTGCACGTGTTATCCGTGGTCACATGGTAACAGCTTATGAAAATGTGTCCCTCTGGCATGAACGGGACATCTCTCACTCATCAGCTGAGCGGATCATCACACCAGATACAACCATCTTGATTGACTACATGCTCAATCGTTTTGGAAACATCGTTAAGAACTTGACCGTCTTCCCAGAAAACATGAAACGCAATATGAACTCTACATTTGGTCTCATCTTCAGCCAACGTGCCATGTTGACTTTGATTGAAAAAGGCATGACGCGTGAGCAAGCTTATGACCTTGTGCAACCGAAGACTGCCAAATCATGGGATAACCAAGTCGACTTCAAGCCACTTCTTGAAGCAGATCCAGAAGTGACTTCACGCCTCACTCAAGAAGAAATCAACGAAATCTTCAACCCAACTTACTACACCAAACGGGTGGATGAAATCTTCGAACGCATTGGTTTGGGTGACTAATCGCAACGAAAAACGGGAATTTGAAAAATAAACGAAGAGGAGGCTGGGACAAAAGTCCTTTAGCTCCAAAAAAAGCAACGGTTTTATGCCGTTGCTTTTTGCATGATTGCGATAGTCTTGGTAAAATAAAATTGTCCAAAAAAACATTTAGAAAGGCTATCCCATGCATATTCACTATAACACAAATCAAACAACTTTGCCACTAGAAATCAGTTCTTTCTTGCCACAAGACCATCTGGTTTTTACTATTGAAAAAGTGGTGAATACCTTGGAGGATAATCATTTCCATGCCTTCTATCAAGCCTTCGGTCGTCCGTCTTATCACCCTAAAATGCTTGTATCTATTCTTCTATTTGCCTATTCAAAAGGGATTTTCTCTGGTCGAAAAATTGAAAAAATGATGATTGAAAATCTCGCTATGCAATACCTAACAGGACAGTTGGTTGTCAGCTATCGCACTATCAATCGTTTTCGAGTCGCTGAAGGGATGGAAGAACTCATTCGTGATCTTTTCA
>OATP01001126.1_pt1 | contig 12012 bp, 12 predicted proteins | sample 1495041 | NCBI WGS metagenome assembly OATP01 (sample SAMEA2579972, study PRJEB22360) | human gut metagenome | biome: human gut; feature: human-associated habitat; material: faeces | place: Denmark | collected 2008/2010 | reverse complement strand
TAAGCATTTTATCCCGGCACGCTGCCGTTCCCTTTGTTGCATGTTGATACCGGCTGGAAATTCCGTGAAATGTACGAGTTTCGTGACCGCACCGCGAAAGCCTATGGTTGCGAACTTCTGGTACACAAAAACCCCGAAGGGGTTGCCATGGGCATCAGCCCGTTCGTGCATGGCAGCGCCAAGCACACCGATATTATGAAAACCGAAGGGCTGAAACAGGCGCTAAATAAATATGGTTTTGATGCCGCCTTTGGCGGTGCCCGTCGTGATGAAGAAAAATCTCGCGCCAAAGAGCGGATCTACTCATTCCGCGATCGCTTTCATCGCTGGGACCCGAAAAATCAACGTCCTGAGCTATGGCATAACTACAACGGACAGGTAAATAAAGGGGAGAGCATCCGCGTATTTCCGCTTTCCAACTGGACCGAACTCGATATCTGGCAATACATCTATTTAGAGAATATCGATATTGTTCCGCTTTATTTGGCTAAGCCACGCCCCGTACTTGAACGTGATGGCATGCTAATGATGGTGGATGACGATCGTATCGATCTGCAACCGGGTGAAGTGATTAAACAGAGAATGGTGCGATTCAGAACGCTAGGCTGCTGGCCACTCACCGGAGCGGTAGAGTCTCAGGCACAAACGCTGCCGGAAATTATCGAAGAAATGCTGATCTCAACCACCAGCGAACGTCAGGGCAGGATGATCGACCGCGATCAGTCTGGGTCGATGGAGCTGAAAAAGCGCCAAGGTTATTTTTAAGGATTCGCTTGAAGAAATTAGCTGAGGAGCTAGCGTCATGAGCCAGATTATCAACCATTCGATTGCTGACCAAATCGCTGAGCAAGGCGGTGTGGAAGCCTATTTACAACTGCAACAAGATAAAAGCCTGCTGCGTTTTCTCACCTGCGGTAGCGTAGATGACGGAAAAAGTACGCTGATTGGCCGTTTGTTGCACGATACACGTCAAATTTACGAAGATCAGCTGACTACGCTACACAGTGATAGTAAACGTATCGGTACGCAGGGGGAAAAGCTCGATCTGGCTCTGCTGGTCGATGGTCTACAGGCTGAGCGCGAGCAGGGGATAACGATTGATGTTGCCTACCGCTATTTCTCAACCGAAAAACGCAAATTTATCATCGCCGATACCCCTGGGCATGAGCAATATACGCGTAATATGGCCACCGGCGCGTCTACCTGTGATTTGGCCATTTTATTGATCGATGCACGTAAAGGTGTGTTGGATCAAACGCGTCGTCACATCTTTATTGCCACGCTGCTCGGTATTCGCCATTTGGTCGTCGCCGTGAATAAAATGGATCTGCGCGATTATCAACAGGATGTCTTTGAGCAAATTAAACAGGATTACCTGAGTTTTGCAGAGCAACTCCCCGCTGATTTAGAGATCAAGTTTGTTCCGCTATCGGCGCTTGATGGGGATAACGTGGCGTCGCAAAGCACGGCGATGGGCTGGTATCACGGGTGACGACGCCTGAAATTTTTGGAGTCCGTAGACGTTGTGCATGATGCTGAAAACCAGCCGCTACGTTTTCCGGTGCAATATGTTAATCGACCGAATCTGGATTTCCGTGGCTACGCGGGTACGTTATCGGCCGGCGTTATCAGCGTCGGACAGGCCGTCAAAGTGTTACCGTCTGGCGTATCTTCGCGCGTTGCTCGCATTGTGACTTTTGATGGTGACTTGCAGAAAGCCGTTCCCGGTGAGGCTATCACTTTAGTTTTAGAAGACGAAATCGACATCAGCCGTGGCGATCTTATCGTCGCGGCGGAGGAGTCGATTCCTGCCGCACAGGGCGCCAGTGTGGACGTGGTGTGGATGTCTGAGCAACCATTGAGTCAAGGACAAAACTTTGACATCAAGTTGGGCGGTAAGAAAACCCGAGCGCGTATCGAAAGAATTCACTATCAGGTTGAGATCAACACACTGACACAGCGAGCGGTTGAATCACTCCCACTTAACGGCATTGGTTTGGTCGAGCTGACCTTTGATGAGCCTTTGGTGATTGACAGCTATGCACAAAATCATGACACCGGCAGCTTCATCTTTATCGACCGTCTAACTAACGTCACCGTTGGCGCAGGTCTTATCCGTGAAGCACTGACTCAACAACCGCTAGAAAGCGACGCTTACAGTGCGTTTGAACTTGAGCTCAATGCCTTGGTCCGGCGTCATTTTCCTCACTGGGGAGCACGTGATTTGCTGGGCGGTAAATAATGCGAAAGGATGTTTGAGTGACTGATATCAATTTATTACAACAGGCTACTGAAAGTAACTCTGCCAACCCTGATATCGTCTGGCATGAGCATGCAGTGAGGCGTGAAGATCGCGAAAAACTGCATGGTCATCAAGGGGCGGTTCTGTGGTTCACCGGACTCTCTGGTTCGGGCAAATCGTCGATTGCCGGTGCTTTGGAACAGGCTCTGCACCACATAGGGGTAAGTACCTACTTATTAGACGGGGATAATGTGCGTCATGGCCTGTCGCGCGATCTGGGTTTTAGTGACGGCGACCGCGTTGAGAATATTCGTCGCGTCGGTGAGGTGGCTAAGCTAATGCAGGATGCGGGATTGATAGTGCTCTCCGCATTTATTTCCCCCCATCGCCATGAACGTCAATTAGTGCGTGAACTCTTGCCAGAGGGGCGCTTTATTGAGGTGTTTGTGGATACGCCACTAGCGGTGTGTGAGCAACGCGATCCCAAGGGACTCTACAAAAAAGCGCGCGCCGGTGAGATTAAAAATTTCACTGGAATCAGCTCGGCTTATGAAGCACCCGAGCAGCCTGAGGTTCATTTAAATGGCGAACAATTAGTAACAAATTTGGTCGCACAAATGTTAGACGTTTTACGCCATAACGCTATTATCAAACCCTAGTTATTGTTGCTTGGAATTCATTCTTAGAGTGAATGCAACGATTTTTCAGGGTTGATATATGCTGATAAACGCCGCCAACATTCCCGCTGACAAGAAAACGTCATTGGATAAAGAAGAGCCTTCGTACGCCTTTGTTGGTGGTGTCTTGGGCTTTTCATTCTATTGGTTAGCTTTTGTTCTGCCATTTATCGTCTACGGCATGAATACGCCTTTCTTCTTGCTCTATACTTGGCCGTTTTTTTTAGCGCTGATGCCGATTTCTGTGTTATTGGGCATTGGCATTAATAAGCTGGTTTCAGGTCGACTGCTTATCAGCGTGCCGCTGTGTGCCGTGCTCGTTGTGATGCTGTTTTGGCAAACCTTTTCTTTATTGACCGGTTGGTGATTTCGCCGTTTAGACTCTTTACACTTCAAATTGCCCGCGCTTTGACGATGATGTTGGTTCACCTAAACCTACAGGCACGCCTTGGGCGCTCACTTGCCGCATGACTTAGCGTTAAGAGTCAGCGCGGATCAAACTATTTTTATTCTATTGTTCAATCTTCCCGCGGCTCTGCCGATAACCCAGAGATATTATAAAAATATATCTTTGGGGAAAGATGTTATGGCAAATGTATCCATCACAATGGCCGTTCCTGCAGCGGGGAAATCACCGGCGCTCACTGGCAGTGGTGAAAGCGTTGGCAGCGGTAGTGGCAAAACCGTGGGCGCCAGCACTGCCGGCGGCGGTGGTTCAGGACGCATTCAACAACTCACCAAACAAATCCAAGAGCTACAGCAACAGCTGCGCGATTTAGCCAACTCAGGTGGGTCACCCGAGGAAATTAAAAAGCAGCAAGAGCTGATTCAGGCTCAAATTAAAGCGCTTCAGGCAGAGATTGCACGTATTCGTCAGCAAGAAATGGAGCAGACCCAGCAAAATCAATTAGATAAAGTAGGTAAAACCGGTGATGGGGTAAACCGTCCAACCGATGAAAACCAGATCGATGTCTATATTTAATGGACTGATTTGCTCGTTATTCTCTAATGGAATAGTGCCGTTCACTTAATCCTGATGTTGGGGGGAAGTACACCGATAGAGCCTCAGCGGTGTGCCAGCCCCCTGTTTCTCGCTTTCTGAAATGTGCACATTACTCTGAGGACGGTCGACTTCTTGAGCCGCTGGCTCAATGGTGATACTACGATTCACGGTTTTACATAACTTTTCCGCAACCTCTAGCCCGCTCGATTTCTTTCCTATGCTATTATGCGCAACTTGCCTTCCCGCTGATGCCCTGTATCTTGCAAATTGCAGGTGTGATGGGGAATAAATATTCGATATTGTCGTGGTGATAGATGACGAACTATCTGCATTTTCCTAGTTTTGACCCAGTGATTTTCTCCATCGGACCGGTCTCTTTACATTGGTATGGCCTGATGTATTTGGTGGGCTTTGTCTTTGCCATGTGGCTGGCAGTGCGCCGTGCTAACAAGCCGGGAAGCGGCTGGACCAAAGATGAAGTTGAAAATCTGCTGTATGTCGGTTTTTTGGGGGTCTTCCTCGGTGGCCGTATCGGCTATGTCCTGTTTTATAATTTCCCCCTATTTCTTGAAAATCCACTTTACCTATTCAAAGTCTGGGATGGCGGGATGTCATTCCATGGCGGCCTGATTGGGGTCATCGTGGTGATGTTAGTGTTTGCGTACCGCACCAAACGTAACTTCTTCCAAGTGTCTGATTTTATTGCTCCATTAATTCCTTTTGGTTTGGGGGCAGGTCGTTTAGGGAACTTTATCAACGGCGAACTGTGGGGACGAGTGACCACGAATACACCGTGGGCGATGTTATTCCCAAGCTCACGTAGCGAAGATATTCCTTTGGCGGCAAGTAATCCGCAGTGGCAAGAGATTTTAAACCAGTATGGTGTGCTGCCTCGGCACCCGTCCCAGCTGTATGAACTGCTGCTGGAAGGTGTGGTTCTGTTTATTATTTTGAACCTGTTTATTCGTAAACCGCGCCCAATGGGCAGCGTTTCAGGATTATTCCTGATTGGCTACGGTGCGTTTCGTATCATCGTGGAATTCTTCCGCCAGCCTGACGCTCAACTCGGACTGTTCGATGGCGTCATTAGTATGGGGCAGATCCTTTCCATCCCAATGATTATTGCGGGTGTGATCATGATGATTTGGGCCTATCGCCGCCAGCCGCAGCAAAAAACTCTCTAAGCAACGCCGAAAGCCTGTGGCAGAAAAACTGCTGCAGGAGTCAACAGTACAAACGTCGTGAGGTGACATGAAACAGTATCTGGATTTAATGAAAAAAGTGCTCGCAGAGGGAACACAAAAAGCCGACCGCACAGGAACCGGCACTGTGTCTATTTTTGGGCATCAGATGCGTTTCAACCTGCAAGAAGGCTTCCCGCTGGTCACCACTAAACGTTGTCATTTACGTTCCATCATTCATGAATTGCTCTGGTTCCTGAATGGCGATACCAATACGGCCTATCTGCGTGAAAATAACGTCACCATTTGGGATGAATGGGCAGATGAAAACGGCGACCTTGGCCCTGTTTACGGCAAACAGTGGCGGGCTTGGGGCGCAGCCGATGGCCGCCAGATCGACCAAATCAGCAAGGTGATGGAACAGTTAAAACAGGATCCTGATTCACGTCGTATTATTGTTTCGGCGTGGAACGTGGGCGAGCTAGACCAAATGGCGTTGGCACCTTGCCATGCGTTCTTCCAGTTCTATGTTGCTGACGGCAAACTGTCCTGTCAGCTCTATCAGCGTTCCTGTGACGTATTCCTTGGCTTGCCGTTCAATATTGCTAGCTATGCGTTGTTAGTGCATATGATGGCACAGCAGTTGGATCTCGACGTGGGTGACTTTGTTTGGACTGGCGGTGATACCCACCTGTACAGCAATCATATGGAACAAACTCAGCTCCAGCTAAGCCGTGAGCCTCGAGCGTTGCCTAAGTTAGTGATTAAGCGCAAACCTGAATCCATCTTCGACTACCGTTTCGAAGATTTCGAGATTGAAGGTTACGATCCGCACCCCGGAATTAAAGCGCCGGTCGCGATATAATTTCATCTATCCGTTCAATAAAGCGCCAGCCACCGAGTTGGCGTTTTTTTACCTTCTTTATCTTCGCTTGTCCTCTCCTTTTTCATACTTCCAGACGACGTTGAGCGGTGTTTCGCAAATCTTCGTGCAAATTACATCGGTAGCTCAAATCGTCTGCGGCGGGTATTCCTGAAGTTGAGCGCTGTGCTTTTCTTTCTTATCTGGATCGTTAGGGTATGCCTATCGGTCAGTACAAAGGAAAAGACAATGGAATGGTCACGTATGAGCGGCTTTACTTTGCTGGAAATGATGGTGGTTATGTTGCTGGTATCCAGTATGGCGGCGTATGGCTTACATGGATTCAAACAACAACGGATGGCGCTACAGCTTGAACAGACTAGTCTGCAACTATTGGCATTTTTACAGCAGATTCAGCAACGCGCTTTTGCCGAAAACGGCACGGCTCAAATTGTGGTTGATGCTTCGCAACGAAGCGTGAGTGTTCAAAATACCGCACGGAGTTTTACCCCCTCCATGCCTGATATTGCTATCGCATCCCAAATGAGCAAAAGCGCAGGATTTTACGGCATACGAAATAATGCGATGGCTGGGCATATCGAATTGAGCAGTGAAGCGGGAACGGTAAGTGCCATTTGGTCGGCTCAAGGACGTCTACGTTTGTGTGCTCAACCTAAACGCCTGCTGGGGATCCCATCATGCAGCTAAACCCTCAGAAGGGTATGGCGCTTCCCGATGTGCTGGTGACTTTGTTGCTCTCAAGCATCGTGCTGCTATCAACCAGCCAAATATTGGTCATGCTACGCGCTGGCAATATTAAAGCTCAGCGTTGGCAGCAGATACAGGAATCCATCGCTCAGCTTTTAGATCGTATAGATAAAGACCTCACTCGATCAGGATTTTGCGCTCAAGGATGTTCAGTCCCTCAGCCAATGATTGCCAGCACTGGCGGGGAGTCCGCAAATTCGTGTTTGATCGTGTTCTACGATCTAGATACCAACGGAAGAATCGATCTCTCTTCTGCGGCTACTGCAGATTCATTCGGTTACCGCTTACGCAATGGCGCTTTGGAAACGGCAAGAGGCATCCAGCAATGTTCGGGAAATGGTTGGGACAAAATCACGGATGAAAAAGAGATTAAGGTTTCGCTTTTCAACGTGGCTCCGCTTTATCGTGGGTATGAGGTGCAGCTCGCGCTACAGCGGATAAAGCCGCCTTTTACTGCCGTACAGCAAACGCGATATATACTGCCAGAGAATGGGCGAATGGTTGAAAAATGAACTTATCTAGCAGCCATGAAAATAATCAGTCAGGCAGCATGCTACTACCCTCGGTGCTTATGATGTTGAGCTTGTCACTCTTGATCGTCAGTGCGCAGCAGGGGCGTATAGAGCATCAGGTACAAACTCTCGCCTACCAACGGCAGCTAATGACAGTACGTCAACAGGTTGAATCAACGCTAAGTCAGGTAATCGCGACCCATGAATGGCCCAAACCACGAGTGGATAGCTGCCAGCGTTTTTCATCCGTGACGGTATGTTTTAAATCCATCACCGCCGAGCTCGGCATTGTGTGTGCGGTCATACAGACAAAAACCTATGCGGCACAAATCAGGCGATTTAGCTATGTAAACTCGCGGGTGACGCCACAGGGCACGACGCGTTTGCTACGACTTTCTACCGGGTGTTGACGTATAGCGGGGGGCTCGATTATTCTCCGGTAGGATTTGAAAGTCTATGTTAGCCACGACAGAGCAGAAGACTCATAGCCAGTCTGGTTTTGGGCTGATTGAAGTGATGGTGAGTATTCTATTAGTCTCGGTTGGGTTTCTGGGGTTACTCAACTATCAACAATGGATGGCGCGATCGCAAGTTAGGCTATGGCAGCAGCAACAGGCATGGCAAAGGAGTGAACAGGCGATAACGCTGTATCGGATGGGGGCATCCGCGGCTCGCTTTGCCCAATACGTGGTCGATAGTCGTCACGGCGCGGTCGCAGTTTGAATGCGAAATCATTTCAGCCAGCATTCGAGCACCGTTGAATATTCAGGCTCAGCTTGAAAGAACAATCTGCAGTCAGTTGATGGAGTAAGTCGCGGTTGTTATTCCCTGAGCTGACGTGAAAGGCTAAAGTGTATACCCCGTCATACTTCAAGCTGTATGTGCATTGCCTGTATTGTTGGAGAACGCATGTTTACTGTTTATCACTCGAACCAATTGGATTTGCTCAAACAGCTGATCGCGGCGCTGATTGAAGGACAACCTTTGCAGAATCCTTTTGAGCAGGAAGTGATTTTGGTACAAAGTCCCGGTATGGCGCAGTGGCTCCAAATGGAGTTGGCGAAACAGTTTGGTATTGCTGCCAATATCGAATTCCCTCTGCCGGCGACATTCATCTGGAATTTGTTTACACAGGTCATGCCTGGCATTCCCAAAGAGAGTGCCTTCAGTAAAGACGCCATGACGTGGAAACTGATGTGGCTATTGCCGAAAATGCTGGAGCAAGAAGCGTTTTTGCCGCTGGCGCGTTATCTCTCTGACGATGAGGATCGCCGCAAACATTTCCAGCTTGCGGCGCGTGTCGCTGACCTTTACGACCAGTACTTAGTGTACCGTCCTGAGTGGCTACAGATTTGGGAGCGCGGTGAGTATGTCGACGGTCTGGATGAGTCGCAGCAATGGCAGGCTCCACTGTGGGTGGCGTTGAAAGAATATACCGCCGAGCTAAAACAACCTGAATGGCACCGCGCTAATTTGTACGAAAAGTTTATACAAACCTTAGAGCAGGCAACAGCGTGTCCACAAGGGCTGCCTAAACGTGTTTTCATTTGTGGGATTGCCGCGCTTCCACCGATTTATCTAGATGCTTTAAAGGCATTAGGTAAGCATATTGATGTGCACCTGATGTTTACTAACCCATGCCGCTATTATTGGGGTGATATTCAAGACTATGCATTTCTTGCCAAGCTACAGAGCCGGAAACGTCGTCACCATATTCAACGTCAACAGGAAATTAGCCTCTTCCGCGATCCTCAGAGCGCGTCTGAACTATTTAAACCAGACGGTGAACAAGACCTCAGTAACCCACTGCTTGCGTCTTGGGGAAAGCTAGGGCGCGATCATATGTATCTGTTGGCGCAGCGCGAGCCGCAGGAAGTACATGCCTTTGTCGATTTAACGGAAGATACACTTCTGACGCGCATTCAACGCGATTTGCTTGAGCTGGAAGACCACAGCCAGATAGTCGACAGCCCAGAGCGCCTAAACAGCAGCAGTGGAAAACGGCTGTTAGAGCGGGGAGATCGCAGTATTAGCGTAAACCTTTGCCACAGCCCTCAGCGTGAAGTTGAAGTTTTACATGACAGACTGCTGGATTTATTTGCGGAAGATCCTTCTCTGACTCCGCGCGATGTCATTGTGATGGTTGCTGACATCGACAGCTATACGCCATTTATTCAGGCCGTGTTTGGTAATGCGCCGCGTGAGCGCTATCTGCCTTTTGCCATTTCTGACCGCAGTGCGCGCCAGGCACATCCAGTAATACAGGCTTTCTTGACGTTGCTTGAGCTACCTAACAGCCGCTTTACCTCTGAGCATGTTTTAACGTTGCTGGAAGTACCTGCTCTGGCCGCACATTTTGGCATTAGCGAAGAGGGATTGCGTCGTTTACGCCATTGGGTTGATGAGTCTGGGATCCGCTGGGGGCTAGACGATGACAATGTGCGTGCGCTGGATCTGCCCGCGACGGGGCAACATACGTGGCAGTTTGGCTTAACCCGCATGTTGCTCGGTTATGCAATGGATAGTCGCTGTGGCGATTGGAATGGGGTGCTACCTTATGATGAATCCAGCGGGCTTATTGCTGAGTTAGCTGGTCAACTGGCTGATTTATTGATGAGGCTCAGCGTGTGGCGGACGCGGCTTAGCGGTGAATATCGTGTTCAGGAGTGGCAGCCGTGAAATCCTTAACGAATTCTTTGAGCAAGATAGCGAAACCGAGGCGGTTCAAGCTCTCATTGAGCAGCAATGGTTAAAGGTGATTGGTTATGGCATTAGCGCGGAATATCCCCAGCCGATACCTATCTCAATTTTGCGCGATGAACTGACATCACGCTTAGACAATGAGCGAATTAGCCAACGTTTTTTGGCTGGGCCGATAAACTTCTGCACTCTTATGCCAATGCGCTCCATTCCCTTCAAAGTGGTGTGTCTGCTAGGCATGAATGATGGCATTTATCCGCGCACTATTGCGCCATTAGGTTTCGATCTGATGGCGAACAAAGTACAACGCGGCGATAGAAGCCGCCGAGACGACGACCGCTATCTGTTTCTTGAAGCGCTGCTGTCAGCACAAGAGCGTCTTTATATCAGCTACATAGGACGCTCTATACAGGATAATGCGCCGCGTTACCCGTCGGTATTGGTCAGTGAGCTGATGGAATATATTGCTCAAAGCCACCATTTACCGGGAGACGAGACGCTGGACGTCGATAGCAGCGCGAAGCGAGTAATGGAATATTTGCAAATTCAGCACCCGCGAGTGCCTTTTGCCTCGGAAAACTATGCCGTGGGAAGTGAAAGCCAAAGTTATGCGTCTGAGTGGCTGCCTGCCGCTCGGCGTAGCGGTGAGGCACATCAGGAGTTTGCTTTAGCGTTGCCGCTAGAAGAGTTTTCGACGATTACGCTAGATGAGCTGATTCGTTTTTACCGTCATCCGGTACGCGCCTTTTTCCAGATGCGCCTTGGCGTCAACTTCGTTTTAGAAGAAACCGAGCTACCGGATGAAGAACCGTTCACGCTGGATAATCTCAGCCGCTATCAGCTCAATAGTCAGCTCTTGAATCAGTTGATTGATGGCGATGAGGTTGAGACGTTGTTCCGCCGTTTTCGCTCTGCGGGTGGCTTGCCGTACGGTGCCTTTGGTGAACTCTATTGGGAAAAACAGCAGGAAGAAATGGCGGAGGTTGCCGCAAAGGTAAGAGAGCATCGCCAAGCGGGGCACAGCATTGAGATTGATTATATGCTGGGTGGTGTGCGGTTAACCGGTTGGTTACAGCAGGTACAAGATAACGGCTTGGTACGTTGGCGGCCAGCAATTCTTGGGGCGGTAGATGGTATGGCTTTGTGGATTGAGCATTTGTTTTATTGCTTTAGCGGTGGTGAAGGTGAGAGTCGATGTTTTGGTCGCCAAAACTCGGCGTGGCATTTTGCGCCTTTATCACCCAAAGACGCTGAAAAAGCGCTATTACCACTGATTGAAGGTTATCGCCAAGGTCGCAGTTGTCCTCTTTTACTGCTGCCTAAAACCGGCTGGGCGTGGCTGAGCGCCTGCTTTGATAAGGATTCCGGAATGGTCGATTGGGATGAGCAAACCCAATCGAAGGCACAAATGAAACTATTGTTGGCATGGCAGGGTGACCAGCGTGTTATAGGTGAGGGCTCTGATCCTTACATCCAGCGAGTAATGCGCACTATGGATGAGAAAAAAATGCGCGAGGTTCAGCAATGGGCGGAGCAGTATTATTTGCCGATCGCGCGGAATAATCTGGATTGATGGTGGTCAAACACAGGTGTTTTTGTCAGACCGAATTTGCGTGAGCGCTTAGTCTGTCTTAACGTGATGTCTATTCGCTGCTGAGACGGTGTATCAATGGCATTATTTTTCGGCTTTTTGGGGTAAAAGATGGTTAGGTTATTCATGCGCAGGCAGTTTTCATTCCTGACGGTAATGGTATTACTGTTGATAAGCACATCGCTTTTATGGTCAACGGCGAGCACGGCCAAGGCTGATCCTGCCGGATGGGAAGCATTGGCTGAGAAAATCGATAAGAGCGCCAGCGATCCGCGTTTATATGAGGCGATCAAGCTAGATAATGGAATGAAGGTGATTTTGGTATCAGATAAAGATGCACCTAAATCGCTTGCGGCATTAGCGCTGCCGGTAGGTTCACTGGAAGACCCTAACTCACAGCTCGGTTTGGCTCATTACCTCGAGCATATGGTGTTGATGGGCTCGAAACGCTACCCGCAGGCCGATAACCTTTCCGA
>OATP01001121.1_pt1 | contig 12055 bp, 11 predicted proteins | sample 1495041 | NCBI WGS metagenome assembly OATP01 (sample SAMEA2579972, study PRJEB22360) | human gut metagenome | biome: human gut; feature: human-associated habitat; material: faeces | place: Denmark | collected 2008/2010 | reverse complement strand
ATAATTGGAAATCTCTAGCTTTTTTGTGGTTGAGAACTATTTTGTCCCAGCCTCTTTCAATTATTTTAATTCTTCAAATTTTCCATTTTTAACTTCTTTGAAACCACTTTGTTTCATCATATCAAAAGTTGATTTGTAGCTGATATAGTCAACTTTTTTATCTTTTTGTGTCGCTACTAATTTCTTTTCAATTAGCTGATCTAAGTTTGCTTTTTCATAATTTAGAGTTGTTTTTTCGACCATATAATCATCTTTGTATTCAGCAGAATGTGTGAATCCTTTGACATCTTTGTATTCTTCGTCATATTTATCGATCATTTCCTTTAATTGATCTTTCGTAACCCCTGCCTCTTTGTAATAAATAGTAGTGGTAGTTTGGTTACTGATCGCTTTATCACCTTTATGTTCTAGTGTAATCCGAACGTCTGTTTTCTTTTCTTGGTTGATTCCTTGAAGATAGGATTTTTGAACAGATTGTTGTCCACAAGCTCCAAGAAGAAAGAGTGTAAAGATAGCGATTAAAGAAAGGAAAATAGATTTCCATGTTTGTTTTTTCATCTGAAAAACTCCTTTGTTAGTTGTTAAATAAAGTATACCATATTTATCTTTTTTAGAACGTTACAGTTTGATGAAAAAATCTAGTTTCAAAGGTCATGAAATATTTCATTTTTCATCACTTGTCTTTTGAATTATGTTATAATGAAAAAGATTGAAATGAAAACGGAGAATTAAAAATTATGGCTTTAACAGCAGGTATCGTGGGTTTGCCGAACGTTGGTAAATCAACCTTATTTAACGCAATTACAAAAGCAGGAGCAGAGGCTGCAAACTATCCATTTGCGACCATTGATCCGAATGTCGGAATGGTCGAAGTTCCAGATGAACGCCTCCAAAAATTGACTGAAATGATCACTCCTAAAAAGACAGTTCCAACAACCTTTGAATTCACAGATATTGCAGGAATTGTAAAAGGGGCTTCAAAAGGAGAAGGTCTTGGAAATAAATTCTTGGCCAACATCCGTGAAGTGGATGCCATTGTCCATGTAGTTCGTGCTTTTGATGATGAAAATGTCATGCGTGAGCAAGGTCGTGAAGATGCTTTTGTAGATCCACTTGCAGATATTGATACGATTAATTTGGAGTTGATTTTAGCAGATTTAGAGTCTATCAATAAACGCTATGCGCGTGTGGAAAAAATAGCACGTACACAAAAAGACAAGGACTCATTAATAGAATTTAACGTTCTTCAAAAAATTAAACCAGTTCTGGAAGATGGAAAATCAGCTCGAACTATTGAATTTACAGAAGAAGAGCAAAAAGTTGTCAAAGGACTTTTCCTTTTGACAACAAAACCAGTTCTTTATGTAGCTAATGTCGATGAAGATGTGGTTGCTGATCCAGATTCTATCGAGTATGTCAAACAAATTCGTGAATTTGCAACGACAGAAAATGCAGAGGTAGTGGTGATTTCTGCGCGTGCAGAGGAAGAAATATCTGAACTAGATGATGCGGATAAACAAGAATTTTTAGAGGCAATTGGCCTAACAGAGTCCGGAGTTGATAAACTCACGCGTGCAGCTTACCATTTACTAGGACTTGGAACTTATTTTACAGCTGGTGAAAAAGAAGTACGTGCTTGGACTTTCAAACGTGGTATGAAAGCTCCTCAAGCAGCTGGTATCATCCACTCTGATTTCGAAAAAGGATTTATTCGTGCAGTGACTATGTCCTATGATGATTTAATCAAATACGGTTCCGAAAAGGCTGTGAAAGAAGCGGGGCGCTTGCGTGAAGAAGGAAAAGAATATGTCGTTCAAGATGGTGACATTATGGAATTCCGCTTTAATGTTTAATTCACCATTTGTAATATAATAGTATCAATTAGGTTGGAAACAATTTCCAACCCTTTTGGTATTTGAAAGGAAAATAAATGACAAAATTACTAGTAGGATTAGGAAATCCTGGTGATAAATATTTTGAGACACGACACAATGTTGGTTTTATGTTAGTGGATCAAATGGCAAAGTCTCTTAATCTTACTTTCTCCCATGATAAGATTTTTCAAGCTGATATTGCCTCAACCTTTTTGAATGGAGAAAAGGTCTATTTTGTGAAACCAACCACTTTTATGAATGATAGTGGAAAAGCGGTTCATGCTCTTCTGACATATTATGGTCTGGATGTTGAGGATCTTTTAGTCGTTTACGACGATTTGGATCTGGAAGTTGGAAAGATTCGATTGCGCGCCAAAGGATCTGCAGGCGGTCATAACGGAATCAAATCAATTATCAATCATATTGAAACTCAGACTTTTAATCGAATCAAGATTGGCATTGGAAGACCTAAGCAGGGGATGTCAGTTGTTCACCATGTTCTCGGAAAATTTGATAAAGATGATTACATCACCATTCTACAAACAATTGATCGAGTAGAAGAAGCTATCAATGATTACTTGGTAGAAGGAAATTTTGAAAAAAGCATGCAGAAATACAACGGGTAAGTAGATGAATGTCATTGATTTAGTGAGTCAAAACTCTGACCTTCTATCCTGGCAACAAGGATTACAGAAAAACAATAGAGAGTTAATTTTAGGATTATCTGCGACTACTAAGGCTATTGTGATGTCTTCCGCTTTTGATTCTATTGAAAAAGCAGTCCTCATAACCTCTAGTTATAACGAAGCGGAACGATTGGCTAGTGATTTTATTGCTTTACTTGGAGAGGACAAAGTCCATACATTTTTGGGAGATGATAACCCTTTAGCAGAATTTGTTTTTGCTTCACAAGAAAGGCAATTTGCACGATTAGAGGCTTTGAACTTTTTATGTCAAGAGGATCGTCAAGGTATCCTTGTGACCAATGTGAGTGGTATCAAACTACTATTGCCATCTCCTAAAGTATTTGCTTCTAGTGTTCTTCAATTGAGAGTTGGTCAAGAAATAGAATTAGCAATCCTGAGTAAAACATTACAGAAAATTGGCTACCAAAAGGTCAGCCAGGTTTTGCAACAAGGAGAATTCAGTCTAAGAGGAGATATTTTAGATATCTTTGAGATTGAACAAGTCCAACCTTACCGGGTTGAATTTTTCGGAGATGAGATTGATGGGATCCGAATTTTTGATCCAGAAAGCCAGCGCTCTGTTAAAAATGTCGAAGAAATTCAACTCAAAGCAGTGAGTGATCTATTATTGCAAGAGGAAGATTTTATCCAGGGTCAAAAGCAACTTGAACAATTGCAAGAGCAGACAGCAAATGAAGAATTTAAGTCTTATCTAGCAGAAATTCTAGGAGAAATTTCTCAAAGAAAACGCCATCCAGATCTTAGAAAATTTATTAGTTTCTTTTATGAGAAACAATATACATTATTTGATTATCTTCCTAAACATACTCCAGTCTTTTTAGATGATTATCAAAAAATAGTAGATCAAATAGCAAGATTTGACCTAGATGTAGCTAATCTCTTGACAGAAGATTTACATAAAAATCGAGCCTCTTCTCGTCAAGTGTATTTTGCAGATACTAGTACCATATTACGAAAATATACACCTGCAACTTATTTTTCAAACTTTCAAAAAGGCTTGGGAAATCTGAAGTTTGATCATTTGTATCAGTTTAATCAATACCCAATGCAGGAGTTTTTTGGGCAATTTGATTTGCTAAAAGAGGAAATTGAACGGTATCAGAAATCAAACTATACGGTTATTATCCAAGCAACTTCTCATCATAATCTTCAACAACTCCATAAAAATTTAGAAGAGTATGAAATTCGACTAGATTATATTGATGGTGATTCAATCATTCCTCAAGCTAGTCAATTAATTGTTGGAGGACTGGTTCACGGTTTCCAATTTGTTGATGAAAAAATTGTCTATATTACAGAGTCAGAGATCTACCAGAAGAAAATTAAGCGAAAGATTCGCAGACAAACCATTTCCAATGCCGAACGTTTGAAAAATTATAATGAACTAGAAAAAGGCGACTATGTTGTTCATCAAGTTCATGGTATTGGTCAATATTTGGGGATTGAAACGATTGAAATTTCTGGAGTCCATCGCGATTATGTCTCTATTCAATATCAAAACGGAGACCGCATCTCGATTCCTGTCGATCAGATTCAGATGTTGTCCAAATACGTTGCAAGTGATGGTAAAACCCCAAAAATTAACAAGTTAAACGATGGACGTTTCCAAAAAACAAAGCAAAAAGTCCGGAACCAGGTAGAGGATATCGCAGATGATTTAATAAAACTCTATGCAGAACGCAGTCAATTAGAAGGATTTGCCTATTCTTCAGACGATGATAATCAAGAAACTTTTGAGCATGATTTTCCATATATTGAAACCGAGGATCAGTTGCGTTCCATTGAAGAAATCAAAAAAGATATGGAATCGAATCGTCCAATGGACCGGTTGCTGGTTGGAGACGTTGGCTTTGGGAAAACAGAGGTTGCTATGCGAGCAGCCTTTAAGGCAGTCAATGATCATAAACAAGTAGCAGTGCTGGTTCCTACGACTGTTCTTGCCCAACAACATTATGCCAATTTTAAGGAGCGTTTTGAAGCTTTTGCGGTAGAAGTTGCTGTTTTAAGTCGTTTCCAGAGTAAAGCAGAGCAGAAAGAAACGCTTGAAAAATTGAAAAAAGGACGAGTGGATATCATTATTGGAACTCACCGGTTATTGTCCAAAGATGTCGTCTTTTCAGACTTGGGCTTAATCGTGATCGATGAAGAACAACGTTTTGGAGTGAAGCACAAAGAAACCTTGAAAGAATTGAAAAAAAAGGTGGATGTGCTTACCTTGACAGCTACCCCTATTCCTCGGACGCTCCATATGTCTATGCTAGGAATTCGAGATTTATCTGTCATTGAAACACCTCCAACTAATCGGTATCCTGTGCAAACTTTTGTATTAGAGACCAATCCAACTATTATTCGAGATGCTGTGTTGCGGGAGATGGATCGTGGAGGTCAAGTGTACTATCTTTACAATAAGGTAGATACGATTGAGCAAAAAGTATCCGAGTTAAAAGAGTTGATTCCAGAAGCTTCGATTGGCTTTGTTCATGGTCAAATGAGTGAAGTTCGCCTAGAAAATACCTTGTTAGATTTCATTGATGGCGAATACGATGTCTTAGTGACGACAACCATTATTGAGACAGGTGTGGATATTCCAAATGCCAATACACTCTTTATTGAAAATGCGGATCATATGGGACTTTCAACGCTTTATCAACTAAGAGGTCGTGTGGGACGAAGCAATCGAATTGCTTATGCTTATTTGATGTATCGTCCAGATAAATCTCTTACAGAAATATCAGAAAAACGTTTAGAAGCGATTAAAGGCTTTACTGAATTAGGGTCTGGATTTAAAATTGCTATGCGAGATTTGTCCATCCGTGGAGCTGGTAATATCCTTGGAGCTTCTCAATCTGGCTTTATTGATTCAGTGGGTTTTGAAATGTATTCCCAATTGTTAGAAGAAGCTATTGCTAAGAAACAAGGCCAAGAGCATCGCAGGCAAAAGAGTAATGCAGAGTTGAACCTTCAAATAGATGCTTATTTACCTAATGAATATATTTCAGATCAACGTCAAAAAATTGAAATTTACAAACAAATTCGTAACATGACTTCTATTACGGATTATGAATATTTACAAGATGAATTAATTGATCGTTTTGGAGAATACCCAGATGTTGTCGCATACCTACTTGAAATTGGTTTAGTGAAAGCTTACTTGGACCAAGTCTTTGTTCGTTTAGTTGAGAGAAAACAACAAAAAGTGATAGTGAAGTTTGAACCCATTGCCAAACAACTGTTTTTAACACAGGATTATTTCAAAGCTCTGTCAATGACACAGTTAAAGGCACAGATTGCAGAAGAAAAGGGATTGATTGAAGTGATCTTTGATAGTCGAAACAAGAAAGATTTTGAAATTTTAGAAGCTCTGAAGCAATTTGGTCAAACCTTATTAGAAATGAAACAAGAAAAAGAAGAAAACTAGAGTACTTAGCTCATTTTTCGCATTTTATGATTAAAAAATGTTACAATAGTAACTTAGAGGTGACAGTATGAGATTAGATAAATATTTAAAAGTTTCTCGTATTATTAAGCGCCGTCCTGTCGCAAAGGAAGTAGCTGATAAGGGACGTATTAAAGTCAATGGGGTCTTAGCCAAAAGTTCAACGGATTTGAAAGTCAATGATCAAATTGAAGTCCGTTTTGGAAATAAAGTGTTAACTGTAAAAGTTTTAGAAATGTTGGATAGCACTAAAAAAGAAGATGCATCCAAAATGTATGAAATTATTAGTGAAATAAGGATAGAAGAAGATGCCTAAAAATATCGTTCAAATGAACAATAAATACATCAAAGATGAAAGCCAACGAAAACGTTTTTTAGAAGAAGAAAGAAAAAAACGCAATCGTTTTATGGGACTCGTTTTGATATTGGTCATGTTGCTTTTTATTCTTCCAACTTATAACTTGGCTCAAAGTTATCAATCGCTTCAGGACAAAAAAGAACAATACAAACAGTTGGAGAAAGAATATCAGAAAACAAGTGAACAAAAAGAATACCAAAAAGATATCGCCAAAAAGTTAAAAGACGACGATTATGCGACAAAATATGCACGCGCAAAATATTCTTTTTCAAAAGATGGTGAATTTGTGTATACCATCCCAGACTTACTTCCCCAATAACCAATGGAAAATATCTTACAAACCGTCAAACAATTCCTTGAATTTTCGGATGAAAAATTAGAGGAATTAAAAAAGAAAAATCAAACGATCAAACTTAAACAAGATGAACAAGAAAGGAGTACAGGTGCCTAAACGATTTTTGCTTCTATTGTTTGTTCCAATGTTATTTATTGGATCACAAGCAGCGAGTGTTGAGCGGTCTGGAGCTCCTCAAACAGTAGCTCATCCATCAGAACTCTATTTTTCTTCTATTCCAGCAAATCCAAATGTCTACCATAAGGTAGCAGTTTTTGTTGATCCACAGCTGAAAAAAGTCAGTGGAGACCTTCTTCCAAATACCTCATTTACAATTGAGCAACTATTTGTAAATGATCAAGGACAAGCTGTCTTTAAAATAGCTGATAAAGGCTATGTTTTAGCTGATTCCTCCGCCATTTTTTCCGATGTTGTTCGAGAAACGCAAGAGAAAAAACAAGAAATGTGGTTAAAACCTGGTTTTAAAGTGTATGACCAACCACTAGTAAATGGAGCCAAAGAAAAAAATACGACGCTTGCTCCTTATACCAAAGTGACAGTCTTACGTACAGCTAAGACTATACGAGGTGAGTTTGTGGAGATTGAGGGTCAAGGTTGGGTTGCTAAAACATTTGTAACTGAAAAAGATAACCGGATGGAAAAGGTTCAAGAATTGCTCAATAGTAAATACAATTCTCCTTCTTATGGCATTTATGTCAAACAAGTAGCAACTGGAAATACAGCTGGTATAAATCCACAAAAAGAAATGTATTCTGCTAGCGTAACGAAATTACCCTACTTGTACTATGTTCAAGAACAGCTCAATAAAAAGGCAATTTCTCCAACGACAACCTATAAATATATTCCAGAAGTCAATCATTTTAAAGGTAGCTATGAGCCAGAGGGAAGTGGGAGCCTTTCAAAAACACCAGATGGAAAGGATTATAGTGTTCAAGAATTAGAAGATAAAATTGCTAAAGAGTCTGATAATGTTGGTCATAATATTTTAAATTATTATGTTACTCATCAATCAGATCAAGATTTTCAAAAAACACTGGATAAAATCGCTAAGAAACATTGGGATGTAGAGAAAAGAGATGCCTCTGCTGAAATGGCAGGAAATGTGATGGAAGCCGTCTATCAACAAAATGGTTCCATTATTGAAGCACTGTCCTCCACAAAATTTGATCACCAACGCATTGCGCGTGATCTTCCAGTAAAGGTTGCTCATAAGATTGGAGATGCCTATGATTTTAGACATGATGTTGCTATTGTGTACACGAACTCTCCATATGTGATCGCTATTTTTACGGATCATTCCGATTATGAAACAATTTCCAAAATTTCAAAAGACGTCTATGAGGTACTGAAATAATGGAAGAGCAATTTTTAGAGTTTTGTGAAAAAAACAATCTGTTTACGCACCATCACCGTGTTTTGATTGCCTTGTCTGGTGGACTCGATTCGATGAATCTTTATGAACTTCTAGAAAAAAACAAAGAAAGATTAAAAATTCAATTGGTTCTTGCTCACGTCAATCATGGACAAAGACCTGAATCAAATATTGAAGAAAGAGAGCTACAAGCATTAGCTAAAAATACAAAACTTTATGTAGCTCATTACTCAGGAGATTTTACAGAGGCAAAAGCACGCACCTTTCGGTATGATTTTTTTAAAGAAATCATGGAAAAGGAAAATTGTACAGCCTTGGTGACAGGTCACCAGGCAAATGATCAATCCGAAACAACCTTCATGCGCTTGATACGAGGAGCAAGATTACGTCACTTGAGTGGCATTTCTGTACGCCAACCATTTGGAAAGGGTGAGTTACTTCGCCCTTTATTAGCTTTTACAAAAAATGAATTGATGAAAATTCCTCACTTTGAAGATCGTAGTAATCACTCGCAGGACTATTTTCGTAATCGTGTACGCAATCAATACCTTCCTGCATTAGAGATAGAAAATCCAAAAGTACAAGAAAGTTTTCGTTTTCTAGCAGAAGAAGTAACTCAGTGGCATCACGCACTAAAAGAATTGACTAGGGACTTAACCATTCAAGATTTAGCTTCTTTTAGAACCTACTCCTCTTCAGTACAATCCTTTTTATTAGAAGAGTATCTAGCACAATTTCCAGATTTACAACTTGGGAAAGCTCAGTTTCAAGAATTATTAGCGCAATTGAGAAAGAAAAGAAATACCATTCATTATCTAAAAGCAAATTATGAAGTGCATCAAGAATATGATTTCTTTGAAATTCGAAAAATCAGTCAAAAGTCGGATGACCAATCTCTTCCTTTTTTGTTAGAATGTGGAAATATCTTTGAAATTGCAAACTACAGACTGTCTTTTGGACAACCATTAGAAGGAAAAAAAGTAGAAATTATTTCTGTATCACGAGAAACTCCTCTCCTAATTCGAAAAAGAAAAGAAGGAGATTGGTTGCTTCTCAATGGTCACCGTCAAAAGTTAAGACGATGGTTTATCAACCATAAGATTCCAATATCAGTTCGTCAAGAAGCTTGTATTATAGAACAAAATGATAAAATTCTTTCTGTTCTAGGATTGGTAACGAGTGATTTGAGTAAGCCTTCAAAAAATGATATAATGAAAGACAGTCTTTATATTCAAAAAATAGATAGGTAAACATATGTTAGAAAAAGATATCAAGAAAGTGTTGGTTTCACATGATGAAATTGTGAAAGCAGCAAAAACACTAGGTGAAACCTTAACCAAAGAGTACCAAGGAAAAAATCCTATTTTTGTTGGCATTTTAAAGGGTTCTGTTCCATTTATGGCGGAGTTGATTAACCATGTAGATACGCATATTGAGTTAGATTTTATGTTGGTTTCAAGCTACCACGGTGGTACAGAAAGCTCGGGCGTTATTAATATTATCAAGGATATCGACCAAGATATTTCAGGCAGAGATATTTTATTTGTAGAAGATATTATTGACACAGGTAAAACGTTGAAGAGTCTCAAAGAACTCTTTGAAAAACGAAATGCAGCATCTGTGAAGATTGCGACCTTACTAGATAAACCAGAGGGACGTTTGGTTGAAATTGAAGCAGATTACACTTGCTTTACGATTCCAAATGAATTTGTTGTTGGCTATGGTTTAGACTATAATGAAAATTATCGTAATTTACCATATGTCGGTGTATTAAAAGAAGAAGTGTACTCAAAATAGAGGAGACTAGATGAATAACAGAAATAATAATGGTTTTGTCCGAAATCCTTTTCTGTATTTGTTGATTATTGTAGCAGCTGTGACAGGATTCCAGTACTTTTTTGCGGGGAATGGAGCTGGTCAAAGTCAACAGATCAACTATACAGAATTGGTTAAAGAAATTAAAAATAATAATGTAAAAAATATCAGTTATCAACCAAATGGCAGTGTCATTGAAGTTGCAGGAACCTACAATAAAGCAAAAGAATCAAAAGAAGATACCGGAATCCAATTCTTTACTCCACGTGTTCAAAAAGTTTCTCGCTTTAGCAGTGTTATTCTTCCATCTGATATCACTGTCAATGAATTGCAAAAATTAGCAGCTGACCACAAAGCAGAAATCACTATCAAACATGAAAGTTCAAGTGGGATGTGGATTACCATTCTGACTTCAATTGTTCCCTTTGTGATTGTTATGTTCTTCTTCTTCTCCATGATGAACCAAGGCGGTGGCGGAGGTGCACGCGGTGCCATGAACTTTGGTCGTAACAAAGCGCGTGCAGCCAACAAAGAAGATATCAAGGTTCGTTTTTCAGATGTAGCAGGAGCTGAAGAAGAAAAACAAGAACTCGTTGAAGTGGTTGAATTCTTAAAAGATCCAAAGCGCTTTACTAAATTGGGAGCAAGAATACCAGCAGGAGTACTTCTTGAAGGGCCTCCGGGTACTGGTAAAACCCTTTTAGCAAAAGCAGTAGCGGGAGAAGCTGGAGTCCCATTCTTTAGTATCTCAGGTTCTGACTTTGTTGAAATGTTTGTTGGAGTTGGAGCTAGTCGTGTTCGTTCGCTCTTTGAAGATGCTAAAAAAGCAGCTCCAGCCATCATCTTCATTGATGAAATTGATGCTGTTGGACGTCAACGGGGTATCGGTCTTGGTGGCGGAAATGATGAGCGGGAACAAACTCTCAACCAACTCTTAATTGAGATGGATGGTTTTGAAGGTAATGAAGGTATCATCGTGATCGCAGCGACTAACCGTTCTGATGTCCTAGATCCAGCCCTTCTTCGTCCTGGTCGTTTTGACCGTAAAGTATTGGTGGGACGTCCAGATGTGAAAGGTCGTGAAGCGATTCTTCGAGTTCACGCTAAGAATAAACCACTGGCTCAAGATGTGGACTTAAAATTGGTTGCTCAACAAACGCCAGGCTTTGTTGGAGCTGATCTTGAGAATGTTTTGAACGAAGCAGCCTTGGTTGCAGCTCGTCGCAATAAAAAAGTGATTGATGCTGCTGATATTGATGAAGCAGAAGATCGTGTGATTGCAGGTCCATCTAAGAAAGATCGGACGATTTCACAAAAAGAACGTGAAATGGTGGCTTATCATGAAGCTGGTCATACGATCGTTGGTCTTGTCTTATCAAATGCTCGTGTGGTTCACAAAGTTACCATTGTTCCACGTGGTCGCGCAGGCGGTTACATGATTGCCCTTCCTAAAGAAGATCAAATGTTACTTTCTAAAGAAGATATGAAAGAACAATTAGCTGGCCTAATGGGTGGACGTGTTGCAGAAGAAATTATTTTCAATTCACAAACAACAGGTGCTTCAAATGACTTTGAACAAGCCACTCAAATGGCACGTGCAATGGTCACAGAATATGGTATGAGCGAAAAACTTGGACCTGTTCAATATGAAGGAAATCATGCCATGTTTGGTGCTCAAAGCCCACAAAAATGGATTTCAGAACGGACTGCCTACGAAATTGATGAAGAAGTCCGTGGTCTCTTGAATGAAGCGCGTAATAAAGCAGCGGAAATTATTCAAGGAAATAGAGAAACGCATAAACTAATTGCAGAAGCTCTATTGAAATATGAAACCTTGGATAGTGTTCAAATTAAATCATTGTATGAAACAGGAAAGATGCCCGAAAATTCAGAGCATGAATTAGAAGAGGAAGCAAAACCTCTATCATATGATGAAATCAAGTCAAAATTAGAAGAAAATAACTAAATATAAAAAATCTTAGTATGTTTCTAGTAGAGGTTGGATACTTTTTAGTTCCAACCTTTTTTGTTTAAAGTATTGACAGAATGGAATAATCCTGTATAATAGAATATGTTGTAAAAATGGTCCGTTGGTCAAGGGGTTAAGACACCGCCTTTTCACGGCGGTAACACGGGTT
>OATP01001107.1_pt1 | contig 12135 bp, 9 predicted proteins | sample 1495041 | NCBI WGS metagenome assembly OATP01 (sample SAMEA2579972, study PRJEB22360) | human gut metagenome | biome: human gut; feature: human-associated habitat; material: faeces | place: Denmark | collected 2008/2010 | reverse complement strand
TAAATCGTTAGGTCGGGTAACTGGCGCGGGGGTTCGAATCCCCCATTCTCCGTATTATGACGAATTATCTTGTAAGATAATTCGTTTTCTTTTACTGTTTACAGAGGTGACAAAATGAAAAATAGTTTTTACAAATTTCTTCTCTATGGATTTATTACTTTTCTATTTTTTGTTATGTTTTTTTCTTTTCTTTTTACAAATAAAAAGTTGACGAAGGATTTATCTTCTAATGTTTCGGGAGTTATTTCTAAGGTGGATTCTGTGGTCTCAATTCCTTTTGTCGCTTTAACTAAATCGCATAATGTCATCTCTGATTTGTTATCAACTTATTCTGAGAACAGGGATTTAAAAAAGTCCTTATCATCACTTCAGAATCAATCTGCAATCATTTCCAATTTACAAGAAGAAAATGATTCTCTAAGGGCTTCTTTGAATCTTTCAGATAAGCTTAGTCGAGATAATGTTATAACAGCCGAAGTTTCTATGCGACCTTCAGTTAATTGGTTAAAAGAGTTAACGATTAATGTTGGTAAATCTAAGAATGTTAGCAAGTCTATGTTAGCAACATCTAATGGTGGTGTCATAGGTTTTGTGACAAAAGTTTATGATGATAGTACTACCATTTCTTTACTCTCAGGTAGTCTTAGTGATACTTATTTAGCTTCTAGTGTTATTTCTGAGGATGGGAATCAGGTTTTTGGCATCATTTCAAATTATGATAATAAAAAGAAGCTTTTAAAAATGACACAACTTAACTCTTCAGAAAATATTAAGAAGGGTACAGAAGTGGTCACTAGCGGTCTCGATGATGTCTCTGTAAAGGGTGTGCCAATTGGAACTGTTGAATCTGTGAGTGATTATGAAGGAAATCGAACTATTTTTATAAAACCTTATGCAGATTTTGATAAAATTTCTTATGTTACTTTAGTTGGAGATGGTAAATAATATGAATTTCTCTAAGTATTCTTTTGTTCCTTTTTTACTTAGTTTCATTCCTTTTCTATGGGATGGTCATATTTCGATGATACTTAATCATTATTTGTCTCCAGAATTTTTTCTATCATCTCACCTTTTTATTATATATGTCTTTTTAATGACTTTAAACTTATCTACTAGTAGATTGTCATACCTTTATCTCATTTTTCTTGGCTTTATTTATGACACTTACTATTTTAAAACAATTGGTATAGTTATCCTTACTCTTCCCATTTTATGTTTTCTATTGACCCAGTTATCTCGATTTGTTAAACGAAACGCTTACGTTGATTTACTATTAGTCTTCTTATCCTTATTTATTTTTGACATTATCAATTTTGGGTTTGTATTATTATATGGTTACTCAAACGAGTCCATAACTGATTTTATTATTTATCAATTAAGCCCTAGTTTGTTTTTTAATCTTTTAATGTTCATCTTAACTAAACCTATTATTGAAAAATTATTTTTGTATCTGTCAGTTGATAGATTTAAATAGAACTGTAATATTGACGTAACAAAGTTTGCGTCATTTTTTGATACAATTATAAGGTCTTATCGAAAAGGAGTAGTATTTTATATTATGAAAAAACGTATTCTTTCAGCAGTGCTGGTAAGTGGTGTAACCCTTTCAGCAGCTGCAACTGTACATGCAGAGGATTATGATTCGCAAATCGCTGCTGCAGATAACACAATTAGTAACCTTGCTTCTCAACAAGAGACTGCACAAGCTCAAGTTACTACAATTCAATCACAAGTATCAACTCTTAGAACTCAGAAATCAGAATTAGAAGCTAAAAATGCGGAACTTGAAAAAGTATCAGCAGGATTAGAATCTGAGATTCAAGAATTATCAAGTAAAATTGTGGCTCGCCAAGATTCTTTGGCTAAACAAGCTCGTAGTGCTCAACAAAATAATACTGCGACTAGCTACATTAACTCTATTTTGAATTCTAAGTCAATCTCTGAAGCGATTACTCGCATTACAGCTATTTCAAAAGTGGTAACAGCGAATAATGATATGTTGACAAAACAAGAGTCTGATCAAAAAGAGCTTGCTGCTAAGCAAGAAGAAAATCAAGCTGCAATTAATACTATCGCAGCTAATAAGTCAGAACTTGAAACAACAGAAGCTGGTTTGACAACTCAACAAGCAGAACTTGAAGCAGCACAAGTTGCTTTGGCTGCTGAATTGACAACAGCTCAAAATGAGAAAACATCACTTGTTTCTGCTAAATCAACTGCTGAATCTGCAGCTGCATCTACTGCCGCATCGGTAGCACAATCTCAAGCAGTTGCTGAATCAGAGGCAGCTGCACAAGCTGTGGCTTCTTCAGAAGCGGCAGCATCAGTAGCACAATCAGAAGCGGCAGCAACTTCACAAGCTGTAGCTCAGCCTTCAGAGGCACCAGCTTCTGAAACATCGACAGCTTCAGAGGCTGCACAAGCACCAGCTTCATCAGAAACATCAGAAGCACAAGCACCTGCAGCTTCTACTTCAGAAGCACCAGCAAGTCAAGCGACAGAAACATCAGAAGCAGCACAAGCACCTGCAGCGCCAGCTAGTCAAGAACAACCAGAGTCGGCTCCTGCAACTTCAGAAGCTGCTCCTGCCTCTACTTCAGAGGCACCAGCTAGTGAAGCACCAGCTGCATCAGAAGCTCCGGCACCTGCAGCACCAGCTGAAACAGCTAAAGTTGAAGCCGCTGCGACACCTAATACATATCCAGTTGGACAATGTACTTGGGGTGCAAAATCATTGGCTTCATGGGCTGGTAATAACTGGGGTAATGCTAAAAACTGGATTGCTAGTGCGCAAGCAGCTGGTCACTCAGTAGGTACAACTCCTGTAGCCGGTGCAATTGCAGTTTGGCCAAATGATGGTGGTGGTTACGGTCACGTAGCTTACGTTACATCAGCATCAGGTGCAAACTCAATTCAAGTTATGGAATCAAACTACGCTGGTAACATGTCAATTGGTAATTACCGTGGTACATTTGATCCTACATCATCAGCTCACGGTGGTTCTGTATACTATATTTATCCATAATGATATTAAAGATGCGATTCGAATGTTTTCGAATCGTTTTTTGTTTTTCAAAATGGGTGTTATGATATAGACATTTAGATAGCAAATTACTGTTATTAATAATTGTATCTTATGATACTTGTTAAGTTCCTATGACACCATTTATTTGACGTTGAAAATCAGTTTAAAAAAAGGTAGAATGGAGTAGTAAATATTTTGGAGGAAATCATGTCTTATACGAATTTAAAGTTGTTCGCTTTGTCGTCTAACCAGGAATTGGCAGCAAAAGTTGCTGATAAAATGGGTATTGAACTTGGAAAATCAAGTGTTCGTGAGTTTTCAGATGGCGAGATTCAAGTTAATATTGAAGAGTCTATCCGTGGTCATCACGTCTTTATTCTTCAATCTACAAGCTCTCCTGTAAATGATAATTTGATGGAAATCTTGATCATGGTTGATGCGCTAAAACGTGCGAGTGCTGAGACAGTTAGTGTTGTCATGCCTTACTATGGTTATGCACGTCAAGACCGTAAGGCTCGTTCACGTGAACCAATCACATCTAAATTGGTTGCTAATATGCTCGAGGTGGCTGGTGTTGATCGTCTTTTGACTGTGGACCTTCATGCTGCCCAAATTCAAGGATTCTTTGATATTCCTGTAGACCATTTGATGGGTGCTCCTCTTATTGCTGATTACTTTGATCGTGCTGGTCTTACTGGAGATGATGTAGTTGTTGTTTCTCCGGACCATGGTGGTGTGACTCGTGCGCGTAAATTGGCACAATGTTTGAAAACGCCAATCGCTATCATTGACAAACGTCGTAGTGTTGATAAAATGAACACTTCTGAAGTTATGAATATCATTGGTAATGTTGAAGGTAAAACATGTATCTTGATTGATGATATGATTGATACTGCAGGTACTATCTGTCATGCGGCAGATGCGCTTGCTGAGGCTGGTGCAACTCATGTCTTTGCATCATGTACACACCCTGTATTGTCAGGTCCAGCACTTGATAATATTCAAAAATCTGCTATTGAAAAACTTGTCGTGCTTGACACGATTTATCTTCCAGAAGAACGATTGATTGATAAGATTGAGCAAATTTCTATTGCTGATTTAATTTCTGAGGCAATCATTCGTATTCATGAAAAACGTCCGTTGTCACCATTGTTTGAAATGGGCCATAAATAGACTAAAGCTAGCCTAGGCTAGCTTTTTTGGTGTTTAAATGCGTTTGAGTTTTTGATATAATGTAAGGCATAATTGCAAAGAGGTGACCGTGATGGATTTAACACAACGTTTTAATAAAAATTTAGATAAGATTGAAGTTTCAATGATTCGTCAGTTTGACCAATCAATTTCAGATGTACCAGGGATCAAAAAGTTGACACTTGGTGAACCTGATTTTACAACTCCAGATCATGTAAAAGAGGCTGCTAAAGCTGCTATTGATGCTAACCAGTCGCACTATACAGGTATGGCAGGTCTTCCTGTCTTACGTCAAGCAGCTGCGGATTTTGTTAAGGAAAAATATAATCTTACTTATAACCCAGATAATGAGATTTTAGTGACTATTGGTGCAACAGAAGCCCTTTCTGCGACTTTGACAGCTATCTTAGAACCTGGTGATACAGTTCTTCTTCCTGCACCAGCATATCCTGGATACGAACCTATTGCTAATCTAGTTGGTGCTGAAATTGTTGAAATTGATACAACTGCTAATGATTTTGTTTTGACTCCAGAGATGTTAGAAAAGGCAATTTTGGAGCAGGGAGATAATCTTAAAGCAGTTTTGCTTAACTATCCAACCAACCCAACTGGTGTGACCTATTCGCGTCAACAGATTGCAGATTTGGCTGAAGTCTTGAAAAAATACGATATTTTTGTTGTTAGTGATGAAGTTTACTCTGAGCTAACTTATGTGGATAATCATGTCTCTATTGCGGAATATTTGCCAGAACAAACGATTTTGATTAATGGTTTGTCTAAATCTCATGCGATGACAGGGTGGCGTATTGGTTTGATTTTTGCACCAGCAATTTTGACGGCTCAGTTGATTAAGAGTCACCAGTATTTGGTGACGGCTGCAGCTACTATGGCACAATTTGCAGCTATTGAAGCCTTATCTGCTGGTAAGGATGATGCACAACCAATGAAAGTTGAGTATTTGAAACGTCGTGATTATATTCTTGAAAAAATGTCTGAACTTGGTTTCAAGATTATTAAACCTGATGGTGCTTTCTACATCTTTGCTAAGATTCCAGAAGGCTATACTCAAGATTCCTTTAAGTTCTGCCAAGACTTTGCACGTGAAAAGGCTATTGCGATTATCCCTGGTGTTGCCTTTGGGAAGTATGGTGAAGGCTATGTTCGCTTGTCATATGCAGCTAGCATGGATACTATTGAAACAGCTATGACTCGTTTGAAAGAGTTTATGGAAGAACATGCAGAAGCTTGAGAGTAGAGGGCTTGTCCTCTTCAATCGTAATTATCGTGAGAATGATAAGCTGGTTAAGATTTTTACTGAACAAGCTGGTAAACGGATGTTTTTTGTTAGAGGTGGTGGGGCAGGTAAATTAAGTGCTGTCATTCAACCTTTGACCATCGCTGAATTCATGATGACTGTAAATGATGAAGGTCTATCTTTCATAGAAGATTATAGCCAGGCAGAGTCCTTCAAGGAAATTACAAGCGATATTTTCAAGTTGTCTTATGCGACTTATTTGGCTGCATTGACGGATGCCGCTATTGCTGATGGTATGGTGGATGAGCAATTATTTGCATTTTTGGAGAAGACGCTTGAATTAATGGAAGAAGGTCTAGATTACGAAATTCTGACTAATATTTTTGAGGTTCAGGTTTTGGACCGTTTTGGTGTAAAATTGAATTTTCACGAGTGTGTCTTTTGTCATCGTGTAGGGCTTCCTTTTGATTTTTCATATAAGTACTCAGGTTTGCTTTGTCCAAATCATTACGCAGAGGATGAAAGGCGTAGTCACTTAGACCCTAATGTGCCTTATCTTTTAGATCGCTTTCAGGGACTTTCGTTTAAAGAATTGAGAAGCATATCTGTGAAGGATGACATGAAACGAAAGTTGCGACAATTTATTGATGAGCTCTATGATAATTATGTTGGGATACATCTTAAAAGTAAGAAGTTTATTGATAATCTAAATTCATGGGCTCATATCATGGATAAGGAAGATAGTGCTGATTAGGCATTGTCTTTTTTTGTTTCACGTGAAACAGTGAATCAAAGGTTTTCAGGCTCAGGGGTTAAAATGCAGGTCAGTTCGTGCTATAATAAGAAGATAATAAGCTGAAAGACTCTGCTGGAAATAGAAAATTGGATATGTCTATTTTAATTATAGATTGTTTGATTGATGAAAATTCGAGTCTATTTTTTAGAGCAGAGGATGAGAGGGAGAATGCTATGCATGTAATTGCAGTTGATGCTATGGGTGGCGATAATGCGCCACAAGCAATTGTAGAAGGAGTCAATCAGGCTTTGTCAGATTTCAAAGATATTGAAATCCAGCTTTATGGTGATGAAACTAAAATTAAGACCTATTTGACAGCGTCTGAACGTGTGAGCATTGTACATACCGATGAAAAGATAAATTCAGATGACGAGCCAGCTAAAGCCATTCGCAAGAAAAAGAAAGCATCTATGGTTTTGGGTGCACAAGCTGTTAAGGAGAAAACGGCAGATGCAGTGATTTCTGCAGGGAATACAGGTGCTCTCCTGGCAGCAGGTCTCTTCGTGGTTGGACGTATTAAGGGAGTTGAGCGTCCAGGTCTGATGTCAACAATGCCAAGTTTTACAGGTCAACCCTTTGATATGCTTGATTTAGGTGCTAATGCAGAAAATACAGCTAGTCACTTGCATCAATATGCGATTTTAGGATCCTTCTATGCAAAAAATGTTCGTGGAATTGCCAACCCTCGTGTAGGTCTACTTAATAATGGGACTGAGGAAACCAAGGGTGATAGTCTTCGTAAGGAAGCTTTCGAACTCTTGTCTCAGGAGCCCAGTATTAACTTCGTCGGAAATGTTGAGGCGCGTGAAATCATGTCTGGTGCTGCTGACGTTGTTGTGTCTGATGGCTTCACAGGAAATGCGGTTCTTAAAGCAATCGAAGGAACGGGACTTGGTGCCATGAAGACTCTTAAGTCGGCCATCGTGAATGGTGGGCTTAAAGCTAAGTTAGGTGCTCTTCTCTTGAAGGATAGTCTACAAGGTATGAAAAAGACTATGGATTACTCAAGTGCCGGAGGTGCGGTTCTCTTTGGTCTTAAAGCTCCCGTAGTAAAATGTCATGGATCTAGTGATGCTAAGGCAGTTTATTACACCATTAAGCAGGTTCGTACGATGCTTGATACTAAGGTAGTTGACCAACTAGTTGAAGCCTTTAGTCCGAAAGAGGAGGCTGAATGATGAGTAGAGTAGAAATTCTTCATAAAATGCAACTTGTTATTCAGGATCAGATGGGGAATAAAGACATTGTTTTAACCGAAGACACTAAATTAGATGACTTGGGTGTGGATTCAATAGAACTTATGGAATTCATTATTAATTTGGAAGATGAGTTTGCTCTTGAAATTTCTGATGATACTATTGATCATATGGATAAGGTAGCCGATTTGTTGGACTATTTGTCTGAGCAATTGAATAACAGATAAGCTAGTTAAACTTTAGTTTCTAGATTTCAAGTGAATCTAGTACTGCAGTTATGCCAGCATTTATAGTTCATATCTTATAGGAGTGGGACAAGAAACTAAATGTTACCTTGATTTAGTTCTGTCAGGCTCCTTTTTTTCTATACATTATTTATTAAAAAAATCTAAATAAGCCACTAAACACGAACGATTTAATTTTATCCAAGTAACAAAGTTTGTTATATGTTGGTTTTTGGTTTTTTGTATGGTATAATGAAGAAGAAAAAACTTGAAAGGCGAACAATTCCATGTCAAACCAACTGATTTATACTGGGAAAGCTAAAGATATTTATAGTACAGAAGACGAAAATGTGATTAAGTCGGTCTATAAGGACCAAGCAACCATGCTTAATGGTGCTCGTAAGGAGACTATTAAGGGTAAAGGTGTGCTGAATAATCAGATTTCGTCTCTTATTTTTGAAAAATTAAACGCTGCCGGTGTGGCAACACACTTTATCGAACGTATTTCTGACACAGAACAACTCAATAAAAAGGTGAAAATCATTCCTTTGGAGGTTGTTCTTCGTAACGTGACTGCAGGTTCATTTTCAAAGCGTTTTGGTGTTGAAGAAGGAATAAACTTGGATACACCTATTGTTGAGTTTTATTATAAAAACGATGATTTGGATGATCCGTTTATCAACGACGAACACGTGAAATTCTTGGGTGTTGCAAATGATGAACAAATTGCTTATATCAAGGAAGAAACACGTCGTATCAATGAATTGTTGAAAGATTGGTTTGCACAAATTGGTCTTCGTTTGATCGACTTCAAATTGGAGTTTGGCTTTGATAAGGACGGCAAGATTATCTTGGCAGATGAATTTTCACCAGATAACTGCCGTCTTTGGGATGCTAAAGGTCACCACATGGATAAGGATGTTTTCCGTCGTGATCTCGGTAGCTTGACAGATGTTTATGAAGTTGTATTGGAAAAATTACAAGGCTTGAAGTAATTTTTTGAATTCCTCTCCAATGCAGTTTTTAAGTAGAAATAAATAAAGGAAATAAAATGGATAAACGTATTTTCGTTGAGAAAAAAGCTGATTTTCGTGTGAAATCTCACTCTTTAGTAAAGGAATTACAGCATAATCTTCAGTTGAAAACCTTGAAGGATCTTCGTATTGTACAAGTTTACGATGTCTTTAATTTGGCAGAGGATTTGTTTGCGCGTGCAGAAAAACATATCTTCTCTGAACAGGTGACGGATACTGTTTTGGATGAAGCTGCAGTGAAGGCTGATCTTGAGAAGTATGCTTTCTTTGCCATTGAAAGTTTGCCTGGTCAATTTGACCAACGTGCGGCCTCTTCACAAGAAGCCTTGCTTTTGCTGGGTAGCTCAAATGATGTAACGGTGAATACTGCTCAATTGTACTTGGTTAACAAGGATATTGCTGCGAATGAATTGGAAGCTGTCAAAAACTACCTCTTGAACCCAGTGGACTCTCGTTTCAAAGATATCACTGTTGGCATTGCGAAACAGGATTTCTCTGAGTCCGACAAGACTATTCCAAACTTGGATTTCTTTGAAACTTATACGGCTGAAGATTTTGCTAAGTATAAGGCAGAGCAAGGATTGGCCATGGAAGTGGACGACCTTCTCTTCATTCAAGACTATTTCAAGTCAATTGGACGTGTGCCAACTGAGACTGAGTTGAAGGTTTTGGATACTTATTGGTCTGACCACTGCCGTCACACAACTTTTGAGACGGAGTTGAAGAATATCGACTTCTCAGCTTCTAAATTCCAAAAACAATTGCAAGCGACTTATGATAAATATATCGCCATGCGTGATGAGTTGGGACGTACAGAAAAACCTCAAACTTTGATGGATATGGCGACTATTTTTGGTCGTTATGAGCGTGCCAATGGCCGTTTGGATGACATGGAAGTGTCTGATGAAATCAATGCCTGCTCAGTTGAAATTGAAGTGGATGTCAATGGTGTGAAAGAACCATGGCTTCTTATGTTCAAGAACGAAACTCACAACCACCCAACTGAAATTGAACCATTTGGTGGTGCGGCTACTTGTATCGGTGGTGCCATTCGTGACCCATTGTCAGGTCGTTCATATGTTTACCAAGCCATGCGTATTTCAGGTGCTGGCGATATTACAGCTCCAATTTCAGAAACTCGTGCTGGTAAATTGCCACAACAAGTGATTTCTAAAACGGCGGCTCACGGTTATTCTTCATACGGTAACCAAATTGGTCTTGCAACAACTTATGTTCGTGAATACTTCCACCCAGGTTTCGTTGCTAAGCGTATGGAGCTAGGTGCCGTTGTTGGTGCGGCTCCTAAGGAAAATGTTGTCCGTGAAAAACCTGAAGCAGGTGATGTGATTATCTTGCTCGGTGGTAAGACTGGACGTGACGGTGTCGGTGGAGCGACGGGTTCTTCTAAAGTTCAAACGGTTGAATCTGTTGAAACAGCTGGTGCCGAGGTTCAAAAAGGGAATGCCATCGAAGAACGTAAGATTCAACGTCTTTTCCGTAATGGTGAAGTGACACGTCTGATCAAGAAATCAAATGACTTTGGTGCTGGTGGTGTCTGTGTGGCTATCGGTGAATTGGCAGATGGTCTTGAAATTGATCTAGACAAAGTGCCATTGAAATACCAAGGTTTGAACGGTACAGAAATTGCCATCTCTGAATCTCAAGAACGTATGGCCGTGGTGGTTCGTCCGGAAGATGTAGATGCCTTCGTTGCTGAATGTAACAAAGAAAATATTGATGCTGTTGTTGTTGCAACAGTAACTGAAAAACCAAATCTTGTCATGCACTGGAATGGCGAAACAATCGTCGATTTGGAACGTCGTTTCCTTGACACAAATGGTGTGCGTGTGGTTGTAGATGCTAAGGTAGTTGACAAGGATGTCAAACTTCCAGAAGAACGTCAAACATCTGCTGAAACACTTGAAGTGGATACTCTTGAAGTCTTGGCTGACCTTAACCATGCCAGTCAAAAAGGGTTACAAACTATCTTTGATAGCTCAGTTGGTCGTTCAACAGTCAATCACCCACTTGGTGGTCGCTACCAAATCACACCAACGGAAGCTTCTGTACAGAAATTGCCAGTCCAACATGGTGTGACAACAACTGCTTCTGTTATGGCGCAAGGGTTCAACCCTTATGTAGCAGAATGGTCTCCATATCATGGTGCGGCTTATGCGGTCATCGAAGCAACCGCTCGCTTGGTTGCTGCTGGTGCAAACTGGTCTAAGGCTCGTTTCTCTTACCAAGAATACTTCGAGCGTATGGATAAACAAGCAGAGCGTTTTGGCCAACCAGTATCAGCTCTTCTTGGATCAATCGAAGCTCAGATTCAACTTGGTTTGCCATCTATCGGTGGTAAAGACTCTATGTCTGGTACCTTTGAAGAATTGACAGTACCACCAACCTTGGTTGCTTTTGGGGTGACAACAGCAGACAGCCGTAAGGTTCTTTCTCCAGAGTTTAAGACTGCTGGTGAAAATATCTATTACATCCCAGGTCAAGCCTTGTCACAAGAAATTGACTTCGACCTCATCAAGTCTAACTTTGCTCAATTTGAAGCCATCCAAGCTGATCATAAAGTCACATCTGCATCAGCTGTGAAATATGGTGGAGTGGTTGAGTCTCTTGCCCTTGCAACATTTGGTAACCATATCGGTGCCACTGTTCAATTAGCTGATCTTGACACTAGCTTGACAGCCCAATTGGGTGGATTTGTCTTCACATCTCCTGAAGACATTGCAGGTGTTGCCAAGATTGGACAAACAGCGGCCGACTTTACACTGGTTGTCAACGATGTAACACTTGATGGACGCAAACTTGACAGTGCTTTCCAAGGTAAATTAGAAGAGGTTTATCCAACTGAATTTGCACAAGCAACTGAACTTGAAGAAGTGCCTGCTGTAGCATCGAATGCTGTTATCAAAGTTAAAGAAACAGTTGAAACACCAGTGGTTTACATCCCAGTATTCCCAGGTACCAACTCTGAGTACGATTCAGCTAAGGCCTTTGAAAAAGAAGGTGCAAAAGTCAACTTAGTGCCATTTGTCACACTTAACGAAGAAGCAATTGTCAAGTCTGTTGACACCATGGTTGACAATATCGAAAAAGCTAACATTATCTTCTTTGCAGGTGGCTTTTCAGCAGCGGATGAACCAGATGGATCAGCTAAATTCATCGTAAACATCTTGCTCAATGAAAAAGTACGTGCAGCTATCGATAGTTTCATCGAACGTGGTGGTTTGATCATCGGTATCTGTAACGGATTCCAGGCGCTTGTCAAATCAGGTCTCCTTCCATACGGTAACTTTGAAGATGCAAGTAGTACCAGTCCAACCCTCTTCTACAATGATGCCAACCAACACGTGGCTAAGATGGTTGAAACACGTATTGCCAACACGAACTCACCATGGCTTG
>OATP01001100.1_pt1 | contig 12194 bp, 9 predicted proteins | sample 1495041 | NCBI WGS metagenome assembly OATP01 (sample SAMEA2579972, study PRJEB22360) | human gut metagenome | biome: human gut; feature: human-associated habitat; material: faeces | place: Denmark | collected 2008/2010 | reverse complement strand
CAGCGTGACGCAAGGATATATTCGGCAATGACAATTTTGCCGCCGTACTGACCCAATGCGACAATTCGTTTATGAAAGAGAACTTAGAGCTCATCCGCGAACTCACGAACGAAATGATGGATAGCATTTCATACGCCGACAAAATCACTTCGCTCACTGACATCGAATTTATGGTAGGGAATGAAGAAGGAATGACTATCGAGCAGATAGTGCCTGACCTTATTCCCACTGATGCGGCAAGTCTGGAAACGATACGTCGCAAAGCCTATATGAAGCCACATATTGCCGAGCGGCTTGTCTCCAAAGATGGTACGCTCTCGTGGATTATTCTCAAGTTGCGTACCTTTCCTAAAGATTCAGTGTGGAATAAAGGTAAGAATGCCGTTTCTCCTGAAGTGCTAACGGGGAATGAGCTGGAGCATATCATCACTAAAGACAAATACCAAAAGCTCCATCCCAAAGGCACAGGCTTGCCCTACGTTACCGCCATGAAGATGAAATGGATTGGCAAAGAGATGCCCCGTGTGATGGGCATTGCCGCACTCGTTTCCATTCTTATTTTGTTACTCATAACACGCTCCCTACGGGGCGTTGTCGTTCCACTTATCACGGCGGCAGGCTCAATTGTGATTGTGTATGGACTGTTGGGATATGTCGGCATGACGATAGACAGCGGTATGATGATGATACCTATGCTGTTGGCGTTTGCCGTCTCGATAGCCTATAACATACATATCTTTTCCTATTTCAAACGGCAATTCCTTCTACACGGAGAACGTCGACGAGCCGTAGAAGAGACCGTGGGTGAAATGGGCTGGCCTGTGTTGTTCAGTGCACTCACCACCTTTGCCGCCCTGCTGTCGTTTCTCGCTATTCCGATGCAGCCCATGCGGTTCATTGGTATCGCTACCTCCTCGTGCGTGATGCTGGCTTTCTTCATTGCCATTACACTGATGCCCGTGCTGTTGAGTTTTGGCAAGAACGGCAAACCTCATCCCAAAGTGCAGGAAACCGGCGGACGGTGGCTCGACCATCAACTGGGGCGTTTGGGAGAAAGCGTACTCCGGCATGGCACATTGATCCTATGGATTGCAGGGCTGCTTACCGCAGCACTCATTTATCAATTCACCAAGATAGAGACCGCCTTTGACATAGAACGCACCATGGGACGTAAAATAGCCTATGTAAACAATCTGCTGGAAGTAGGTGAAAGCGAACTGGGATCCATCTACACCTACGACGTCATGATAGACCTGCCCGAAGACGGCTTGACAAAATCGCCGGCAATGCTTGTACGCTTAGACTCTCTGGCACAAAAGGCCGAAGGCTATAAGCTAACCAAGCGAACGACTACAGTGCTGAATATCCTAAAAGACCTGAATCAAACCCTGCACGAAGGAGATGCGGCTTATTATCGTATTCCGACGAATCCGGAAGAGGTGGCACAACTGCTGCTCCTTTACGAGAATGCAGGCGGTAGCGAAGCGGAATATTGGATCGATTACGACTATCGACGTTTGCGCCTGATGGTGGAGATCAGCAGTTTTGACTCCGGCGAGGTAGAACGAGAGTTGAACGATATTGCAGCCAATGCCGCCAGGCTCTTCCCCGAAGCTTCTGTCACTACAGTGGGTAGTATTCCGCAATTTACCGTGATGATGCAGTACGTGGCTCGCGGGCAGATGGTTTCATTTGCCATCTCTCTCCTTATTATCGGCATCCTAATGATGTTGGTCTTTGGCAGTGTACGCATCGGGCTTATCGGTTTGATACCCAATATCACTCCGGCTTTGGTGGTCGGCGGACTGATGGGATGGCTGGGCTACCCGTTGGATATGATGACCGCAACCATTATGCCGATGATCCTCGGTTTGGCTGTCGACGACACCATTCACTTCATCAACCACGGGCATTTGGAGTTCGACCGTCGAGGTAATTATCGGGATGCCATTCTCCGCTCGTTCCGTACGATCGGGACACCAATCATTCTGACCAGTGTCGTGATATGTGCGAACTTCGCTATTTACATGACTTCCGAAGGCCTCTCTTTTATACACATGGGTCTGCTCTCCGTAGCGGGTATCGTATCGGCACTCGTGGCCGACCTCTGCGTTACACCCGTGTTATTCCAAAAGTTCCGGTTATTCGGGAAAGAGATAGAAACCAATGAAACAATCAATTAATATGAATACATTAAAGAAACTTCAATTTTACATGGGCAAACGCAAGGTGCTTATGCCCATAGCCCTGACACTGTCGGGATTAAGCGGTCTGCTCTCGCTTATGCCGTTCATCTTCATTTGGCTTATCGTACGCTCGCTACTATTGACTGGCAGCGTTGCCTCAGGAATCCCTATCAACGTCTATGCATGGTGGGCGGTAGGCACAGCCGTTGCCGGCCTTGTCATTTACTTTGCCGGGCTGATGCTTTTGCACTTAGCGGCGTTCCGGGTAGAAACCAATATGCGACGTACGGCTATGAGAAAAATCATGCAGATGCCGCTTGGCTTCTTCGACCGGAATACCAGCGGACAGATGCGTAAGATTATTGATGAAAATGCTTCTGAAACCCACACGTTTGTCGCACATCTCTTGCCCGACCTGGCGGGGAGTTTTATAGCCCCGCTGTCGGTTATAATATTGATCTTCGTCTTCAACTGGCAACTTGGTCTGGCGTGCCTGATCCCCCTCACGGCGGCTGTCTTCATCATGACACGGATGAATACAACTGCTCAGAAGGCGTTCCAAAATGAATACCTCGGAGCACAAGAGCATATGAGCAGCGAAGCGGTGGAATACGTACGTGGTATTTCGGTGGTGAAAGTGTTCCAGCAAACGATATTCTCTTTCAAACGTTTTTACGACAGCATCATCGCCTACCGGGATTTAGTTACCAAATACACGCTGGGTTGGCAAAAGCCGATGTCACTCTACACGGTGGCCATCAATAGCTTTGCTTTCCTACTTGTCCCCGTAGTCATATTGCTTATCGGCAACAAAAGCGAAAACATTGCCCCCATCATCACCGATATGTTCCTGTATGTGCTGATTACTCCGGTGATAGCAACCAATGTGATGAAAGTGATGTATCTGCAACAAGATATGTTTCTGGCAGATCAAGCCATAAGCCGGGTGGAAAACCTGACGAGTAGCGAACCACTCCCAATAGCCGAAAATCCGGAGAAAATCACCGCTTGCGATGTGACATTCGAGAACGTTTCGTTTGCCTATCCCAATGCCGGTCAAAATGCCGTAGACGGTATCAGCTTCCACCTCCCCGAAGGGAAGACTTTTGCCCTTGTGGGGCAATCGGGAGGAGGGAAGACCACCATTGCCCAACTCATTCCCCGCTTTTGGGACGTATCAGCAGGTAGTGTGACGATTGGCGGAATAAATGTGAAAAACATTGCCAAAGACAACCTGATGAACCACATCGCTTTCGTCTTCCAGAATACAAAACTCTTCAAGACCTCTTTGCTGGAGAACATCAAATACGGTAATCCGGCAGCGAGTGATGAAGCCGTGCAACGTGCCATAGACCTTTCCCAAAGTCGGGAGATCATCGACCGGCTACCCAACGGATTGAACACGAAGATAGGAGTAGATGGAACATTCCTTTCGGGAGGGGAACAGCAACGCATTGTCTTGGCCCGGGCCATCTTGAAAGATGCGCCGATTGTTGTCCTGGACGAAGCAACAGCTTTTGCCGACCCCGAAAACGAACACCTGATACAAAAAGCCCTGCACGAGCTGAGAAAAGGAAAGACAGTGTTGATGATCGCCCATCATCTGACTAGCGTACAGGATGCCGACAAGATACTGGTGATAGCACAAGGCAAGATTGCCGAAGAAGGCACACACAGCGAGTTGATAGCCCGAAACGGCATCTATAACAGCATGTGGAATGAATATCAACGAACCGTGACATGGACGGTATAAACCTCAGGAGACAACATTATGAATATTAGTAAATATTTTCAACACAGATTCACCTTATCGGAAGACGGGGCAAAGACCTTTATAAAAGGGGTTATAGCTTCTCTTTTTCTCAACCTGGCACTGATGCTGCCGGTAATCTTCATCTTTCTGTTCATCACCGATTACCTGCACCCTGTTATCCAAGCCGGGAACAGCACGACGCACGGGCTCTGGTACTACGTGCTGACGGCTCTCTGTTTTATGACGGTACTCTTTGTGATTGCGATGATACAGTACAAGAGCACCTACACGAAAATCTATACCGAGAGTGCCAACCGTCGTATTGGCATTGCCGAGAAGCTGCGTAAATTGCCTTTGGCTTTCTTCGGAGAAAAGAATCTTTCGGATCTCACCGCTACGATGATGGAGGATTGTAACATGTTGGAAACCCTCTTCTCTCACACAGTTCCACAACTCTTCGCCTCTGTCATCAGCATTATCTTGATTGCCACCGGGATGTTCTTCTACAACTGGCAACTGGCCCTTGCTCTCTTTGGGGTCGTACCGGTAGCGACAACGGTCATCTTCTTAGGAAAAAGGCTTATGGATAAAGCTAATAAGGAGTACTATCACGTAAGGCGTGATACGACCGAGCAGATACAGGAAGGGCTTGAAGCGGCGCAGGAGATTAAATCGTACAACGGAGAGGCAGCCTATTGCGACCGTTTAGACAAACAGCTCGAGATATATGAAGCCACTCTGCAGCGAGGCGAATTTCTCGGAGCGGGGCTTGTGGGCAGTGCACAGTCTATCCTGAAACTTGGTTTGGCAAGCGTTATCATTGCGGGAGCTTATTTACTTGGTTTGGGCAGCATCGACATGTTCACTTACTTGGTCTTCCTGCTCGTTGTAGCCAGCATCTACAACCCCATCATGGACGTGTTCAACCATATGGCGACACTGATACTACTCGATGTGCGTATCGACCGCATACGTGAGATGAACGACATGCCCGCACAGCAAGGCGATGAGGATTGCACGGTAGAGGGTTACGACATCTGTTTTGACAAGGTCGATTTTGCTTACGAGACAAGCAAGCAGGTGCTGCGCAACGTCTCTTTCACTGCCAAGCAAGGCAAAGTAACGGCACTTGTGGGACCTTCGGGGGGAGGCAAAAGCACTTCGGCAAAATTAGCTGCCCGCTTTTGGGATATTCATGGCGGAAAGATCACACTTGGCGGACGGGACATCTCAAAAATAGATCCCGAAATGCTCTTGAAAAACTATGCCGTAGTCTTTCAGGACGTGTTGCTTTTCAACGCTTCCGTCATGGACAACATCAAAATCGGGAAGAAAGACGCTACCGAGGAAGAGGTGAAAGCGGTAGCACGTCTTGCCCGTTGCGATGAGTTCATCGCCCGGCTGCCCAACGGGTACGACACCTTGATAGGCGAAAACGGAGAATCGCTATCGGGAGGCGAACGCCAACGCATATCCATTGCCCGTGCGCTTCTCAAAGATGCTCCTGTCATCCTCTTGGACGAAGCAACGGCAAGTCTGGACGTAGAGAACGAAACGTTGATACAGGCCGGTATATCGGAGTTGATCAAGAACAAGACCGTCGTCATCATCGCACACCGTATGCGCACCGTTGCCAACGCTCATCATATCGTGGTGCTGAAAGACGGAACCGTCGCAGAACAAGGAGCACCCGACGAACTGCTTGCCCGAAACGGCGAATTTGCCCGCATGGTAGCACGGCAGAAGGAGACCGGAATATAAATCGAATCAATCAGAATCAATTATAAAGAAAAAGGACAAATGAAGAGATCAATCGCAGTAGTAGCCATGCTTGTGGTGGGGTTCGCTGCCACAACATGCGCACAAACGGGCAGAGAGATTGCCCCAAAGGTAAAAGACCGTCTGAAATGGTTATGACGTTAATCAACAAACGCGGAGCGGTGCGCGAACGCAAGCTCATTTCCTACTCCATCGATGTGGGCAAAGAAAAGAAAGACCGCAAGAGCATCATGTTCTTCCAATATCCCGGCGATGTAAAGGGGACGGGCTTCTTGACGTGGGATTATGATGAGCTAAACAAGGACGATGACAAATGGCTCTATCTGCCCGACCGACGGGTACCGCGCCGTATCGGCGGTTCGTCTGCCAAGCAAGACTACTTTATGGGTAGCGACTTTACCTACGACGACATGGGCAGCCGCAACGTGGACGAGGATACGCACACGCTCCTGGGCGAAGAAACCGTCGACGGACAGAAGTGCTGGAAACTGGAATCCTTGCCTAAGGACAAGCGTGATATTTACTCCAGGAAAACGGCCCTGATACGTCAGGACTGTCTGATACCTGTCAGGGTGGAATATTACGACAAGATGGGCAAGCTGCACCGTCGTCTCGAGATGTCGGATATTGCCAAGGTAGAGGGCTTCTGGGTAGCCCGGAAGATGCACATGACCAACGTGCAAACCGAGCATCAGACGGTTCTCGAAATCAAGAATCCGACGTACAACATTCCCATGGAGGAGAGCAAGTTTAACGTGACCACGTTAGAGAAAGGCAGGTTCTGATGAAAGCGTTCAATCGTCTTTCCGCGGGGCTTTGCCTCTCGGTCTTTCTGTTTTGCCCCGTGCATGGAGTTTGGGGACAAGGAGCGGGCGAATCGTCGTGGCAGCTCAAAGGCCTTGTCGACACCTACCACGCCTTCCGCTCCGAAAAGCCGAACGATTGGATGTCTTCCCGTACCCGACTCAGGGGCGAGGTCGGCAAAAACTTCGCAGGCTCTTCGCTCTTCGTCTCGTTCAACGCTACCTACAACGCCTTGCTGAAAGAGCGCACCGGCTTTGAACTGCGGGAAGCATACCTTGACCATCGGCAGGAGCACTGGGGCTTTCGTCTCGGGCGACAACTTGTCATCTGGGGTGCGGCCGACGGCGTACGTATCACCGACCTCGTCTCACCCATGGATATGACCGAGTTCTTGGCGCAAGACTACGACGACATCCGCATGCCCGTCAATGCCCTGCGGTTCTTCGTCTTCAACGACAAGATAAAGCTCGAACTGCTTGCCGTTCCCACTTTCGAAGGATACAAGCTGCCCACCGATGCCGCCAATCCGTGGAGCGTGTTGCCTAAAGAAACCCCCCGGTCCCTTGTCTGGGACGCGGAGGGAAGCCGCCCCGAGCTACGCCTCTCCAACGTAGAATACGGGGGCAGGCTCTCTTTCGCCCTGCCGGGGGTAGACTTCTCGCTTGCCGCGCTGCATACGTGGAACAAGATGCCCGTCATCGAGTACAAACCATCGGGCTCCCAACTTACGGTTTCGCCCCGATACTACCGCATGGGATTCGTCGGAGGCGATGTCTCAAAGCCCTTGGGACAGTTCGTGCTGCGCGGCGAAGCGGCCTTCAACCTCGGGAAGCATTTCAGCTACATACAGCAAGCCGCCTCCACCCCTCAAAAAGGATTCAACACCATCAATTGGTTGGTGGGGGCCGACTGGTATGCCCCTCATGAATGGACAGTGATGGCTCAGTTCTCTTCCGAGAGTATTTTCAAGTACGAAAGCTACGTCGCACAGCCCCGCCATAATTCGCTCCTTACGCTCTGCGTGTCGAAGAAGTTACTGGACAGCAACTTACAGCTTTCCGACTTCACCTATTTCGACCTCAACCACAAGGGCTGGTTCAGCCGTTTCACGGCTGACTATGCCCTGAACGACCACATCCACCTCTTGGCAGGCTACGACTGGTTCGGAGGAAGCGAGGGTATGTTCGGCCCGTATAAGCACAATTCGGAAGTATGGGCAAAGGCTAAATACTGCTTTTGAGATCCACACCATTTTAATAACCATAAACAAAATTTGAAAAGATTATGAAGAAGACATACGACAGCAGTTAAAGAGAATGCGGACTTAAGCAATCGGAATCGTTTAAGTTAAACGGTGAAAGACGTTCCAATGGAGCGATCAAAGCCGTTTACTGAAGCTGTTTAAGTAGAACAGCAAAATTATTCAAAGTATAACCATCAAAAACATCAAAAGTCATGTTACTATACAACGTAAAAAAAGAAGAGATGCGCATCGGTAAACACAAGGGCAAAACCATGTATTACGCCTCTCCCATTGCACAAGACAAGATTACCACCAAGCAGCTAGAGGATCGGATTGTCAATGCCACAGCCCTGAGCCGTGCCGACGTGCGGTCAGCCATCACCGCCTTGGCGAAAATCGTACGTGAAGAGATGCTCAGCGGCAGAACCGTTGACCTGGCCAACCTCGGGTCATTTAAGGTGCTATCCAACGGGAAACGCGTGGAAACGGAAAAAGCCGTTACCGCCGAAACTCTCAAAACACCACGCATTCAGTTTTTTCCCAAACTCGAAATGCGCAATCAGGCAAAAAACGTACAGCATGTGGTGATACGTGAAAGCGAGGCCGGATCGGCTAAACCGAGTCCGAATCCCGGAGATTTGCCCGAAGCACCCGATTCTGCTCTTTAATATTCATAACAAGAAACAATGAAGCAGCAAGTATTATTTTTCTTTTTCACGCTGATGCTCACAGGTATCAGCGTGTCCGCCCAAACAGGTGGAGGACGGATTGCAGGCGTGGTCATCGACAATGCAGGCGAAGAACCACTGCCCGGCGCAACCATCTTCATCGAAGAGCTGAAAAAGGGCATTGTGACAGACGGGCATGGCGAGTTCTTACTTTCCGATGTTCCCGCAGCCACTTATACGCTTACTGTAAGGTTTATAGGCTACCACACGCAAACCCGCAAGCTCACGGTGGGTAAAGAGAGAGGGAAAAAAATCATCATCCGCCTGAAAGCCGAAGCAAAATCGTTGGACGAGGTGGTAGTGATGGGTAAGAGCGAAGCCCGTAAGTTACGGGAGCAGGCCATGCCCATATCCGTTATCAGCATGAACCAGATACAAGGAACGGTTAACAATGTACAAGACATTCTGGCAAAAACTGCCGGAATCACCGTGCGTGCCACGGGTGGAACGGGCAGTACCTCTCGCATATCGGTGCGCGGACTGGAAGGCAAACGCATCGGGCTTTTCATTGACGGGAATCCGATGAACGACAATTCCGATTTTATCGACATCAATGATATTCCGGTCGAAATGATCGACCGCATCGAGATATACAAAGGAGTTGTCCCTGCCAAGTTCGGAGGTTCTGCCGTAGGTGGTGCGGTCAATATTGTCATCAAAGAGTATCCGCCTAAATATTTGGACGTGAACTATTCTTACGGCAGTTTCAATACGCACAATGCATCCGTTGTGAGCAAGATGAACATTGCCCCAAAAGGAATCGAGTTCGGGCTGGGAGGTTTTTATACCTATGCCGACAACGACTACAAGATGAAGTCTCCTTTTCAAGAGGGGCTTACTATAACCCGCGATCACGACAAGTTTAAAAAAACAGTCATCGGCGGTAGCTTTAAGGCACGGAAGTGGTGGTTTGACTTGGTGGAGTTTGAACCCGTTTTCATACATACTTACAAAGATATACAGGGGATAGAATCGAACATCCGGCATGCACACAGCCATTCCAACGCCTTTATTTTCGCCAATAAGATGGAGAAAGAAAACTTCCTCTTAGACGGCCTGGACTTGGACTGGCAGCTGGGGTATATCTATACCGACTATCATTTTGCCGATACCGCCTCGCACCGCACACATTGGGATGGAACGCATTATCCGGCAGTTTCCGAATTCGGCGGCGAAATCGGCAAATGGGCTTCATTATTGACGAATGAAAAGCATCAATTGCAGCACAAATTGAATCTCAACTATCTTGTCAATGAGAACCATTCGGTAAACTTCAACTCTTTGCTGAAATACGCTCATGCCAACCCTCGTGATGGGATGAAGGACAAGGTCATAGGTTATCGTACCGACTTTCCAAGCAATATGTTCAGTTGGGTGGCAGGCTTGAATTACGACTATCGCACCTCGAACGATAAGTTCCTTAACTCTTTCAACGTCAAGTATTACTACTACTCGATGAAAACGCGGATGGCAAGTGTCCTGGTAAAGACAGCAGAGGATATAGACACACACAAGAATGATTTCGGCATCAGCAATGCACTTCGCTACCGCATCACACCCAGTCTGATGGCAAAAGCTTCGTTCGGATATGATGTAAGGCTTCCATCGGAAGAGGAACTGTTGGGTGATGGATACGTGATAGCTCCTGCCGGCAATCTCACTCCCGAACGCAATATAAGTGTCAACATAGGAATGTTATTCGATTTAACTGGAAAAGCCTCCTCTAACTTACAGATTGAACTGAACGGATACTATATGCATCTCAAAGACATGATTCGCTTTACGGGCGGATTCTTGCAGTCGCAGTATCAGAACTTCGGCGAGATGCGGACTCTTGGTATGGAAGCAGAGGTGAAAGCCGACATGACACGGTGGCTCTATGGCTATGTGAACGCCACTTACCAAGATCTGCGAGATGTGCGTAAGTATGAACAAAATACAACTGTTGCCAACCCTACCAAAGGTAGCCGTATGCCCAATATACCCTATCTGATGGCAAACGCAGGATTGGAGTTTCACAAAGAAAATCTGTTCGGAGGCAGCGGGATGAATACGCGCATATTCACCGATGCTTCATTTGTGGAAGAATATCTGTACGACTTCGAACAAAGCCAATTCCAGCAGCATCGCATACCTCGAGCCCTCTCGTGCAATATAGGCTTTGAGCAAAGCTTTGGCAATGGGCGCTACTTCATTATGGGAAAAATAAACAACCTGACCGATACAAAAATGATCAGCGAGTTTAACCGTCCTTTACCCGGACGTAGCTTCACTATCAGATTCAGATACGTATTTAAGTAACAAATTAACAATCATTAAACAAAAAAAGAAATGAAAAAGAATGTATTTTTTGTAGCAGCGATATTCGCTGCATTGTGCCTTAACTCATGTGACAAGAATGATCCGGACAATCCTATTGCAGGAGGTTCGGGAAAGATTCTCCTAACAACAGCCCTACCCAATGCAACAGGTATGGATGGAACGGTTTATATGCAACTCATTGATGAGCCTGTATTAGGCAAGACGATGGCTACCAATAACAACAATGGTATAAATGTTCCCTTTGGCAGTTCTTATCCTATGATAATAGGTCAGGAAGTCTATGTCTTCCCAAGCTATCATTTGACAATGGACAAAAACGAACTGATTAAATACCGTCGCACGAATGGAATTTTACAAAGAGAGGGAAGCTTGCAATTGCCTGCCAATAACAGTGCAAACAATCTTGTCAAACTATCTTCCACAAAAGCCTATCTATCGCTTGCCGGACTAGGACTGATTTACATATTTAATCCCGAAACGATGCAGAAGACAGGAGAGATCAACCTGACCTCTTTGGGTATTCAAGATAATAATCCGGACATCGGAATCATGATTGAGCGTGACGGATATGTGTTTGCTGGTCTAAGCCAGATGGTGGGAGGTTGGACAAGCCCTGAGAATTACAAACAAGCAGATGTAGCCGTCATTGACACCAAGACGGACAAGTTGGTCAAGATGATTTCAGAGAAAACCAGTGGTTTTTCTCAAGCCACACGTCCGATCGACCCCAAGTCTTTATTCATGGATGAAAAAGGCGATATATACATTTCTTGTCTCGGGAACTTCGGAATGGTGGCAGGTCATAAGGCCGGCATACTTCGGATTAAGAAAGGAGAAACAGACTTTGATCCAACATACCATTGGACGATAACCGGAGCTTCTATCGAAGGAGAAGAGAAAGTAGCTGGTTTTGCCGCTTCAATTTGTTATGCAGCCAATGGCAAAGCCTACGGATACATTGATATTCCCGGTTATTACAAACCAGGAGAAACGGGACATGGCGCTATAGCGAGCCGAGCTGTAGTCTTTGATTTATACAATCAGAAGATGAAGAAAATAGAAGGATTGGATTTGTCCAATGGCTATGGCGTGTTAGTGTCTAAATATAAAGACGGTTTGGCAATCGCCAATGCTTCAACGACAACAAAAGGCATCTATTATCTCAATCCTCAGACAGATAAGATTAATCCTATTCCTATGATAACCACCATAGGAAATCCCATGGCTATAGAGTGGTTCGGCAACTAAACTTATAACGCGAGTTCGGGATAGCCTCCTTCCAAAAATAAAGAGGGTGTCCGACTGATGAAGTGACCCCAAAAATTTGGACTGGTTAAACACTATCCAGTTATAGAAAGAGTTCGGTATTGTACCGGACT
>OATP01001096.1_pt1 | contig 12235 bp, 10 predicted proteins | sample 1495041 | NCBI WGS metagenome assembly OATP01 (sample SAMEA2579972, study PRJEB22360) | human gut metagenome | biome: human gut; feature: human-associated habitat; material: faeces | place: Denmark | collected 2008/2010 | reverse complement strand
GCTCTCGATATCTACAGCCTTTTTTTCACCGAAGTTTTTTTGAAGTTTATTTATGGTAATCATATTGATGATTTATGAATTAAGATTTATGATTGATGAGTTAAAGGATTTATGATTTATGAATTATGATTTATGGCTCGGAAAATTATTATTAGACATCACCGGAAGTTACATTCCACTAATTAATTCATAATTCATAAATCGCCTACTGTCTACTGTCTCTGAACCCCTCCATGTTTTTGTAACGGCGTTTCATAAACCGGTTGTATACATTCTTCAGCCATATGCGCGAAGTGAGAATGAATCCCAGTCCGATAACGAGCAACACCCATGAAGTCGTAGTCTCTCCCAACCAAATTTTGAGCAAGGCATAAAGTAGCAATGGGATACCGAAAGTGGCGCCGCTAATCAGACTTTGCAATCCTGAACCGGAGTTTTGCCGGCCGGTGATTTTGGCATTCAAGGGTATCGTTTTGGTGTTGTAAACAGCAAGTTGGAACAGGCAAAAGTAGATACAGCCGATGGTAAACACTGCCCATGAGATGGAAGTCAATACACTGATTTTACCCATGGCCATTGCCGGTATCGTCAGGATGAGAGGAATGAGAATACCGATACTGTATAGTATGTATTTGGCACGGAGTAAGGTATAGATAGACTCTTTACGACTCATAAGCCCATCAATGTAATTACCTTCGTAACTCATAATTTGCAATAGGAAGAGAATTCCGAAAATGGCGAAATTGTAAACCGTGATAAAGTTTTTCATACCTGTACCGTCGTATACTTCGGTGAAACTCAGTAACAGGCTGAAAGCTATTACGACCAGAATGCCCATTCGGAGCGAGTTTTTGCAAACCTTGTTGCGCAGCAACATTTTTAGTTCCAAACGCATATATTCGCCTACTTCTCCGTATTTTTCGAAGAACTTGTATTCGGAAGCATTGACTTTCGTGTCTTCCACTTTGTTCAGTTCTGCATACACCAGACCTGCCATCAGTTTCCGGTTGATAAGCCACATGAGGGCGATTGCCGCTAATGTACCGATGAAAGCCAATAAATTCCCTTCGATGTATCCTTCGCCCAGATCAATGAATAAGTTGGCAACCACACTCTTGTCTTCGGGAATGAAAATGGCGGCGGCAATGCCTCCATATACGGCCAAAGGCAACAGTATCCACCAGATTCGTTCACTGATCAGTGTGCGGCACAACAGAAACCAATAGTTGTTGAAGACCATTAGCAGCCAGATACCGGCACAATAGGTGAGAACTCCCCAAAGCCCGAAGAATTTCGGAATGGTGATGATAGCGAATGGTGCGAACATGAAGAGCCAGATAAGATTGTAGCTGCTCAGTCCGGAACGGATCAATAAGAAATCAATTACCCTGTTCCGCCTGACCGGCATCAGGAGGTAAGGTTTTACCTCCTGTGTCGGGGTCTTTTGTAGCGGAAAGCGCAATATGAAATCGAGTGCAAGGACAAATACCAGACCACTGTTCATGATGTGGTAAGGCTCCATGCTATTCGTATCGAATGCAAAAGCGAAAGTGGTTCCGAAGAAGATCAGATACGCTGCCCAGAAAACCGCCATGGCATACATGGCGTATTTTCCGAACCGGTTTTTATCGTACATCGGGTGCCGCTTGGCAGCCAGCTTACCGTGTTTGCGCAATTCGTTAAAAAGCATCATTTCTTTTCAGGGCTAACCATCGTAACTTCTACTTCGTTCTTCTGTTTCATCAAATCATCGGCAAATTTCTGGATTTCTTTTGCTGTGATGCTGTTGACCAGATTTTCATAGTCCTTTATCATATCTACTCCGGTGAAGATATATTCGTCGATGCTACCCAGCCAGAATCTGTTTTCTTTCAAATCTTCGGTATGCTTTTTCAACATATATTCTTTTACCTTTTTGAGATTGGCATCCGACGGACCTGCTTTGGCAAGATTTTCAGCTTCGGCAAAGATTATTTTCATCAGCTTGTCTTTTTTGTCGGGAGCCGTGTCGAAGATGATTTGCAGGAGCGCTGTCTCTTTCGGATATTTAGAAAGACTGCCGCCTACATATACTCCGTATGTGCCGCCTTCCTCTTCGCGAACTTTCTCTGTGTATACCAAATCAAGGATCTGGCTGGTTATGCTCATCAGGATGTTATTCTTCTGATTGTATTTGCATTTACCGTTGTAAACCACGAACACGGATGATTTCGGCGTTTCTTGCTGTTTAATGAATTCATTCTTGTAAGTACCCTTACGCATTTCCAGTTTGGTGTCTCTGAATGTCTCTTTGCGGTTGATGGCAGGGAGGGCACCCAGATACTCGGCAATGAGGTCTTTGTCTTTTGCAATGTCGATGTTCCCAACGAAAATGAATGTAAAGTCGCTTGCATCTTTATAGCGGTCTTTGTACATTTCCATGAGTTTGTCATAATCGATTTTGTCGATCATATCGGATTTCATGCGGATAGCTCTCGGATGGTGCATATAGATGGCAGCCTGTATGGAGTCGCCAAATGCCACATTCGGATTGAGTTCCTGATTTTGGAGGGCCGCTTTATTGCGGTTTTTGTAAGAAGCAAAAGCGTCATCGTCTCTGCGTGGGGCAGTGAAGGTGAGATAAGTGAGCTGCAACATAGTTTCAAGGTCTTTAGGAGAACAGCTACCGGTTACGTTCTCTGTCTTATCGCCGATACCGTAGTTGACGGATGCTTTCTTTCCGGCTAAAACCTTTTCCAGGTCTACTGCGCTGAAATTACCCAAACCTCCTGCGCTGATAGCATCGAGTGATTTGATGTTGATGATTTCCGAGTCGGGGAACAGTGAACTACCGCCCAGGCTGGTACCTTTCATACGAATTTCGTCAGCTTTGAAATCTGTCTTTTTTAAGATGACTTTTACACCGTTGGACAGAGTCAGCTCGGTGGTTCCGAAAATAGGATTTTCTTTTTCGGAAATGATTTTTCCGCCTTGGGGTTTCTCGGCCATTAATGGCTCATCGGATACTTTGTCTACGTAAGCCGTTAATTTTTCGGCTTTTACGTCTTTCAGAGTCTGCAATACAGCATCTTTCGTAGGCATCTGTATACCTTCTTTTTCCGGGCCGAAGATGGCAACTACCTGGTTGGTATCTGTCACCAAAGCCTGCATCATTTGATTCAGTGCCGCTACCGGGATATTCGGAGCGATCTGATTAATGATGGCATATTCGTTTTCAATGCCCGGAATCGGTTCTTTATCAAGGAAGTGGCGAACGTATTCGTTTACGTATTCTTCATTTTTACGTTTGTCACGTTCATTGTAAGCGGATTCCAACTGGCGGAGGTATTCGGCACGGGCACGGTTGTATTCTGTTTCTGTAAAGCCGAATTGACGGGCACGTTCCATTTCGCGTAATAGATTGGCGATGCCGTCTTCTACGGTGCCTTCTTTACAAACGACTACACCGGTGAATGCGTCTTTCGTTTTAGCCACAAAGAAATCGCCTTCGAAAGTACCGGCATAGATAAACGGAGGATTAGCCGTTTGTGTCAATTCGTTCAAGCGGGCGTTCAGCATACTGCTGATAAGGTTGGTAGCATAGTTTTGTACCAGATATCCCATATTACCCTTTTGGTCGTCGGGGGTAGCGTCGTGTTTGTTGAATACGAGTACTTGAATATGAGGTTGTTCCTTATCTTGTTCGATAATGATGATAGGTTCTTTGTTGTCATTTACCGGATAATAGATACGTTCGGCTGCATCGGGTTGTGCCGGGATATCGGCAAACATTGTTTTGATTTTGGCTTCCACTGCATCTACGTCGATATCACCTACGACGACGATGCCTTGTAGATCGGGACGATACCATTTTTCGTAGTAATCTCTCAATGTTTGATATTTGAAGTTCATTACTACATCCATCGTACCGATCGGGAAACAGGTGGCATATTTCGTTCCGGCAAACATCTGCGGGAGCATTTTTTCCTGCATACGTTGCATGGCGCTCATGCGGGTACGCCATTCTTCATTGATGACGCCGCGTTCCTTGTCTATTTCTTTGGGATCCAAAGTCAGATCATTAGACCAGTCATGGAGGATTAGAAGGCAAGAATCGATTGCTCCCGGCATGGTGACAGGGACGTTCGAGATATTGTAGACAGTCTCGTCAACTGAAGTATAGGCATTCAGGTTTTCTCCGAATTTCACGCCGATATGTTCGAGATACTGTTTCAGGGCATCGCCGGGGAAGTGGGTCGTTCCGTTGAAGCACATATGTTCCAGGAAGTGGGCAAGACCCCGTTGGCTTTCTTCTTCCTGGATTGAACCTACTTTCTGTGCGATGTAGAAATCAGCCCGGTTTGCCGGAAGTGCGTTTTTACGTTAGTCCGTTGTCGAGTTTACCGATACGTACGTTCGGATCTACAGGAACAGGAGGTAATTGCTGGGCAAAAACCTGCTGGAAGCTGCAGCACACGATTGCGGCTGCAACAAATAAACCATGAAGTAATTGTTTCATATATAATGAATTTTAATGAGTATTTTGCATTATCTGTCGGAGAGGGGTGGGATAAATCACAAAAAAGAGAAATAAAAATAGTGATTAGTGATAAGCGGGCTGCGCTATACAAGGTCATTGGTTAGCACTCTTTGCGATTTTATCGCTACTCGCTAATCACTTATCACTAAATCGCTGCTCGCTATTTTATCGCTTCTCTGATTCTTACTAATTTAGTGAGCAATCCTTCTAAAAGATCGAGTTTCAACATATTGGCACCGTCGCTTTTGGCTACCGCCGGATTTTCATGTGTTTCGATGAACAGCCCGTCAGCACCCACCGCGATTCCGGCTTTGGCTACGGTTTCGATCAATTGTGGCATGCCGCCTGTTACTCCACTGGTCTGATTGGGTTGCTGTAAAGAGTGAGTAACATCCAGGATAACAGGGAAACCGAATGTCTGCATTTCGGGAATGCCACGATAGTCAACGACCAGGTCTTGATAACCGAATGTCGTTCCGCGTTCGGTAAGCATCACTTCTTTGTTGCCGGCTTCCAGCACTTTATCGGCTGCAAACTGCATGGCCATGGGAGATAAGAACTGCCCTTTTTTTATGTTCACTACTTTTCCTGTTTTGGCTGCTGCGATCAGGATATCTGTTTGACGGCAAAGGAAAGCGGGTATTTGCAGCACATCCACATATTCGGCAGCCATTGTCGCTTCATCGGCAGAATGGATGTCGGTAACGGTAGGAACACCGAAAGTATCATGTACTTTCTTGAGAATTTTAAGTGCTTTTTCATCGCCTATTCCCATAAATGAGTCGAGACGAGAACGGTTGGCCTTACGATAGGATCCTTTGAATATATACGGAATTTTTAGAGTATCGGTGATGTTTACTACTCGTTCGGCAATACGCATTGCCATTTCTTCTCCCTCTATCACACAGGGACCGGCAAGTAAAAAGAAATTGCCGGCGGGATTGTTTTTTAATTGCTCTATCATAATGTATAATATGTAAATTTATCAAAGTTCCGGTTACTTCCTAACCTTTTTGATCTTGCATTTCTCATTCGTTTACTGATCCATTTCGCCTGTTTGTCCATTCCTCCGTTTTGTTATTCTTTGCAATTGGCATATTGGCACATTGGCACATTGAATCATTATCAATCCGGTATGATTAATGTAATTTTCTCCGGTAGAATACCGATTTCCAATGGGAAATGTTTGGGTAAGATTCGTCCGTCCAGGTCAACTGCGGCATTTTTGGCACGGAGCACCTTTACCTTTTTGGTGCGGTAACTTTTCACCACTTTATGATTCAATATCCGTCCTTGAATTAACATCCACAATCCTGACATGGTTTGCAGAAGTTGGGGGCGATAGATAACCGAAACATCCAGCCAACCGTTGTAGGGTACGGCACTGGGAGTTTGCCCGTATCCGCAGGCGCTGCCTACGCATACTGTCATGATACGTCCCCGGATGTGTTCGTCGTTAATGCGGAGATGCATCCGATATAGGTTTCGTTCGAAGAATAACAGGAAGAAAGCTGCCAGATAAGACAAAAATTTGACTCCCCAGAAACGTTTGGTTCCATCGGTTACTTTTACGATACGTGCACCGAACCCGATGTTAATGGCATTCAAAAAATAACGGCGCTGATGCTTTTCACCATCGTAGAAATTACAGAATCCTACGTCTATTTTCCTATGGCGGTTTTTGATAATCCAGTCTACTGCTTGCTTATAGTCCATTCCGATATCCCAGTATCGGGCAAAATCATTTCCGATACCGTTTGGAATAATTCCAATGGCAATGTCCTCTTTGTGTTCGGCATTGGAAAGCATGATACCGTTGATGGCATCGTTCAATGCACCGTCACCTCCCACTACGACAATGGTGGTATATCCATTGTTGGCAAGAATTCCGGCAAGCCGTTCTACCGAGCCGAAACCTTCGGATTGCACATAGTCGTATGCCACACCCTTCTGGTCCATGTACTCTTTTATTTCCTTCCATCGTTTTTGCACTTTCCGTGTCCCGGCTTTGGGGTTATAGATCACCCCCCATTTTCCAGCTTCTACGCTCATTGCTCCTATATGTTATTTTCTGATCACCTTTCGCTTCTCGCTGTCTTTATGCAGAATCGTCTGATCACAAGTGATTCTTTTTTAACTTCTCCCTTTATGCTTTCTCTGTTGCGGGATTATTCTTATTATCTCTGATGCCAAAGATACTAAATCCCTTCGAGTTTCTGCTTTACGAAGGCTATCTTTTCTTCTGTCGATAGCGTTGCGTCTACCCAATTGATAGTAAATCCGCGTCGTTCCATCCCCCGGAACCAGGTCATCTGCCTCTTGGCAAACTGATGGATGGCTATTTCCAGTTGACTGAACATTTCTTCATAATTCAATTCTCCAATGGCATACAGTGTCAGGTATTTGTATTCTAATCCGTAGTAGATCAGGTCTTCGGCTGGAATACCTTGTGCGAGCAGTTGTCGTACTTCATCTACCATACCTTCTTCCAATCGCTGTTTCAGCCGTCTGGTTATTTTTTCCCTTCTCGATTCACGGTCGATATCTACACCGATGATAAGGCTGTTGAGTTGTGGAAATTCCCGTTCTGCTACCGGATTGGCAGCATAGTACTCTTCTATTTCAATTGCCCTGATAGCTCTTTTCACTGTATCTACATCTGTGGAATTGTGAAGCGTTTTGTATTGACTCAAGATTGCGGTTAATTCATCCAGCGACTTATCGGCCAATCTTGTCCTCAGCTCCGTGTTTGCGGGTACCGGCATTAGCTTGTATCCTTTCAATACCGATTCCAGATACATTCCCGTTCCTCCACATAGAACAGGTAGACAGCCTTTTTGTTTGATTGTTTCATAGGCTTTCAGGAAATCCCGTTGGTATTCGAATACATTGTATTTATAACCCGGGTCGGCGATGTCGATCAGGTGATAGGGGATTTGACGACCGTTGACGGTGTAGTCGGCAAGATCTTTGCCTGTTCCCAAATCCATGCCCCGGTATATTTGTCGCGAATCGGCACTGATGATTTCGGTGTTTAGTTCCGATGCCAGTGCGGCGGCGAAAGGGGTTTTCCCTGAAGCGGTGGGACCAAGAATGGCGATTAAATCATAGTCCGGCATAGTTTATTCTCTTTTATTAATAATAGATGCGGACAAAGATAGGAAAAAGGCTGCGAAAAATGGAGAGGAGAGGGTAAAATCATGTTATAAACTTTATAAATATTCTCATGAATAATGGGGGACAGGCTAATTGTTTGAAATTCTTTTTGTTAAGTGTGCTTCCTGATATTTTAGGTGGACAATTAAATCTTTTATCCATCGATCGGCTTTTCTTGATTTGTATTTATATCGTTCGATTCGGTCAATCACAAAACATTTGGCGAAAAAAAAGTAACAACTGTTTTTTGTATAAATCAAAAGATGTAGCATCTTTTAAAAAAGGATTAGTATCTTTCAAAAAAAGACATAGCGTCTTTCAACAAAAGATGTAACAGGTTTCGACAAAAGACGTAGCATGTTTTTCCCGACAAGCATTTTTTTATTCTTCCGAATGCCTGTTTGGTATGTTTTCTACATCCTTCACCGGTTTCACCTTCTTTGCTTGATCGCCCTATTCATCGGCAATACAGGGTGAAGGACCGCTCTCGTTCTCCTGTGTCTATGCAAATCTCTCCCAAGCACCGTGCATACAAGTTATAAGCACCGTGCATACGAGTTATAAGCACTGTGCATATAGGACGTAAGCATCAAGCATACAGACGGTGAGTACGATATCCGAAAAAAACGGAGTGTGTATCCACTTTGTATTGCCGATGAATAGGGCGATCAAGCAAAGAAGGTGAAACCGGTGAAGGGGGCAAATTTTAGGTGGATAATATGCCAAAATGGTCGGAATCTTATTTTTTGGCTATGTTCTTTGCATTACAATTGATGAATGATTCTGCTTTTGAGATTATGCCAATTGTTATATTTTATGGATAGTCGATCTGTTTCCCGTAGAGAAACGCTTCGTTCCTCGTAGAGAAACATATGGAATCTCGTAGAGAAACGGGTCGATTCTCTACGGGAAAATAATAGGTTTTGCTATGTGTTGATAATTAGCGTTTTATGAGATAATGGAAATGTCTTGAATTTTTAATGCTGAGACAGCCTTTTTATCTCTTTTCTCAGGGCTTACATACTTTTCAATCAATTCTGTAAATTTGTATAACATCTAATATTTCACAGGTGTTTATCAGATAGTCGTCCATAAAGATGAATATCAGGCATTCACTGATCGGCTGGCCGGAGTCGTCAATCAGTCGAAAGGGATAATTCTTTCGGTTAACCTATCACTGTTCTTTTTATGAATTTTAGGATTTATGTATCCAGATCGATAGTATCTTTCTTCTGATTGCCAGAATATTGATGACAGATACAATGATAAACAGGAGGATGCCTACGCTGACGGCCGGCCAAAGCGATCCGATTTCCAGTTGTGGAAACAATAGATAGAGTGCACCGGTATAGGAATGTCGTATCCAGGCGACCAAACAGAGAGAGATGGCCAGTACAATGGTGTTCAGCCCTAAAGTTAAGACTTGATAAGGGCGTGCTACGCGTGCAGGGCTATATCCTATCAGTAGCAGGTTTTCCAACTTAGTCGTATTTTTTTGAAGAAGAAGGAAGATGCTTAGCATCAGGATATAAAAGGAAAGAATACTGATGAATAAACCGACACCGAGCACAATGCCTACGATTAGGCGCAAAAAGTAAGTGGTTTTTCCGGCATCCAGTTTTCCGTCTTCCGTTTCATAACCTTTTTGTTGGAAGTATTTGGCGATAGAAGCATCTGCAGGGTTACCGACTTCAACAATAAGACGTGCCGGTTGTGCTTCTTTTTCCGGTGCAAAGTTATTATTGGCCCATGCCATAAAGGACTCCGGAACTAATATCGTATTTAACCGATTGGAAAAACCGACAATGTTGCCTTTGTATTGCTCTGTCTGTCCGTTACCACGTAGAGTGATATCCATCTGCACCAGGCTCATTACACCTTCCGAAAGCTTGGGGAGACTTCGACTTTGGGCAAAACCGAAGTTATACAGATTTAAATAATTGCGCGGGATGATAATAGGTATGCTGCGCGTTTCTTCGTCAAAATGCCATTTGTCGAGTTTTACATCGACAAATTCATCGGGCACCGCTTCAAAAAACATATCTGTGGAAAGGCGGATACCGGCTTCCTGCATACCAAGACCTGCCGATACCTTAAACTGTGAAGGGGTAAAGATACCTATCTCTTCGGTGAAAGGCTGTTCCTTCAGTTCTTTTATTTCTTGCGGAGAGAAGGTATTGCTTTTGCCGGCGAAAGATCCTAACGTACTGATTCTTTTACTGACGATGATATAATCTTTTTTCATAAAGCTGTCTCCTTCAGTAAACATCGGGATGATATCTTTATAAAACTGTATACTGAGTAATACGATCATCATGCCAAAGAGGTTGGCAAAAAAGAAACCGGCAAGTTGACCGATGCTGATATGTTGGCGAAGAAGCTTCCAGATGAGTGTCATAATTGGGTTGTATTACAGGCGTAAAACATGATTATAGGGTAATTCGATGTGTTTCCCGATGGAAGTAACGATGATTCCGGCTTCTTGTCTTCCTGCTTCTTCCAGAAGCAGGTTGCTCATGATCTTTCCATTACAATCGTCCAAATGACTGATTGGCTCGTCCAGAAAGATAAAGTCGAAAGGCTGGCAGAGCGCCCGGATAAAGGCCACCCGTTGTTGTTGTCCGAAAGATAACTTGCCGGCCTTTATATGAACTTTGTCTGCAATACCCATTGTTTCGAAAAGTGCAAGGATCTCCTTTTTTTTCTTGTAGCCGGTCAGGTTGTTCTTCAACTGGATGTTTTCGAGTGCCGTCAGTTCGGTAAACAGGCGTAAATCCTGAAAAAGCATACTCAGCGAGTGTTTTCGGAGGTTGACCCATTGCTCCACTGAATATGCTTTGATATTTGTTTCATCGAAATTAATGATCCCCTGGTAGTCGTTCCGGTAGCCGTAAATATAACTGCATAACGATGATTTTCCGGTTCCGGATGCTGCTTCTATCAGATACATCTCGCCCTTGCTGAATACGACATTTTTATGCCAGATATCCGATGTGATAGAATTACGGTCGGCAAACACTTGTGGAAGTGTCTGCCGCAGGTGGATACTTTTCATATCTTCAATATTACATGCCGGTAAACTTCTTGACGAAGTCTACGATTTGTTTCAACGAATTGGTATCTTTGTTTTTTAGAATAAGATCTACTTCACTTACACCGTCACTTACATTGCTCACTTCCAGATAGCTGACTTGTGACGCAAGATTATAATAGGTCTGGTATTCTTCTCCTCCGAAGCCTGTCATCATTTTCACTATCGGCAGTTCGAGAATAGCGTCCATATTGATGACAAAGAAGAAGTTCTTACCTTTCATGTCCGATGCATAACTGGTATCTTTTATCGACTTATCAGCCGCTTTGCCGATATTTTTGTATAGTAATTCGTCATTGGTGGCGTACATCTGGTTATCTTTGAATCCGAAGAAAATGTTCATGGCTCTTGATTTGTACACATATTCATTATCACTCAGTAGCACGATGTCTTCTCCTCTTTTCAGATTCAATGCTTTCTTGTTGTCATAAAGTGCTTTCAGTGCATTCCCGTTTTTCACATCCGCATATGCTACGAAAGCCGGGTCTTTTCCCATGGTTATATTGATCAGTCCGACAGAGATGTCACCGTTGAAGGAGGCGAACAATGCCTTTACTTCTTCCGCTTTGGAAATGGATACCGTATTACGGAATTCTTCGTTTTCTTGCAATAAATTGTATAGTTCTTCCCCGTTGGCTCCTATGTTCATAAATGCAATCGTTGAGACCGGGAAATATTTAAGGAAAGTTGTGTTTAGCTTTGTAGTTGCCTTTTCTTGCTTTTTCAGCATTGCTTTGGCTTCCTCGTTTTCTGTATAATATTCAAATTGCAGAGCTATTTTTCCTTTTTCAAAATTAAGGTTGCCGAGGGCCATGATATCTTTGGGATCTACCTTGATACTTGTCAGTCCTATGTTTAATTGGCGGGCATATGCTTGTGGCAGTGCGGCCAATGATGCCAGGAAGTTGACATCTCCTTTTTGTTTCTGCATTTTCTGAAAACCGGCGTTGCCTGCGATACTCTTTTCGGGAGTCTGTTTCATCAGTTCACCAATGGCTTTCTGTGCATTTTCCATTTGCGATTTCCGGTTTACTTGCACGAGCATTGCGGTTGTTTCGTTGAAAGCGAATATGTTTTGGTTGGCCACTACGGCATAGCTATATCCGTCAGTCTCTTCCACAGGTTGACAAATCTGCTCTTTTACCATGACATCCAGCGAAGTACGCAATTTATCGATGTCGAGTATTTTGGTAACTAAGGATGCGTATGGGAAAGAAGGAGAGGTGAAGACGTAAACGGGTGCGTCCACATCTATTCCCGACTCTTTCGGATTGTTCAATACTTTCTCCAATTGTTGGAAAGTGGCCGCTGTAGTTCCGCTTTTCAAGGCTTCTATCATTTTTTGTTTAGCAGCTTCGTTTTCTTTGTCTTTCAGGCCCGATTTGTCAGCGAGAGACTTTAGGTTGATAGACGCTACAGCTGAGGCATCTGCCGGAATGGCACTTGTGTATTCCGATTTCTGAGAACAT
>OATP01001095.1_pt1 | contig 12235 bp, 10 predicted proteins | sample 1495041 | NCBI WGS metagenome assembly OATP01 (sample SAMEA2579972, study PRJEB22360) | human gut metagenome | biome: human gut; feature: human-associated habitat; material: faeces | place: Denmark | collected 2008/2010 | reverse complement strand
TCATAGGCTGGGGGGCGCCGCCCCGCGCGGCACCCCCGCCACTGCGGCGGTTGGCTGTAAACGACGCAGGCAGTCCGCATCGTTGTCATGAATCAGCGTCGCATGGATCGGGCGACGTAGATGCTGCACTTTTCGCAGTCGGATCACCTCTGCTGGCATAACGTCTAGCGCCTGAGCTCCACCCTGTAAACGCTGGCAAATATCATCTACTACCAGTAAATTTTCATGCTGATTCTTACGATCGGACATCAACCATTGCGCATTTTCCTGCGCCTGTGCATCGCTGCTTCCGCTCGCGACGGTGCCAGCCAGAGCCTCAGTTTCTAACGACAGTTGCTGGCGGCGATAGAGCCGTTCTGGTGATGAACCTAAAAACGCACGTTCCGGTGCAAGAGCCAGCATAAAGTGATAGCAGCGATGGTTCACTGCGCGACTGGCAGATAAAAACTGGGCAGCCCGCAGCGGTTGAGACAGTTTCAGCGTGGTGCGGCGAGCCAGCACAACTTTTTCAAATGCCTTATGCTCTATTTCGACCAGCGCATGATTAAGCAGGTTACACCAAGCATCGTGCTCAGGTTGATGATGAGCCGCAAGCACGACAGTCTGCAACGGAGGCAGAGGCTGGATCTGACATAGGTCTGCTAAATCATGCAGCGCAATATCCAGATCCTGCTGTAGTGACGTTTCCCCATAGAGATACACCACCAGTTCAGCCTTACCCGCATGGCGCATTAGCGCAATGCGCGGTAAAAACAGCAGGCTGTTGATTGTGCCATAGCCATCCAGTTCAACCTGACCAAACGCGTTCAGGCCCCAAATGCGTAATTCTGGGCAATCATTTTTCCGAATAAATTCTTGCGCCTGTTCAGCATCCGTAAAGGTACATACGGCACCGCATACGGCCGCCTCTTCAGCGCCATCTCGGTGGCGCCAATAGAATTGTGGAAATAGCGGCTGAGAGGCCAACCACTCAAGCATCTGAGTGCCATCTTTCAAACTACAAGGCAACGCAACGCGGACCAACCCCGATTGCTCGGCAGCGGCTTGGCGTAACAAAGGAATAATGCGTTCTACCAGAGCGGAAAGATGAACCACGACAACCTCGGGCGGCTAAAAGAAGAAGTGTGGAATTATACGGTGGATTAATAAGAAGGAAAGCAACCAGAAGAGTTATCAGCACAGCCAGCGAGTAATCGGTGAAAAACCCACCACCTGTTAACATTTTACGTCTTATCAGCTGACCAATTTCGTCTCTGTATCAACGTTTGGCCGGCGGGAGTCACCACGTATCACGCTGTAATTAAAGTCTGCGCTTGCTACGTTCAGATCACGCTAGTAATAGCAGAGCCTAGCATGGTTAATGCTGATCGTTTAAGAGATCGAGATACACGGGGTTAGCACACCGCGGGGCGCTCCGGCAGCTAAAGCTGCTACGACCCCATCGGTGTACTTCCCCTAAAATCACGCTTAAGTGACCAGCATTACCCTAGCATGGTGATAAAAATGATGTGGCATACGATCCACAGGTGAAAAGGATGGCCCAGCCAGCGACTCACCAAGAGTGCAACGATGAGTGAAAAAAGCATAGCCGCGGCTGAAAACACAATGACACTCACCACACCATCGTATAAATATCCCCAATGCATCACGGCAGAGAATGAAACCACAGACGCGATTTGCGGAGCTTCAATCCACAGCAAAATATGGCGACATTTCAGGCTACCACCGAGAGCGCCTAGACATACCGTTGATAGAATGATCAGATAAATGACAGACAGATAAAACGACCATATAAAAAGAGCAACTCCCAATCCATCCAATGCTAATTGCCCCGGCAGTTTTTTCCATTACCGTTAAATAGCCTCAAAGCCCCTCAAGAAGCAAATTAAATCACCTGAAAGGAGTTGTGAATTCACACGGTAATGGCGTCGTTATCTGCAACAGATTGGAGCGAAAAGTGATTATGAGCTAACCGACTTGTTATCTGTTTCAACGGTTGGCTGCGTTACGCGATTTTGCTTACGAGCAGCCAGCCACAAACCACTATTTTTCATGGCGTAACCAAACACCAGACCGACTATCAGTGAAGGAACGACCATCTTCCAATCACCATTACCCGCAAAGGTGGCGCAGGCGCCGATAAAAGTACCGGGTACAAAAGCCAGCCAACGCTGCTGCGCCTGAATGCACATAAGGAAAGCGACAATGCCCGTTAAGATATAACCGATGATCGTCCACTCTGGGCGTAGCGCTCCACCATAAATAATGACTTCAGCCCAGAACACACCGCTCAGCAGTGTACAAAAGCTGATGCCAAACCCCTTCAGCCCGCCCTGTGGACAAGCAAAATAGGCTGTACAACCGAGAAAACCCGCCCAGCTTAGTAGACCGAGGCTAACCGCTACCCAGCCCCAAATGCCAGAAAGGATGCCGGTGGTAATGGCGATAGCAACCAAAACATTCATGATGGAAATCTCACGTATTCAAAAAAAGTAGTTTAACGATGGGAACAGATTATTCGTTGACTGGGTTCACAAATTATAAGTGAAGTGTTTGCATGATTACATTTTATTGTGATTTTTATCACAAATAAAGCTGGTTTTTTAAGCACTCATTTTTGCTAACAAAATTTAGAATCCCCCCTTTTTGACGAATATGGCTACAAATGCGGACACTTCAACAAGAAATAATCACTCAGGGTTCGTTGTCTTCTCAAAAACACAGGTCTAGGTTACGGCTATGACAAAATTTTTAATCGTAACCTCAAGGCTATTTTAATGAAAAAACACATCATTGCAGCCCTGCTGCCTGCGCTCATTATCCCTTCAGCAATGGCATGCACCACTATTTTGGTCGGTGATAAAGCATCGACTGACGGCTCATTTTTAGTCGCTCGTAATGAAGATTATTCCGCCAATAATCCTAAGCATTTTCTAGTCCATCCGCGCGTTGAACACCAGAAAGGCGCATTTAAGTCACACGCTAACGATTTTACCTACCCACTACCGGAAACCTCTCTGCAGTACAGCGCCATTTCTGATTTTGACACCAACGACCTGTCAATGGGTGAAGTAGGGTTTAACGAGGCTGGCGTGGGGATGACGGCAACAGAAACGATTTACAATGGCCAGCAGGTTCTAAAATTCGATCCCTACGTCGAGAAAACTGGCATTACCGAAGACGCGATTGAAAACGTGATCCTGCCAAGGATCCACAGCGCTCGCGAAGGGGTGGAGCTGCTAGGCAAAATTATCGAAGAAATAGGGGCTGGTGAAGGCTTTGGCGTTGCCTTTGTCGATCAGCATGAGATCTGGTATTTGGAAACGGGTAGCGGTCATCAGTGGATGGCAACAAAAGTACCGAGCGATAAATATTTCGTCTCGGCCAATCAAGGGCGTTTAAGAACCTATGTTCCTGATGATACCGCGAATTATCTGGGCTCAAAAACCCTGATTAGCTTTGCCGAGAAACACGGTCTATATAATCCTAAAGACGGTGCCTTTGATTTCCATAAAGCCTATTCACAGGATGTCGAAAATGATGTCACTTACAACTATCCACGCGTATGGACAGTGCAACATCTGTTCAATCCTAGCCTGAAAACGGAGATCAAAGACGGTACCGCGTTCCCTGTATTCTTACAGCCAGAGCATAAAATATCGGTTGCTGACGTGCCGGCCGCACTGCGCAACCACTATCAGGGCACCTCGCACGATCCGTATGCTAACGCCAATCCAAAGGAACCCTACCGCCCAATTTCAGTATTCCGCACACAGGAATCACACGTCCTTCAGGTACGTCCCGATCTGCCAAAAGCCATTGGTGAAGTCGAGTATGTCGCTATCGGTATGCCATCACTCAGCGTATATATTCCCTATTATCAAGGACTCGAACATTACCTACCGGGCTACGACAAAGGTACCGATAACGCTAGCCAAGACTCGGTCAGTTGGAAATATCGCACGCTGCAAACGCTAGTGATGCAAAACTACAACGCCTATGCGCCAGAGGTAGAAAAAGCCTACGCCGAATTTGAGAAGAATACTGCCACTCAGCAGGCATCCATGGAAAAAGAGTATTTGAAACTTTATCAAGCCCATCCGCAGCAGGCTCAAAAAGTGTTGCAGAACTTTGAAGATAAAGTCATGGCCGATGCCTTAGCGTTAACCAATAAATTAACACAGCAGGTTATTACCCAGATGACCCACGATACCGATATGAAATATCATTTCGAAGGGGCTTAATTGCCACTGAGAAACCTCAATACGTTTGGCTGGGGGAAATCTCGCTCCCAGCTAAACGCCCAACGCCCGCAATATCACATCATTCACTATCACTTAATCTCTTTAGATAACTTAAAGGGAAAGCCTTCTTTAATAATGTCCATGACTTCTTGGGTATAAGGCGCCATCGACGTTTTCACCAACGCAGGAAAAAATACCATCGGCGATGGAAAAACGTCGACCACATGGCAATGGGAAAGCTTTCTGGCATCGACTTCTGAAGCAGGCAACAAAGTGGCAGCCTCGTTTTTTCACAGCCTCTAGACCCGACTCCAACCAGTCAAGGATCACTCCCGGTTGGGTGACCTGCATAATCACGCGTTGCTCTTTCCCTCCCTTGCGGAAGTGATCCAGCAGAATTTCATAAGTTCCAGCATCACGAGCTCGGTGCAGTAAAACGAGCGGAAATTGACTCAGTTCCAAATAGGGAAAAGGGCTTTGTGGAACTTCAGGCAGCAACTTTTTAGCAATGACCGCCACGATTGGCACAGGTGAAAAAACGAGACAATCATAGCCCTCGGTTTTTCGTGGTTTCTGGATAAGAGCAATATCGATCAGGCTATCATTTAAATGGGATTCCAGATGGCTCGAGTCAAGAACAGATATATTTAATTCCACCTCTGGGTAGCGGCGATGTAATTCCAACAGCAGTGGCTTAAAGTAGTTTTGAAATAAATGCGTTAGCCCAATGCGTAATATTTGCGTTTCGCGATTCGATATTTTTGTTGTTTCACGCGCGGTATCTTCCACCTGGCGTAATATTTCACAGACTTTGCGATAAAGATAATAACCCGCATCAGTCGTCTCAAGCCGGTTTCCATTACGGACAAACAGCGGTGCATTAAGCTCTTCTTCAAGCTCCTGTATCCGTTTACTCAAAGGAGGTTGAGCCATATTCAGCACACGTGCAGCTTGACTAATCGAGCCTTGCTCTACGACTTTACAAAAGTACTTTAGCCTTTTGAGATCCATACTGTCCTTCCCGATGCTTATACCATCCAAGACTAGAAGATTCTGATACTTTGACCTCGCATAGACTAAAATTCAACACAAAACATTAATGCAACACTTTTAACGTATTTATGACTAATACCCTTCTGATCTAGTGTCTATCACCTAAACGGTATTTGTCACACGATGATACGGGGAATATATCTATAGGGGACATATATTCCAGTTTAAGGTGAAAATATTATGGCTAATAATGCGGATAATAAAATTAAAAATCCAATTCATGATTTACGTTCAGCGCTTGAGTTTTTAAAAAATCAGCCGGGTGAGCTTGTCTCTACGAATGTGGAAGTGGATCCGTGCGCGGAGCTCTCTGGCGTTTACCGCTATGTTGGCGCAGGTGGTACTTGCCAACGACCAACACGAAAGAATGGCCCAGCCATGGTGTTTAACAAAATTAAAGGCTTTGATGACATCAGTGTTGTAATTGGTCTGAACGGCTCCCGTAAACGCGTCGGTCACTTTTTGAATTGTGCCCCAGAAAAGCTGGGACACTTGCTGAAAGACTCAGTCAAAAATGCGCTTCAACCGGTACTGGTCAGCGCTGATAAAGCCGTATGTCAGCAAGTCACTCACTTTGCTGAAGATGCCGATTTCGACCTACGCAAACTTCTTCCAGCGCCAACCAATACCGAAGAAGATGCAGGGCCTTATATCACCATGGGTCTTTGCTACGCCTCCGATCCCGATACTCATGAATCCGACATCACTATTCACCGCCTGTGCGTACAGAGCCGCGACGAGCTTTCTATGTGGCTAACGCCGGGTCGCCATATCGATGCGTTCCGTATGAAAGCTGAGGCTCAAGGTAAAGCATTGCCCATCTCTATCAGTATCGGCGTAGACCCCGCTATCGAAATTGCAGCTTGTTTTGAGCCGCCTACAACGCCGCTCGGTTTTGATGAATTAAGCATTGCAGGGGCACTGCGCGGTCATGCCGTTGAAATGGTGCAATGTAAAACCATTAATGAAAAAGCGATTGCTCACGCCGAGATCGTGATTGAAGGCGAACTCTTGCCAAACCTACGCGTTCGCGAAGATCAAAATACCAATACCGGTAAAGCCATGCCCGAATTTCCGGGGTATACCGGCGCGGCCAAAGATGCGCTGCCCGTGATTAAAGTCAAGGCCGTGACACATCGATACCATCCCATCTGGCGTACGACTATCGGACCGGGTGAGGAACATGTCAATATGGCCGGTATCCCAACCGAAGCCAGTATTCTGGATATGGTTGAACGAGCGATGCCAGGAAAGCTTCTCAACGTCTTTGCTCACTCAGCCGGTGGTGGGAAATTATTAGCGGTAATGCAGTTTAAAAAATCAGCGCCGGTCGACGAAGGACGTCAACGCCAAGCCGCGTTGCTGGCTTTCTCAGCCTTCTCTGAGCTGAAACACGTGATTCTGGTCGATGAAGATGTTGATATTTTCGACAGCGACGACGTGATGTGGGCCATGCAAACCCGCTATCAGGGCGACGTCGATACGGTCTTTATCCCTGGAGTGCGTTGCCATCCTTTAGATCCTTCCCAAATGCCAGACTATAGCCCTTCAATTTTGCAGGAAGGTATGTCCTGTAAAACTATTTTCGACTGTACGGTACCTTTCCATCTGAAAGCGCACTTTGAACGTTCTCGTTTCAAAGAGCTGGATGTGAAACGTTTTCTACCCGATTTCGAATAAGGAGCCGTGATGGCGACCCAACGTATTATCATCGGCATAAGTGGAGCCTCCGGTTTTCAATATGGCGTTAAAGCCCTAGAGCTACTGAAAGATCGAGAGGATTTGGAGGTACATCTGGTGATATCCAAAGGCGCAGAGAAAACCTGTGAGCTAGAAACCGATTACGTTTTGGATGAAGTGATGGCATTGGCTGATGTTGTGCACCCAGTCACGCATCTGGGCGCGTCGATTTCCAGCGGTTCCTTTCGCACACTCGGTATGTTGGTCGCTCCCTGCTCCATGCGTAGCCTCGCGTCGATCGCTCACTGTATGACGGATAATCTGCTGACCCGCGCCGCCGACGTTGTACTTAAAGAACGGCGTAGGTTGGTATTGCTGGCGAGAGAAACACCGCTCAATCTTGGCCACTTACGTAATATGCAGCTAGTGACTGAAATGGGAGGAATCATCTTCCCGCCAGTACCCGCGTTGTATCAGCGGCCTCACGGCGTGGATGAAATTATCAGCCACAGCGTTGCACGGGCGCTCGACCTATTTGGCATTGAACTGAATAAAATCCCGCGCTGGGGCGAAGGCAAACTCCAACATTTAGCATGATTGGGTTAAGGAATTGATTTAAGAAAGGAAAACTCGATGTTGATTGGACCTTATGTAAACGGAGCTGCGGTGATCGTAGGCGGACTCATTGGCGCTTTGGCAGGTCATAAAATTCCACTACGGGTTAAAACCGCGCTTCCCCTCACCTTTGGACTTTGTTCCGTAGGTTTGGGGATTAATTTAGTTATTAAGGTGAAGTACATGCCAGCCGTTGTTTTGGCAATGGTGTTGGGCGCCGTAATCGGCGAGCTCATGTTTCTCGAAAAAGGGATTGGTAAAGCGGCAGGATCTACCCGAGGGGTCGTCAATAAATATCTCCCTCGCGTTCATGGCTTATCGCATGAAGAGTTCACCGAGAAGTTTGTTGCCATCTTGGTGCTTTTTTGTGCCAGCGGAACCGGTATCTTCGGCGCAATGCATGAGGGAATGACCGGCGATCCTTCGATTCTGTATATCAAAACCGTATTGGATCTGTTTACCGCCGGTATTTTTGCCACCATGTTGGGCTATGCCGTGATAACCATCGGGATTCCGCTCATCATCATTCAAGTGGCACTCGCTATGTTAGCGGTGTTTATCCTGCCCATGGTGACACCAGAAATGATGGCTGATTTCTCCTGCGCTGGCGGACTTATCATGATTGCAACAGGGCTACGCATCTGCAATATAAAACCGTTCCCTGTCGCCAATATGCTGCCGGGCTTGATCTTAGTGATGCCTTTTTCTTGGCTTTGGATGACGTTAATGGTTTAAAAGAAAATGCTGAGTCTAACTGTCTTGGGCTCAGCCGCATCACCGACTCTAAGGAATTGCCACTTTCGGTTTGCCTCCTCAATCCAGATCACATTCCTACGACAATTTTTTAATCACTATAACCGTCTTTACATCAATTTTTTTGCACATAGAAATCATCCTTCGAAGCACTTCACATTTATCCTGCGCTGCACTAAAGCCTCTATCGCTGCGACAAAATATTCGTTGCTGCATGGTAAATCATTTCGCTGTGAGAAAAAGGCTCGCTGCTTATACTCGATTCATCCCCAAGGCAGATATAAGGAAATTGAAAATGACACAGCATCAGTTCCACGCAGAGCCTTTTGCACTCCCTTTTGATCCCACAACAACCGCTCTAGTCATGATTGATATGCAGCGCGATTTTGTTGAACCTAGCGGTTTTGGCGAAGCCTTAGGTAACGATGTATCGCGAGTTCGTACCGCCATTGAGCCTTGTAAACGCGTACTTGACGCAGCTCGTACCCATGGATTGTTGGTCATTCACACCCGTGAAGGCCATCGTAGCGATCTCACAGATTGTCCTCCTGCCAAGCTCACCCGTGGTGGCAAAACATTCATTGGAACCGAAGGTCCAATGGGCCGAATTTTAGTGCGTGGAGAAACCGGACACGACATTATCCCCGAACTATATCCAATCAGCGGCGAGCCGGTTATCGACAAGCCAGGTAAAGGCGCCTTTTACCAAACCGACCTACATCTTGTATTGCAGAATCGCGGTATAAAAACGCTGATTGTTTGTGGCGTAACTACCGAGGTATGCGTGACTACGACAGTACGTGAGGCCAATGACCGGGGTTATGAATGCATAATTCCGCAAGACTGCGTCGGTTCCTACTTCCCTGAATTCCAAAAATATGCGCTAGAGATGATCAAAGCACAGGGCGCTATTTTCGGCTGGGTTAGCGATGCTGATTCCATCATCCACGGTCTACAAGGTTAGATTTTCTGGCGGGAGTAGGCTGATGACGACGCATTCACTCACAATAACCGAGCTAAAGTCCGTTTCCATTGGTTACCTAGCGGCTGATTTTATCCTAGGTGAAAATGTTTGGCCGCGTCGACTGCAGATCCATAGTCGTTTTCAGCATGCGTTGAACCTGCAAAGAGACGATGGTTATCTGCTCACCCTACTCTGCGCCAGTCAATATCGAAACCTTGCCGATGCGATACGGTTAGATTTACCTATGGCATGGGACTGGCGTGAACACGCCAACAACGGCAATAGCCGCGACGTGACCTTACAAGAAAATGGCATGTTGCTGGGGGCTGGTTGGTTTATCGCTCTCGAAAATACGCCTTGCTGGAGACCCAATATCATCACCGCCGGCACTGATGAGTCGCCGGATAACTACGCTCAGCACCAATACCCGACTCTGGTCGACGCGCTAAACAGATATTGTCATAAACACAATATCTCCAGTGAGCTGGCTTTGTTGCCTGATATCTCTTCGATGAAAAGGCAACCAGAGTTATCGCTCAACGCCGATACCGTCACGCTTAACCTGCAAATAGCCCAGCTAATAGGTTTTGGGCGTGGTCTGACACCTGACGGCGACGACTACTTGCTCGGCTACATTGCCTCCCTATGGCGTTGGCGCAATACACCACGAGTAGCCACACACTACGTTCGACTATGCCGAGGTGTAGCAGAGCAATTAGAACGTACTAACGACATCAGTCGTCAATACCTCAGCCGTGGTGTTCAAGGGCATTTCTCAGAACCAATCTGTGAGTTGATCCAAGCACTAGCCACGGCTAAAAGCCATTCAGCCATTAGTACAGCTGCATCGCGTGTCATGCAGTTTGGGGCTTCATCCGGCGTTGACTGCTTAGCGGGTTTTCTCCATGGCCTGCGAACGCTTAGCAACTAACTGAAGCTCCACCTTAATCAGATACACCTAATTTTCCATGTCGAATCCACATTCGGCAGGAGAGCATTTTGTCCAAAGTGAGAACTCAGTATGTACAAAGTATTTAATAATATGTATCAGGATTCCGTCTCTCTGATGCAGATATCCGCACAAATTTGCAAACTAGCAGGGATCACACAAGCGTCGGTAGTGATGGGAACTGAAACCAATCTTGCCCAACTGCAAGATGCGGGTTTTCCCGACCCCATCAAAGCCAGCCCTAACGATTTGATTATTGCCGTGATGGGAGAAACTGAAGCCTGTGAACAGGCTCTAGAAATTGCTCATCAGAGACTGAATAGCAAACCCGAAGAAAGTGGTAGCGCAAGTATGCGCACTATAGCCGTCACTAGCCTACAGATGGCACAGGAGCAAAACGCCTCTGTTAATTTAGCGCTGATCTCCGTTCCCGGCGACTATGCCGCTGCTGAAGCACTCAAAGCCCTTGAGCTCAATATGAACGTAATGCTGTTCAGCGACAACGTGAGCCTACAGCAGGAAAAGCAGATCAAACTACTGGCGCAAGATAAAAACCTGCTGGTGATGGGTCCTGACTGCGGCACCGCCATTATCAATGGATTACCGCTTGGTTTTGCCAACGTAGTGAAATCCGGCTGTATCGGCGTAGTTGGCGCTTCGGGAACTGGTTTGCAGGAAGTCACCTGTCGTATCGATCAGCTTGGTGCGGGAGTGTCTCAGGCTATTGGTACCGGCGGGCACGATCTACATGAAGAGATCGGCGGTATTTCTATGCTTTTTGGCCTCAATGCCCTCGCTCAGGATGAGAATACTCACGTCATCGTACTCATATCCAAACCACCAGCTCGGCATGTGGCTGAAAAAATCTTGCGACAGGCTCAAACCTGCGGTAAGCCAGTCGTCGTTAACTTTTTAGGCGCGGAGCCTGCAGAATTAATCAGCTTTGGGATACATAGCGCAGAAACGCTAGCCGATTCTGCTGATATTGCCGTCGCTTTGTCTCAGGGCAAAAATAGCGCAAGTACTCATTTGGCGCTCACCCAATCCCATCTCGAATTACTACAGCAACACGCTCAACATCTATCTACCACACGCAAATACATTCGAGGTGTATTTGCTGGTGGAACATTCTGCTATGAAAGCCAGTTGCTGTGCCAAAAGCACGGCATCTTTGCCTACTCAAACACGCCTACGCACGGTAACGAAAAACTCAATGATATTTGGCGCAGCAATGCACATACCCTAATTGATATGGGAGACGACGATTTCACTCGTGGGCGCCCACACCCAATGATTGACCCAACCTTACGCAACCAGCGTATTCAAGCTGAACTGGATGATCCCAATTGTGCCGTAGTGCTGTTTGATCTGGTCTTAGGATATGGTGCAACCATGGATCCCGCCCAAGAATTACTCCAACTCCTCAATCAACGGGATCCACAAAATTCTCCGTTATTGGTCGCCCATGTTTGCGGTACAGAAGCCGATCCACAAACTCGTTCACTTCAGATAAATGCCCTTCACCAGTCAGGTGTTCTGATCGCTGAGTGCAATGCACAAGCCGCGCTTTGGGCAAGTCAAATTGCGTTGATTCAAGCCGAAAAAAACGGAGTTACACAATGAATGCACTATTTTGCCAACCGCTAGAAGTGGCCAATGTGGGTTTGACCAGCTTTGCCGACAATCTCAAACAGGCTGGTGGCTCTGTGATCTCACTGGCTTGGCAACCACCGGCTGCAGGCAATATTGCAGCAGGTTTATCCCTTGCGGCGTTGCTTAATCATCCGCTGGTTGAACAGGCTAATCAGATCGCCTTTGCACGCTATCTTTCTGCACAGCCGGTCTTAGTCGATGTATTAAGTGCAGCAGAAGCGATTCCCGCCTTACAACTGCGCAAAACGATTCTGCACTCAGGCCCACCGCTTGCGTGGAAAAATATGTGCGGCCCTGTGCAGGGAGCCATCATCGGCGCCATCT
>OATP01001093.1_pt1 | contig 12249 bp, 9 predicted proteins | sample 1495041 | NCBI WGS metagenome assembly OATP01 (sample SAMEA2579972, study PRJEB22360) | human gut metagenome | biome: human gut; feature: human-associated habitat; material: faeces | place: Denmark | collected 2008/2010 | reverse complement strand
TGTTACTCCTGCCATAACAGGCATCTTATATTTCCGTTTTTCTGCCGGAAGCGCCGTACCGACAGTAGTTTTTACAGCCCAAGTACGTTTCTTTTCCACTTTAGATACAACAGAAGCCATATCCGGTTCTTTTTCTACCGCAACCGGAGCTATATCATCGTTTCCCGAACTTGTCTTCCAGATATTATCCCCCGCATTTCTATCTCTTACATAGCCGTTATTGGTAGCCGAAAAACTGAATGACACGGATAATGTCACAGATCCCGAATCGTCATCCTCTTCATCAGCATGGGACAATACAGCCATTTTACCCGGTGTGGGTTTGTGTAATACAGGTTCGGTCCGGGAGGGTGAAAATGATTGATTCACCCTATCGCCATCCAACGTTCCCACTCCCGACACAGCAAGCTGTGTAAATGCTTCCTCCATCTCCTCTTTGGGTGAGAAAAACCAAAAAGCCGCTGATGATGCTGCCAATACGGGCAACCACCCGGAAGAACAATACCCGGCGCCGTTGCTGGCAGCAAGCAGCCACATCCTCGTTCAGTTCTTCCCAGAAGCCCTCCCTCACCGTCATTTCAGCATGACCGAGACGAGAACGGAACAAGTCGGTTATTTCATCATTTTCTCTCTTCATGGTTTCTATATTCTTTAATTCTTTTTGCTAACAAATATTTGGCTCTGTGAAGTTGTGAAGTAGACGAATGTTCTTTGATATGAAGAATTTCGGCTATTTCCTTATGCGACTTCTCTTCAAACACATAAAGGTTGAATACGGTTCGACAACCATCTGGCAAATCAGCAACGAAAGCCATCAGTTGTTCTTCAGATATATCGCTCCCATTTTCTGTTATATCCGGTATATCCGGAATCTGTTCCTCATGCACTATCACTTGAGTGATACGCTTTTGCCGTCGGAGATAGTCAAGTGCCTGAGTCACCATCACCCTTGTTATCCATGTGCCTAACGACGACTCTCCACGAAACGAAAAATGAGTAAAAATTTTAATAAAACCATCATGCAATACATCATAAGCCGCATCCACATCGCCTGTATAGCGATAACAAACCGCCAGCATCTTGTTGGAATAGAGGGTATAAAGTTCCTTTCGGGCGGAATCCTTTCCTGCCCGGCAGCCCTTTATCAGTTCTATCTCGTTTTCCAATGTCAGTGCTTTTTTACAGACGCCTCTCTGCGTCGTTTGTTAGTTAGACGCAACATTCGAAAGAATGCTGCAAAAAGAATATCTAAAAGAAGTTAAAAACAGACTACCCATAAAAAAACTTCCATCAGGCAGACAAGATTGTTTGCAAGCCTATGGAAGTTCAGTTAATAATATAGCAAGCCCTATCAGCAGGCTTTAAAACTCATATCCAGACCCTTCACTGAATGCGTCAAAGCTCCTACGGAAATAAAATCGACTCCACATTCTGCATAATCACGCAGCGTGTCGAAAGTGATACCACCGGAAGATTCGGTTTCATATTTTCCAGCTACCATATCAACCGCCTTCTTTGTCATCTCCGGTGTGAAGTTATCGAACATAATGCGATCTACCCCGCCCAAATCGAGTACTTGCTGTAATTCATCAAAATTACGGACCTCAATTTCTATTTTCAGATCTTTGCCTTTTTCCTTGCAATATTCCTTGGCACGAGTAATGGCCTTATCAATGCCACCGGCAAAATCCACATGATTATCTTTCAGAAGGATCATATCAAAAAGTCCGATACGGTGATTCACACCACCGACGATCTTGACTGCCATCTTTTCCAGAATGCGCATTCCCGGCGTAGTCTTACGGGTGTCGAGCACATGAGTATGAGTACCCACCAGTTTCTGAGCATACTTACGGGTCATTGTAGCGATACCGCTCATACGTTGCATCACATTCAGCATCAAACGTTCCGTCTGCAACAACGATTGCACTTTGCCTTCTACCACCATCACTATATCACCCGGTTTCACTTCCGTACCGTCATTGATAAAAACTTCTACTTTCATTGTAGGGTCAAAGCGATTGAGAATTTCTTTCGCTACTTCAACTCCGGCCAATACACCGGCTTCTTTAATCAACAATTTGGATTTCCCCATTGCAGTGGCGGGGATACATGAGAGAGTAGTATGATCGCCGTCACCTATATCTTCTGCAAAGGCAAGATCGATCAACTTGTCTATCAATTCTTTTTCTTTATTCATTGGTTTTGTCAATTCTTATTTGATGAATTAAATATTTGTTCTGAACTCTTTTGAAGAAACAATTCACCCGAAAGTTTCCATTAGCAGTAGTCAAGGTACCTATAACAAAACTCGATTCGTCACGCTTCCCCTGATGGTTTACATTGAAGCCACTAACTTTATTGTCGGCAAAAAAAGTATTCATTGTACTTTCAGCAGCCTGCTTGTCAGTGTTGGTAGAGCGGTTCTGAATGATGAGATCAACCTTATCACCCAAGAATTTATTCAGCTCTTGAGAGCTTCCTTTCTTAAATGCCAGAACTACACCCACCGGCACATCCTGTGCCAAAAGCGTAGATACGGAAAACATCAATCCGGCAATCCATAAAAGTACCCGTTTTTTCATAACCACAAGCTTTTCAGACATCAGTTTTCAGCAAAATCTGATACCTAATGATACGCAAAGGTAAGCATTTATTGCAGAAAACAATAAAAAACAGCTATTTTTGTGCGATAATCAGAACTGTATCAACATGAAAACGACTTTGCTCGTCGTAGGACGAACCGTAGAACAACATTATATCACCGCCATCAACGATTATATTCAGCGCACGAAACGCTTCATTACTTTTGATATGGAAGTAATCCCCGAACTTAAAAACACCAAAAACATTTCGATGGAACTACAAAAGGAAAAGGAAGGGGAACTCATTTGCAAAGCCTTCCAACCGGGAGATGTCATCGTATTACTCGACGAACATGGAAAGGAAATGCGTTCTCTGGAATTTGCGGAGTGGATGAAACGCAAAATGAACACGGTCAATAAGCGGTTGGTGTTCGTCATCGGAGGTCCTTATGGGTTCTCACAAAAAGTATATGATGTAGCACACGAAAAAATTTCGATGTCGAAGATGACTTTCTCCCATCAAATGATACGGCTCATTTTTGTAGAACAAATATATAGAGCAATGACGATTTTAAATGGCGGTCCCTACCATCATGAATAACTTTTTATATTCCATCATTCTGACTCATTGTTATTTAACAAATAAATAAATACAGTACATTTAGCCTCATTTTCTTAGTCTACGAGAAAATGTATAAATATACAATTTCGACGAATAACTGATAATTATTACCATGTATACCATAGTACAACTAATTCATCACCTTCCCCCGACCTAACTATTCCTAAAAACAACCATAAACATCTCCGAAGTCCACACAAATCTGTAACAATTTCAGAGCAACGAAAAAAAAAAAGACGGAAAGGGAAAAAGCATTTTCCTTATCAAAAATACACAACAGGAAATTAAGCCAATAAAACCCTAATTACCAATCAGTTACAATTTACTATTTTTCCTCTACGAGAAATAAGTCGAAACTCGTAGAGAAACCCCTCACTCCTCTACGAGCAATGACATGTTTCTCTACGAGAAATGATACATTAATTCAGAAGACACAACACCTATATAAAACCAAAAGAATTCAATGAAAAGGTGACATGTAAATATAAATAAATAAAAAACAGAATGTAGATTCAATAGAAAAATACCCTGTTATATCACTCATTAAAATTGAAATTTAAGAGAAAATAAGATACCCCATCAACTGCTATAAAATATTCATTACATCGTCATAAAACAGCTATTAATATAAAAAAAAGACAGCATCTAATGATTATAAGTCACAAAGAGAACCAATATTAGTAACAATTTGATATTATTATCACATTTGTCTCGTATTTAAATTGATAATCTCATATTTATTTATATATTTGCATGCATTCAATCGTGTACAATACAAAATTAAACCTTAAGAAAACTTATGATTAGAAAATTTATGTTGCTAATAGCATGCTTGCTAACGAGCATAAATGTAGTAACGGCACAGACATCCAAAGTAACAGGTGTGGTCATTTCAGAAGAGGACGATTTACCTGTTGTTGGTGCCTCTGTTTTACTTGTGGGTACCAGTATCGGTACTATCACCGATGCCAATGGAAATTTTGTCTTATCAGACATTCCCGTTTCCGCAAAAAAAATACGGATTTCATTTATTGGCATGGCTACTTATGAAGGAGAAATCAAACCCAACATGAAAGTTATCATGAAGTCGGACTCACAATTAGTCGATGAAGTTGTGATTGTGGGTTACGGCACAGGCAAAAAGCTCGGCTCCGTAGTCGGTTCTGTTTCTACGGTCAGCAATAAAGCGTTAGAAGCCAAGCCGACAATGAATTTTGCCGATGCACTTCAAGGACAAGTAGCCGGTATGCAAGTGTTTACCTCCTCCGGTGAGCCTACGGCATCTTCTTCCATGCGTGTCCGTGGATATACCTCTTTAAATGCAGGAACTTCACCTTTATATATATTAGATGGCGCACCTGTATCGAGTGATGTATTTACATCACTAAACCCTAATGATATAGAAAATGTAACCGTACTGAAAGATGCATCTTCCACCTCCATTTACGGTGCACGTGCAGCAAATGGAGTTGTTTACATTACAACTAAAAAAGGAAAGACCAGTGAAAAAGCCAACATTACCATTCGCGGGCAATATGGTATTTCACAATTACCCGACTTCAAAAAAGATATGATGAACGCACAAGAGTTCATTCAATTCAAATTGATGTGTGATCCTTCATTAGCCACCAATCCTCAATTCATGGCTGATAAAGCCAGAATAGAGAAATATGGCTTAAGTATGGATTGGGCCGATTATGTATTGAGAGACAATACCCCTACTTATTCCGTAGATGCCAATATCAGTGGTGCTTCCGGCTCTACAAACTATTACATCAGTGCAGGGCATTTCGACCAGGAAGGAACCTCTTATCAATCGGGAGTAACCCGCGAAAATTTCAGAGTCAATCTAAATACCAAACTAAACAACTGGTTGAAATTCGGAGTTAATTCAGCTATCTCTTATCAGGATTATGCCACGACTCTGGGAGTCAGAGATAATAATGAAGGTGCTTGGGTAAACTCTCCGTTGATACTGGCCCGTACAGGCAGACCTATCGACTTCCCATACGAGATTATAGAAAACGAAGACGGTACGTGGTCACGTGGTGAGGATTTACTGCTATTGCCCGGAACAGGATACACCAACCCGATGAAGATTTTCCAAAACTCATCCATAAAGAATGAGCGCATCATGGGCAACTTGAATACCTTTATTGAAATCACCCCGTTTAAAGGACTTACTTTAAAAGGAGCACAAGCTTTTGAAGGCTATATATATAAATATAGAGGTGTAAATTACCCTTGGGAAGATAATGAGTTTAACGGAGACGTGGCCGAACAATTCCAGAGGGGAAGTAACTGGACTTTCACCAATACGGCCGAATATAAACACACTTTCAAAGGAAAACACTTTATGACGTTACTGGCCGGTCAAGAATCCATCATGTAAGTCCTTGACGGTTTTTCAGCATCCGGTAAAGGAATCGAGGATAGTCGCTTAACTCAATTATCCGCAGTTTCTTCGGCAACAGCCAAAGTGAACGGAGCACGTTCCGAGTATGTATTCAATTCTTTCTTCTTCCGAGGAGAATATAACTATGACGAGAAATACTATCTGGACGCTTCATATCGTCGGGACGGTTCTTCACGTTTTAGCGAAGACCACCGGTGGGCTTCTTTCTATTCTATCGGTGCCATGTACAACATCAAGAATGAAGCATTTCTCAACGATGTAGAATGGCTGAACGACTTACGTCTGAAAATCAGCTACGGTACCACCGGTAATTCTGAAATCGGTAATTATGCCTCTTTGGGTATGGTGGCCGGCGGCGGTTCATACAACTATAATAATCAGAGTGGTTGGGTAATCGGTACAGTAGGCAATTCAGATCTGACTTGGGAAACTTTGAAGAACTTCTCTGCCGGCGTTTCGACAAAGGTATTCGATCGTCTTGACTTCAGTGTCGAGTACTATCAGAAAAAGACGGTAGATATGCTCATGAACGTTCCTTTCTCTATGACTACCGGACATTCCACAGGTATGGGCAATGTAGGAACGCTACTGAATACCGGTGTAGATCTTAATATGAATCTTGAAATTCTGAACATTAACAACCTCAGATGGAATGTATATGCGAATTTCAATTATAACAAAACAAAAATCCAATCATTGTTCAATGGTTTAGACGAGTTGGCATTTCCACAATACGGGTTGAAATATCAAGTAGGACACGATCCCAATGAATACTTTTCCGTGCTGTGTGCCGGAGTCGATCCACGTGACGGCGCTTTGATGTATTATGACTTGAACGGCAACAAAACCAAAACATTCACCATGGACAACATGCAGTTCACCGGAAAGAAGATGTTTGCTCCCTGCAGTGGCGGTTTCGGTACCTCAGTCAGTTGGAAAGGCTTGTCTGCAATGATTGACTTCTCATGGATCGGAGAAAGATACCTGATCAACAATGACCGCTTCTTTACTGAAAATCCCACCAATTCGAACATGGTCAATATGAACAAAAGAATGCTGACCATGTGGCAAAAGCCGGGTGATATTACCGATGTTCCCCGCTACGGAGTAGCCAGTGAGAATCTACTACGCACCAACTATTTCCTGGAAAATGCCGCCTTTGTACGTTTGAAAAATGTGACAATCTCTTATGAACTCCCCAAAAGTATATTGAAGAAAACAAAAATCGTAGAGGGAGTCAGAATATTTACCACCGGACGTAATCTCCTCACATTCACACAATTCTCAGGAATCGATCCGGAGATAGACTCAAACCTTGCATTGGGAGATTATCCTAATTCAAGACAGTATACATTGGGACTTGAAGTTAAATTCTAAAGAAAAACAGAGACAGCTATATGAAAACATCAAAATCAATCATATTCACCCTCCTTTTCACAATTATACTGGCATCCTGCAATATGGACAAGTATCCATATGACAAGATACCTTTAGAGAGTGCTATAGAATCATTCGCCGACTGTCAGAAATTACGGACGGGAATGTACAGAGACTTACGCATTATTGCAGTTTCCACAAATGTATTAGCAGCCGAAATACAAGCCGACGGATTTCTCCCTCTTTCCTATTTCGGAAATCAACTCGGTGCACTGTATCGTTGGGAAGCAAATGCTTCGGAAAGTACTTTCAGCACCATATGGAGCAATAGCTATGTAACCATAGCCCAATGCAATTTACTGATCGAAGGCATCAAAAGACTACAGACAGAAGGCAAGTTTTCGGACAGCGAACTGCCTACCGTCAAAAACTACTTGGGAGAAGCTCATCTGATCCGCGCCATAGCTTACTCTATCCTGGTTGATAAATTCTGTGCGACATATGACCCTGCCACAGCAGAAAACTTTTATGGAGTGCCCATTGTAGACGAATATTCACCTTCTGCCGATAATACAAAATACCCGTCCCGGGCAACTTTGGCTGCAACCTACAGTTTCATAAAAGATGACATCAAACAGGCCAAAGAGAATATGACAGCCACCGGGCAACATTCTTTCGAGTACCTATCGACCGATGCGCTTACCGCATTTGAAGCAAGAATCGCCTTGCTGACAAAAGATTATGACACGGCTATCGACTGCGCGGAAGGACTTATAAAAGACGGCCGGTATCCGCTTATCAACAATGCAGCCCAGATGCAAGAAATGTGGTGTAATGATGTCAGTACAGAAGTAATTTGCCAATTATTCAGTTCCAAGCAAGAGTTAGCACCTGCCATGGGAAATTATTTCTTAGACGAAACAAACCATAAGCCCGTTTTCCTTCCTTCACGCGACATTATCAATTCATTCCGGGAAAACGACATACGTGTCAATTGTTACTTCAAAATGGAAGATATCTCATTTTCAACCAACGAGAAGCATAGGTTGGCGGTATTCACCAAATATCCGGGTAATCCGGAAATGTACGAAGGAGTTAACAATTATGTAAACAAGCCCAAAATTTTCCGCATTGCCGAACAATACCTCATCGCCGCCGAAGCTTACTATATGAGAGGTGAAGGAGAAGACGAACTGGCTGCATATGATGTTTTATATGAATTAATGTATGCTCGCGACGCTTCCATATCATTCAATCCGGTTTCCGGTTTAAGTCTCAGACATCTGATTCGTGCCGAACGTGAACGCGAACTGTATGGAGAAGGATTCCGCCTAACCGATCTGAAACGCTATGGAGAGGGATTCAAACGTCAAAATCCCCAATCAGTACAATTATCTTATGAGCTCGGTATGGACCTGAATATAAAAGCAGATAATACACGCTGGTTATGGGCTATTCCTAAAGCGGAAACAGATGCCAATCCGCAGATTAAGTATCAACAAAACCCGGGTTATTAATTTTATTCAAAAAGAGAAATACGATTATGAACTATCTGAAACGATTTGCAATATTGCTTTTGCCACTTATTATGATAGCTTGCAATGACGATGACAACCTCAATACCGGAACGGCCACCGTTGAGTTTCAATCTGCAGAAATTGAAATCAAAGAACTGACCTCTTCCCTGAATCTCCCCATAGTGGTAAAAGGAGAAAATAACGGATTTATAAAAGTCCGTATAGAAATGAAGGACAACAACAGTGGTTTTGAAAATGACAAAGACATTCTCATTACCGATTACAATTTAGTAATCCCTGCCGGAGTAGAAAGTGTAAATGTCGAAACGCTTCTTTCCATAGCCAATGACGAGATCGAACAGAACCGTTCCTTCTCGATAGCTATCGCCCACGTAGAAGGAGCGACAGCAGGAAGTAACGCAATATGTAAAGTAAATATTCTGGAAAACAGCCCTTTGGAAGGTAAATATATGATGGAGGGCAAAAGCCAACTCCAAACGCCTAATGGAGTAACTAACTATGCCTGCACACTCACCTCCGTAGACGAGTCTTTCGAACAACTATACCTTGACTTCGGACAAGGAGGTGCTGCACTCGTAGAAGTAGAAGCCACCGAAAACCAGGGAGAATACAAACTGACCATTGCTGCAAGCCAGGTAATCGGTACATACAATGGAGACAATGTCGAATTAACTCACAAAGCCGTATCCAACGGCAGATGGGTAAAAACCACCGACCCGATAACGGGAATCTTCAAAAACAAAGTAGTAACATTCGAAATGGGACACGCTTTGGGACTTGAAGTTCCTGCCGTCGAAGGTTGGCTTGGGCTTGTAGGAAGTTATACCGATGACAGCGGAAATTCCATTCCCCTAAAATTTATCAAACAATAGATAAAGCAATCGTGAACTAAAAAAATGTGAATTTATGAAAAGACTATTACTTTTAGCAGCTATGCAATCAGCAATTCTGGTTGGAGCACAGACAAGATCTGATGGTCACCTCTTTTACGAGGATTTCGCGACCAAAAACAATTTCTCAGTTAATTGGACTGTTACAGATGCCAATAATGACAGTAAGACATGGGAATATATCGATGAGACCTCTTCTCCGGATGCAGATGGCGGTACAGGTTTGGCAAAGTATCTATACGAAAGAAACAATGCAGCAGATGATTATCTGACGACTCGTGAACCCGTCACACTAAAAACAGGAACTCACTGTCTCTCTTTCTATTACCGCACGTCTACCACCAGAAATAAAGAAAGTATGGAAGTTCTTTATGGTAAATCAAAAGATTTCTCTACCATGAAAGTACTGACAACTCTAACAGATGTCAGCATCAATGAATGGGAAGTCAGCATTAATGATTTCAACGTTGAAGAAGCCGGAGATTATTATTTCTCATTCCATGTTATTTCAGAAAAAAATCGGGCAGGATTTTGGCTTGACAATATTGCTATAGACGAAGGAGGATTCCAAGGAACTCCGGATATTACATTAGAAAATCTGGTACTTCCGGCTTCGGATTGTAATTTAGGAACTGCTCCCATCGGAGTTACGGTAAAAAACATCGGTACCGGTGCTATCAATGGCTTTAGTCTCTACTACGAAATAGACGATGCCAATAAAATAACACAAGACTTTACTGATAAGATTGCCGTAGGAGGTTCATTGGACGTTACTTTCACTACCCCGGCCGATTTCTCCGGCATAGATCAGGCATATAATGTAAAAGTAGTGGCAAATTGTGACAACCAGACAGTGACAAGCAATGATACCGTCAAAGGACGTGTTGTTAATTTATCACCAACAAAAGTTCCTTTCGAATCCAGCTTTAAAAAAGCCATCGATGTACTTAACTGGAATCCTGTTACCGCCAATGGTTGGGAATGGAACAGTCAGTCCGGTTGTTACAAGGCTAATACGACCTCTACCCTGTCATCCAGATGTATCTACATGGAACCGGGTGAATACAGAATCATTTTCAGCTATAATGCCGGAGACGAGTTGTTGATCGGCGGGCTCAAATATGATTACTTCTACATAGCATTCGGAAAAAGCGGTAGCGACATGGCAACATGGACAAAAATCAAAGAATTCAAAGAAAACACTCAAAACACCGTCACCAAGAAAGAAGTGCAATTTACTGTAGCAGAAGAAGGTAACTATGTCATCTGCTTCACTTCTACCGAATTGGCATATCTCGAAATTCATGATATCGCGGTAAGCAAAATTGCCGACCATGACGTAAAAGTAGAGTCGATAACTCCGAAAATACAACTTCCGAGAATTGTTCCGCAATATCACATCAACACAGCACACCAGTTTACAGTATCTATTGTAAACAACGGTAAGCAAGTTGAAAACGACATAAAACTGGAAATTAAAGGTAACAACGAGGTATTGGCAACAACTACTATCCCAACTTTGGCCGTAGGTGAAGTGAAAGAAGAGACAATGGATGTAAACTTGGTAAATGCCGTAAGTAATGAAGACGAAGCATTCTCCTTCATGGCCTTAGCAAGTATCTCCAAAGATGACTATCCGGAAGACAACGCTTTGGGTATCGCAACCATGGTATCCGATTCAACCTATGCATGGGACAATCCGTCAGACTTTGAATTTGGTGTAGGTGGTAAAACTGCCGGTACGGCATTCGGTACGGCATTCACTATCCTGAAAGAAGATGTATTGACTTCAATCACTCTCGGATTCATGCCTAAACCTGCTCAGGCAAATGATAAGCTGACACTGAACGTATACAAAATAGATACCAGCGACTCTTCTATGGGACAACCTTTGGTTAGTAAATCTGTAGTTAGAGGAGAAGGTGGAGAGAAAATCACATATGAACTTCCTGAACTCAATGTAGTTCCCGGAAAATATATGTTCGAAGTTAAGCAGGAAGGAAGCAACAACATGGGACTTGTATGCGACCAAACTGCAAACGGTCTAATTGCAGTTGGTAAAAACGGTTTCCTCAACGAGTTACCCGGATATGGTTATCCTTATGTACGTCCTAACTTTAGCAAAAATGCTTCTACAGGATTACAGAACGGTACAGCAATAGAAACAACCCTGCAACTTTACCCCAATCCTGCCAGCGAAGCGATTACCATTAAAACTGTTGGAAAGAATATTGAAAAAATCAGTATCCACAGCTTAGTAGGCCAGACGGTTCTTACCGCAATCGGCAATGGTACGGCAGAACAAAACTTGGATATCAGCACTTTGAGTGCAGGTACTTATCTGGTGGTTATTAATACAGAAAACGGAAAAGAGACTGTTAAGCTTATCGTAAAATAAGAATAAGTCCATAAGTATATAAGTATAAAAAATGTGCCGGCATGTAGTGTTTACCCTACTTTGCCGGCACATCTTGTATCATCCAAAAGAGTTTTACTCATGATTCATCAACCGATGCATCGCCATCTCTTCATATTTCGTTCTGGAACGGCCATAGTTGGCATACGGATAAATAGAAATACCGCCACGTGGAGTAAAGATTCCCGTCACTTCAATATACTTAGGATCCATCAACCGAATGAGATCTTTCATTATAATGTTGACACAATCCTCATGGAAAGCGCCATGATTTCGAAAACTGAAAAGATAAAGCTTCAAACTTTTACTCTCCACCATCTTTACATCCGGTAAATAGCTGATACGTATTTCCGCAAAATCAGGCTGTCCAGTAATCGGACAAAGGCTGGTAAACTCAGGGCAATT
>OATP01001085.1_pt1 | contig 12398 bp, 8 predicted proteins | sample 1495041 | NCBI WGS metagenome assembly OATP01 (sample SAMEA2579972, study PRJEB22360) | human gut metagenome | biome: human gut; feature: human-associated habitat; material: faeces | place: Denmark | collected 2008/2010 | reverse complement strand
CCGTACTCCACCTGCTGGCCATCGCCCACGAAGCCGGAGTAGACTTCACCATGCAGGATATCGACCGCCTGTCGAGAAAAGTACCGGTACTATGCAAGGTCGCTCCCAACTCTCACTTTCACATCCAGGATGTAAACCGGGCAGGAGGTATCCTGTCTATCCTCGGGGAATTGGCGGAAGCCGGTTTGATCGATACCACGGTCAACCGTGTCGGATACAAAAATCTGGCAGAATGCCTCTCGAAATACAACCTGAAAAGCCCGAAGCTCACTCAAAAGGCGCAAAAATTCTATCTCAGTGCACCCGGCGGCAAATTCAGCCGGGAACTGGGTTCTCAAAGTAAAACCTATGCCCGCTTCGATACCGACCGTCGGATGGGATGTATCCGGGATGTAAACCATGCTTATTTCAAAGACGGGGGACTGGCTGTCCTGACCGGGAACATCGCCCGCAACGGATGTATCGTAAAAACAGCCGGAGTAGATGAATCACTGTTCGTATTCCGGGGACGTGCCAAAGTATTCGAATCGCAGGAACAAGCCATGAACGGTATTCTGAACGATGAAGTAAAAGCCGGAGATGTCGTCGTCATCCGTTATGAAGGGCCTAAAGGCGGACCGGGCATGCAAGAAATGCTTTACCCCACTTCTTATCTGAAATCCAAACATCTGGACAAAGCCTGTGCCCTGATCACCGACGGACGATTTTCAGGAGGGACTTCGGGTTTATCCATCGGTCACATCTCACCTGAAGCAGCTGCCGGAGGAGCTTTAGCCATCGTCCGGGACGGCGATCTGATCGAAATAGACATTCCGGCACGGACCATCAACCTGTTACTGAGTGATCCCGATATTGCCGCCCGGTTAGCCGCTCAAAAAAACTTCGAACCGGCCGGACGCAAACGTACGGTACCCAAATCCCTGCAGGCTTACGCCCGGTTCGTCAGTTCAGCCGACCAGGGTGCCGTCCGCATTCTATAACCCATAAGTTTTTACTTTTTATCTCTTTTTTCGTATGAACACTACTACACAATCTATCTATATGGAAAAGCAAGTAACAAAGACAACTTGTTTTTCGGGCTCGAAAGCGGTAATCGAAACCCTTCTACGTGAAGGAGTGGATACCGTCTTCGGGTATCCCGGAGGAACAATCATGCCGGTATACGATGCGTTATACGACTATCGGAACCGTCTCAACCACATCCTCGTACGTCATGAACAGGGGGCATTACATGCCGCCCAGGGCTATGCCCGGGTAAGCGGACGTCCCGGTGTCTGTATCGTCACTTCGGGTCCCGGAGCTACCAATACGGTAACAGGCCTTGCCGACGCGATGATGGATTCGACTCCTGTCGTTCTGATCAGCGGACAGGTAGGTTCCGGTTTCCTGGGCACCGATGCTTTTCAGGAAACCAACTTCGTAGGGATCACCCAGGCTGTAACCAAATGGAACTGCCAGGTACGGCATGCCGCCGATATCCCTGCAGCCATCGCCAAGGCATTCTATATCGCCCGCACGGGACGTCCCGGACCCGTCGTGGTAGATATTACCAAAGATGCCCAGCAAGAAATGGCCGAATATCATTATGAAAAGGTCAGCTTCATCCGGAGTTATTGCCCGTCTCCGGCCATCGATAAAGAAAAAATTGCAGAAGCGGCCAAATTGATCAATCTGTCCCGTAAACCGTTGGCTTTAATCGGCCAGGGCGTCATCCTCGGCGGGGCAGAAAAAGAACTACGTGTTTTCCTGGAAAAAAGCGGTATCCCTGCAGCTTCCACTTTATTGGGACTGTCGGCCATTCCTTCCGATCATCCCCAATTCGTCGGTATGTTGGGTATGCATGGGAATTATGCCCCCAATATAAAAAACAAAGAATGCGATTTACTGATCGCGATAGGCATGCGTTTCGACGACCGGGTGACCGGAAATCCCGAACAATTCGGCATCAACGCCAAGATCATCCACCTGGAAATCGACCCTGCCGAAGTGAATAAAATCATATATGCCGACGTACCTGTCCTGGGAAATGTCAAAGAGACTTTACCCGCCCTGACAGAATTAGTGGTCCCCAACCGGCATACCGACTGGATAGCGGAATTCAAAGCCTGTTACAACATCGAATATCAGGAAATCATAGAACCGGCGCTCTACCCCACGAGCAAGCAAATCCGTATGGGAGAAGTAGTCGACCTGGTATCGAAAGCCTATCACCACGACGCGATTCTGGTCACCGATGTCGGGCAACAGCAGATGGTAGCTTCCCGTTATTTCCGCTTCAAACATACGCGGAGTATCGTCACTTCGGGTGGATTAGGCACCATGGGATTCGGCCTTCCGGCAGCTATCGGAGCAAAAATCGGAGCCCCCCAAAGAGAGGTTTGCCTGTTTGTCGGTGACGGTGGTTTTCAAATGAACCTGCAAGAACTCGGTACCATCTTTCAATCCCGGGTACCGGTGAAGATTATCCTGCTGAACAATAGCTTTCTGGGTATGGTGCGCCAATGGCAGGAGCTCTTTTTCGACAAGCGGTACTCATTTACCGAAATGACTAACCCTGACTTCGGGGCAATCGCCCAAGGAAACGGTATCGCCTACCGGTGCGTGGAAAAACGGGACGAACTGGAAACAGCCATCCATGCCATGAAGGAACATCCCGGAGCCTTTCTGCTGGAGGTTCGGGTTGAACCGGAAGAGAATGTATTTCCGATGGTTCCTGCCGGTGCAGCTGTGGGGGATGTGAGATTGGAATAAAGAAAAAAGTTGAAAGCTAAAGGCTATAGGCTGGAGGCCAGGAGGTAGAGGAGGGGGAGGAGGGGGAGAAAGGGAGAAAGGGAGAAAGGGAGAGAAAAAGAGATTATCGATAATAATAAAATAGAAAAATGATGCGATGAATAAAGAATATATCATAACGGTCTTTTCAGAAAACAAAGTAGGATTGCTAAGCCAGATCACGACGGTATTCACTTGCCGGGATATCAATATCGAAAGCCTGACGACTTCGGAATCGTCTATCCCGGGCATTCACAAATTTACCATAGTCGTCATCACCGATCCCGAAAAGATAGAGAAACTGGTCAAGCAGATCGAAAAGAAAATCGATGTACTGAAAGCCTTTGTTTTCACCCCGGATGAAGTGGTACAACAGGAAATCGCACTTTACAAAGTCACCCGGAGCAACAGTGTCGAAAAATTGGTACGCGACCACCATGTACGGATACTGGAAATCTGTGACGATTATATCGTACTGGAAAAGACCGGACACAAAGAGGATACCCAGTCTCTGTTCGAATTACTACAACCCCATGGAGTACAGCAATTCGTCCGGTCGGGCCAAATCGCGATCATCAAATCAAAACGCGAACTATTGAATGAATATTTACAGAAACGGGAAAATACGACGAAAGCGTAAACAACCCGGATCAAGGACAAAATAACACTAACAATTAAATCATTATTATTATGGCACAAATTAATTTCGGAGGAGTAAAAGAAAACGTAGTAACCAGAGAAGAATTTCCATTGGCAAAAGCGCTCGAGGTATTGAAAAACGAAACCATTGCTGTTATAGGATACGGTGTACAAGGTCCCGGTCAGGCCCTGAACCTGAAAGACAACGGTTTCAACGTAATCGTAGGTCAGCGCCGGGGAAGTAAAACCTGGGATAAAGCCGTAGCCGACGGCTGGATACCCGGCGAAACCCTGTTCGACATCGAAGAAGCCGCCCGTAGAGGAACGATCATACAATATTTACTATCGGATGCAGGTCAGATCGCCGTATGGCCGACTATTCAAAAACACCTGACTCCCGGCAAAGCCCTCTATTTCTCACATGGTTTCGGCATCACCTATAAAGATCGCACAGGCATCATCCCGCCGGCCGATGTCGATGTCATCCTGATCGCTCCGAAAGGCTCGGGTACTTCATTGCGGAGAATGTTCTTACAGGGACGGGGATTAAATTCCAGTTATGCCATCTTCCAGGATGCCACCGGCAAAGCTTGGGACCGGGTTATCGCTTTAGGAATCGGAGTAGGCTCGGGTTATCTGTTCGAGACCACCTTTCAGCGGGAAGTATATTCCGACCTGACAGGAGAACGGGGTACTCTGATGGGAGCGATCCAGGGCATTTTTGCAGCCCAGTACGACACTTTACGCGAACACGGCCACACCCCTTCGGAAGCCTTCAACGAAACCGTCGAGGAACTGACCCAAAGTCTGATGCCTTTAATTGCAGAAAACGGTATGGACTGGATGTATGCCAACTGCTCGACGACAGCACAACGGGGAGCACTCGATTGGTGGAAGAAATTCCGGGATGCCGCCAAACCGGTATTCGACGAATTGTACGGCCAGGTATCTTGTGGCAACGAAGCCCAACGTTCGATCGATTCCAACAGCCGGCCCGACTATCGTGAAAAACTGGAAAAAGAACTTCAGACCATGCGCGAATCCGAGATGTGGCAAGCCGGTGCCGTCGTTCGGAAACTGAGACCGGAAAACAATTAAAGCGAAAAGGCTAGAAGCAAAAAGCTAGAAGCGAAAAGTAAAAAGTGAAAGGAGATCGGCGAAAAAGCAAAAGATGAAAAGCGCCCCAATAACCTTCACTAATCCCTTTCCCTTTTTTACCTACTCCCGCTTCCACCTTATAACTTATAGCTTTTAGCCTAATAGCCTTTTCGCCTCTAACCTTTTACCTCATCACCTCATGCGTGAAAAAGTATATATATTCGATACCACCCTTCGGGATGCAGAGCAAGTTCCGGGGTGTCAGCTGAATACAATCGAAAAGATAGAAGTTGCCAGGCAGCTCGAGAAACTGGGTGTAGACATCATCGAAGCCGGTTTCCCCATCTCGAGTCCCGGGGATTTCAATTCCGTTGTAGAGATTTCTAAAGCAGTAACCATATGAGGTAATTGGGCCCTGACCCGGGCTGAAAAAAAAGACACCGAAGTGGCTGCCGAAGCATTGAAATTTGCCAAACGGAGACGTATCCATACCGGAATCGGTACCTCCTGGTATCATATCCACGAAAAATTGAATTCCACTCCCGACGAAATCGTCGGGAGAGCGGTAGAGGCCGTAAAATATGCCCGTCGATTTGTCGATGATGTCGAATTTTACGCCGAAGATGCAGGCCGTACAGAAGAAGAATACCTGGCCCGGGTAGTAGAAGCAGTGATCAAAGCCGGCGCCACCGTCGTCAATATCCCCGACACCACGGGGTATTGTCTGCCGAACGAGTACGGAGCAAAGATCGCCTATCTGATGAATCATGTCCCCAACATCGACAAAGCCATTATTTCCACTCATTGCCACAACGATCTGGGCATGGCCACTGCCAACACTTTAGCCGCCGTACAAAACGGAGCACGGCAGGTCGACGTGACGATCAACGGCCTCGGCGAACGGGCCGGTAACACCGCCCTCGAAGAAATCGTGATGGCGATTGCCTGTCACAAAAATCTGGATTTCAATATCGGTATCAACACCAGGCAAATCATCGCTACCAGCCAGCTGGTATCCAGTTTGATGCGGGTGCCGGTACAACCCAACAAAGCCATCGTCGGCCGTAATGCTTTCGCCCATTCGTCGGGCATCCACCAGGACGGTGTACTGAAAAGCCGGGAGACCTATGAAATCATCGCCCCGGAAGACGTAGGGGTCGATCAGTCCAGTATCGTCCTCACCGCCCGTAGTGGCCGTGCAGCACTGAAACATCATTTGAAAGCCATCGGTTATACTCCCGACAATGACGAACTCGACGCCATCTACCAGCGCTTTCTGGAATTAGCCGATAAGAAAAAAGACATTACCACCCGCGACCTGGAAGTACTTGCCGGTAGTGAAGCTTCGCGCAAACACCGCGACATGAAACTGGTGGGGTTGCAGGTTGTATGCGGCTCGACTTCCATACCGACAGCAACTGTGCAAATCAGCTTCGGAGGAGATATTTTCACCGAAACAGCCAGCGGTAACGGCCCGGTCGATGCAGCCATCAATGCTGTAAAAAGCATCACCAAACGACGGGTACATCTGGAAGAATACCTGGTACAGGCCATCACCCGGGGAAGCGACGACCTGGGTAAAGTACACGTACAAGTCTCCCACAAAGGCAAAATGTACCACGGTTTCGGCGCCAACACAGACATTGTCACCGCATCGGTCGAGTCGTTCCTGGATGCGATAGCTAAAATAAGTTAGTACCCCAAAGTCAAAATACACCTTATGAAAACTTTATTCGATAAAATCTGGGATGCCCATACGGTCGAGACCATCGCCGGAGGTTCATGTGTGCTCTATATCGACCGGCAATACATTCACGAAGTAACGAGTCCACAAGCTTTCGAAGGGCTTCATTCGCGCGGCGCGAAAGTATTCCGTCCGGCTCAGGTCACAGCCAGCCCCGATCACAATATACCCACACAAAATCAACATCTGCCGGTACAGGATCTGCAATCCGCCCGGCAACTGTCGATGCTCGAAAATAACTGTACCGAACACGGTATCACGATTTTCAAAGTCGGTACCCCCAAAAACGGAATTATCCATGTGGTGGGTCCCGAAACAGGTCTGACCCAACCGGGAATGACCATCGTCTGTGGAGACAGCCATACTTCCACCCACGGAGCTATGGGCTGCGTGGCGTTCGGCATCGGAACCAGCGAGGTAGAAATGGTATTAGCCTCCCAATGTGTATTGCAATCCAAACCCAAGACCATGCGGATCAATGTCGAAGGACAATTGAATCCCGGAGTTTGTTCGAAAGATATCATTTTATATCTCATTTCGAAACTAGGTACCGGCGGCGGCACCGGACATTTCATCGAATTTGCCGGATCGGCTATCCGCTCGCTATCGATGGAAGCCCGGATGACGATCTGTAATATGAGCATCGAAATGGGAGCCCGTGGCGGGATGATCGCTCCGGACGAAACGACCTTTGCCTACCTGAAAGGCAGGGAATATGCGCCCCAAGGAATCGAATGGGACAAATCTGTCGCACAATGGAAGCAGCTATACAGTGATCCCGACGCCATCTTCGACAAAGAAGTCACATTCGATGCTGCCGACATCTACCCTATGATCACCTACGGCACCAACCCCGGCATGGGAATCGCCCTCACCCACTCTATCCCTGAAGTCTCCGAAATCGAAGAGACTTCCCGGCCTTCCTTCTTAAAAGCTCTGGAATACATGGACTTCAAACCGGGCGAAAAGCTACTAGGCAAACCGGTCGACTATGTTTTTGTCGGCAGTTGTACCAATGGACGGATCGAAGATCTGCGGGTATTCGCCGACTATGTGAAAGGCAAGCAAAAAGCAGCAGGCGTAACAGCCTGGATCGTTCCGGGCAGCAAACAGGTAGAAAAACAAGCCATCGACGAAGGGATCAGGGATACACTCGAGGCTGCAGGCTTCGAATTACGGCAACCGGGATGCTCCGCCTGCCTGGCAATGAACGACGACAAAATTCCGGCAGGGAAATATTGTGTCTCCACCTCCAATCCTAATTTTGAAGGCCGGCAAGGACCGGGAGCCCGCCCTCTACTGGCAGGCCCACTCGTCGCTGCTGCCTGTGCTATCCACGGCATAATCACCGTCCCCGACTCACTCCAACTCAGTAACTCAGCAACTCAGTAACTCAGTAACTCTTTTCAACTCATGATAAACCAATTCACAACCCTAACATCCACAGCGATACCACTGAAAATCGAAAATGTAGACACCGACCAGATCATTCCGGCCCGTTTTTTGAAAGCGACCACCCGGGAAGGGTTCGGCAAACAATTGTTTTTCGACTGGCGGTATGATGCTCAGGGAAACCCGAAAACAGATTTCGTCCTGAACTCCCCCGACTATACCGGAGAAATTTTAATTGCAGGGAAAAATTTCGGCTGTGGTTCCAGCCGTGAACATGCGGCCTGGGCCATTTATGGAGCAGGTTTCAAAGTAGTCATTTCCAGTTTTTTCGCCGATATTTTCCGCAACAATGCCCTGAACAACGGATTACTTCCTGTACAGGTGAGCGAATCGTTTCTGGCAAAGCTATTCCAGGTCGTCCGGTCAGCTCCTTCGACCACCGTCAGTATCGATCTGGAACGGCAGACCGTCACCTTGACAGCCACAGGAGAGCAAGAACTTTTCGAAATTTCTCCCTACAAAAAAGAGTGTTTGTTGAAGGGATACGATGATGTCGACTATCTGATGAGCATACACCATAAGATCGAAGCATTTGAAAAGACCCGTTAAAACGATCGGCGAGCCTTCGGTTCTGACAAAGCCAGTGCAAGAGTCGCCTTATGAACCTTACAAACTCATTTCATCATGGACTTAAAAATAGCAGTATTACCCGGTGACGGCATCGGACCGGAAATCATAGAACAGGCCATCAAAGCCATCGATGCCACTTGCAAAAAATACGGTCATACCGTCGGCTATACCTACGGATCAGTAGGGGCAACAGCCATCGACAAGACCGGGAATCCTTATCCGGAAGAAACTCACCGGATTTGTATGCAATCGGATGCCGTATTGTTCGGAGCGGTCGGAGATCCCCATTTCGACAACAATCCCCAAGCCAAAGTCCGTCCGGAACAAGGATTGCTGGAAATGCGCAAAAAATTAGGATTATATGCCAACCTCCGTCCGGTCAGTACTTTCAAATCCCTTGTTCACCGCTCTCCTCTGCGACAAGAACTCGTAGAAGGGGCCGATTTCATCTGTATCCGGGAACTCACCGGCGGCATTTATTTCGGGCGGCCCCAGGGACGTTCAGAAGACGGGCAAACCGCTTTCGACAGTTGTGTATACACCAAAGCCGAAATCAAACGGATTTGCCGATTAGGTTTCGAATACGCCATGAAGCGCCGCAACAAACTGACAGTTGTCGATAAAGCCAATGTCCTGGCAACCTCCCGGCTATGGCGCGAAACCGTACAAGAGATGGCTCCGGCTTATCCTCAGGTAAATGTCGAATACATGTTTGTCGACAATGCGGCGATGAAACTCATCCAGCAACCCAAACATTTCGACGTCATCGTTACAGAAAACATGTTCGGCGATATCCTCACCGACGAAGCCAGTGTCATCACAGGCTCATTAGGCTTGCTGCCTTCCGCTTCTATCGGTATCCACACCTCGCTGTTCGAACCGATCCACGGTTCCTATCCTCGGGCCGCCGGCAAAAATGTGGCCAATCCTCTGGCAACCATTTTATCCGCCGCTATGATGTTCGAATATGCCTTCAACCTGAAAGCAGCCGGAGCAAGCATCCGCCAGGCAGTCGATCGTTCGATCGAAGCCGGTATCGTTACCGAAGATATCGCTGAAGACGGACAGGCCTATCCGACCAGCGAAGTAGGCGATTTTATAGCAAAGAACATCGGGTAAATGAAAAAACAGACCAATTAAACCGAACAATATGAGTGATCCTTATTTTCCTTCTTTGAAGGATATCATGACGGCGGAGCATACGCTCAACGACATCCTGGTCCCGACACCCCTCATGAAAAACAGAAATCTATCCGATAAATACGAAGCCAATATCTTTCTGAAACGGGAAGATCTTCAAATGGTGAGATCGTATAAAATCCGGGGAGCTTATAATAAAATCAAATCCCTGACTCCTGAAGAGATGGAGAAAGGAGTGGTTTGTGCCAGTGCCGGCAATCATGCCCAAGGCGTAGCCTTCTCCTGCAGCAAACTCGGTATCCAGGGAAAAATCTATATGCCCGTTACTACTCCCAGGCAAAAGATCAACCAGGTAAAAATGTTCGGGGGTAAATCCATTGAAGTCGTCCTGACGGGAGATACTTTCGATCAGGCCAATACAGCAGCAATCGAAGCCTGTAAAAAAAACGATATGGTATTTATCCCTCCCTTCAACGATCCCCGGATCATCGAGGGGCAGGCAACCGTCGGTTTAGAAATCATTCAGGAAGCCCGGATGAAGCTCGATTATATCTTTGTACCGATCGGTGGTGGCGGACTGGCTTCCGGTATCGGTAGTTTCTATAAGCAAATGAGCCCGAAGACCAAGATCATCGGAGTCGAACCGGCCGGTGCCGCCGGAATCACAAAATCGTTCGAATGCGGAGAGGTAACCGAACTGAACGAAGTAGATAAATTTGTCGACGGGGCAGCCGTACAACGGGTAGGAGAGCTCACTTACGCTATCTGCAAGAAAGTATTGGACGATATCGTCGTCGTGCCCGAAGGCAAAATTTGTACGACGATCCTGGATCTTTACAACTTCGACGCTATTGTAGTAGAGCCGGCAGGAGCTCTGAGTATGAGTGCTCTCGACTTTTACAAAAATGAAATTAAAGGAAAAAACGTCGTTTGTGTGGTCAGCGGCAGCAACAACGACATCACCCGCATGGAAGACATCAAGGAGCGCTCTTTATTATATGAAGGCCTGAAACATTACTTCGTCGTCCGTTTTCCGCAAAGAGCCGGCGCACTCCAGAGTTTTGTCAGCAACGTCCTGGGCCCCCACGACGACATCACCTATTTCGAATACAAGAAGAAGACAAACCGCGAAAAAGGTCCTGCCCTCATCGGCATCGAGATCCAGCATCCCGAAGATTTCCAGGGCCTGCTGGACCGCATGAAATCCGAAGGTATCCTCTACGAATATCTCAACGACAATCCGAACCTATTCGAATTCCTGATCGGATAATCTGTCGCCGGGTAAGGGGTCCCAAAAGTCTTTTTGAAACCGATCTGATCGGCGAATTTTTTCCCAATCCTATTTCAATACATGAAAAACCGGTTTCATTTCCTTGCTTCAAAAAGAAGTAAAAGAACTGAAGGAATACATCGAAGAATAACACAGCATCCGGGAAGGAGACGGCAGGAAGTGGAAAATCAAAAAAAAAGAAAATCGAGACAACAATAGAATGTAAATAAATGTACAAATTTTTTAATAAGTCGATACATTTCTTTGGGAATTAAGAAATATTTTCTTATTATTGAAGTCTAAAAACAAACTTATGAAACTGATTTCTACCCTCATTTTTCTATTGTGTGTAACTTTTGCATTTGCAGAATGCTACGACAATCATTTCGACGAGTGCCGGATCGAACGGCAAAACGGGAAATACGGCATCGTGATCGACAAACAGCTGGCCATACCGTACGAGTACGACGAAATCGTACCTCAACACAACTGTTTTTTCAAAGTCAGGAAAGGCCGGAAATATGGTATCATCAGCTATTTTTATGAAAAGCACAAACGGGATGGCCGGTTACCGAAAGAGATTGGCCGGCCGATTGCCTTAAAAAAAGGGTATGCCTGGCTTTACCTCTCCCTTGCTTGTGAATACGATAAGATCGAGGAATATGAAAACCAGTTTCTTCAAATCAGCCGCGACGACCGGAAAGGAATTGTCAATTATTACGGGACTGTGATCCTGCCCTGCCGTTTCGAAAAAATAGAATTATCGAATAATTATTTTTGGGTATCGTCGGAGGGGTTGTACGGTATTTACAACCGGTACGGTTCGACAATTATCCCCTGCCGCTATGAACAGATCGAACTCACCGACCGTTGTTTTTATGTCTGCCGGGACCGGCTCAAAGGGGTTTACAACCGCTATGGAAGTGTTATTATCCCTTGCCAATTCAGCCAGATCGAATGCAAAGACAATGCTTATTATGTGACAAAAGGCAAATATCAGGGCATATACAACCTGTACGGTTCGGTAATCATTCCTACCCAATACACTTCGATATACAAAGAAGGGGGGAAATACCTGGTTGAAAACGACAGTCTGAAAGGGATAGTCAATGCCTATGGAAGTACCGTTATCCCCTGCAAATACAACACGATAGAATACGAAGACGGAGTTTATTATGTGTCGGCAGGCGGGAAATACGGAATTTACAACACTTACGGCTCCCCGATAAATTCCCCCCCGTAACCGTTTACTGGCAGGCTCGACGATACTTCCCTGCCGATACAGTTCTATCCGGAAAGAAGGGAGACAATATCTGGTGGAGAATAACGGTCTTCAGGGCATCGTCAACACCTATGGAAGTACGATTATTCCTTGCCGCTACAACAAAATACAACAGGAAGGGAATATTTATTACGTCACGGCAAACGGTAAAAAGGGCATATTCAACCGGTACGGCTCGACCATTATCCCTGCCAGTATGACGAGATCATTTCTTTAGGCCATCGTTATATCGTCAAACGGGACAAGAAGTTCGGGGTATACAACCAATATGGCTCTACCATACTGCCTTGTCAGTTTCAGAAAATCGAATGCCTGAATAACGGGCATTATGTCACCACCCGTGACAAAAGCCAACAGGTGTATAATGCCTATGGGGCGCTATTGGAAAACCGTACGAATATGAAGGTAGTCTTCTCGACCGAAGACTGATTTTT
>OATP01001083.1_pt1 | contig 12429 bp, 8 predicted proteins | sample 1495041 | NCBI WGS metagenome assembly OATP01 (sample SAMEA2579972, study PRJEB22360) | human gut metagenome | biome: human gut; feature: human-associated habitat; material: faeces | place: Denmark | collected 2008/2010 | reverse complement strand
CTGCCGTAATCAGTCCGATACAACGTATCGATGATCCGGAAAATGATCATTCTTATGTCATCTCGAAAGATGGCAAGCCGGGCCCGGTTTGTACGAAGTTGTATAATAAGCTGCGTGCTATCCAGTATGGTGATGAGCCGGATACACACAATTGGGTAACTGTAGTGGAATAACTTTTATTAATCATATATTAATCTTATATCTTATGTTGAAACAAAATTCAGCATTACGTGCAGAAACGCGTGCTGCTCTTACTGATAAATGGGTGATGGCGGCGATTGCTACCTTAATTTACAGTGCAGTGGTTGGTGGATTGTCTGCCATTCCGGTAGTCGGAATATTGATTCTTCTGTTAACGTTGCCGATAGCTTATGGTTATGCCATTGTGATATTGGATGTATTCAGAGGCAGTGATGTGAATATCGGAGGACTGTTTGATGGATTCAGCGACTATGGACGTATCATCGGCACAAAATTGCTTCAAGCCATTTATACAGTGTTGTGGACCTTGTTGCTGGTTATTCCGGGTATTATCAAGTATTATTCGTATGCAATGACCGATTTTATCTTGAAAGATCAACCCGAATTGGCTAATAATGGCGCTATTGAGAAAAGTATGGCCATGATGGAAGGCAACAAGATGAAGCTGTTCTTGCTCGATCTTAGCTTTATCGGCTGGGCCATCCTGTGTCTTTTCACATTGGGATACTTCTTTTTGCAGCCTTACATGCAGGCAGCTCATGCTGCTTTCTATGAAGATTTGAAAGCACAGGCAGTAGAAGAAGTCATTGTAGAGGGTACGGTGGAAATCTAAGATAATACTTTTCGACCTGTTTTTGTGTTCTGAGAGAAACTAAAGCAGGTTCTTATATCCTTAATAATGGAGTATGGAGAAATCTGTACTCCATTTATTTTTGCCGTTTCCGCCGAAAGTAAGTAACTTTGCAATCTAATTGCAATTATTATATGGGAAAAGGGAAATTAGAGAAATTTGCCGATATGGCAAGTTATCCGCATGTGTTTGAGTATCCTTACTCGGTGGCGGACAATGTGGCTTTTGACATGAAAGGCAAGTGGCATGAAAAGTTTTTCGGCAATGACCGTCCGATTGTGCTTGAATTGGGCTGTGGTCGGGGAGAGTATACCGTAGGACTGGCACAGATGTTTCCCGATAAAAATTTCATCGGTGTCGATATTAAAGGGGCGCGTATGTGGACCGGAGCCACCGATGCCTTGCGATCGGGAATGAAGAATGTAGCCTTTTTGCGTACAAATATCGAGATTATAGACCGCTTCTTTGCTCCGGAAGAGGTGAGTGAGATTTGGCTGACTTTTTCTGATCCGCAGATGAAGAAAGCGACCAAGCGATTGACCTCCACATACTTCATGGAACGCTATCGCCGCTTCCTTAAGCCGGACGGCATTATTCATCTGAAAACAGACAGCAACTTTATGTTTACTTATACCCGCTACATGATTGAGGGAAACCGTTTCCCGGTAGAATTTATTACGGAGGATCTTTATCATTCCGATCTTGTAGATGATATCTTGGGCATTAAAACTTATTATGAACAACAGTGGCTCGATCGTGGTTTAAGTATAAAGTATATCAAGTTCCGGCTTCCCCAAGCAGGAGAATTGCATGAGCCGGACATTGAAATAGAGCTTGATTCGTATCGTAGCTATAACCGTAGCAAGCGGAGCGGATTGCAAACCAGCAAGTAAAGGGATTTACGATTTGACGATTTACGGTTTTGCGATTGATAAATGATGATCTCTAAGTTATCAATCGTCAAATCATCAATCGCCAAATCATAAATCATCGGTCATCATTTATCAATCGTCAAATTGTAAATCGTCAAATCGTAAATAATTATGGCACTTTATCCAAAGTTAATATTAGATGCATTGGCAACAGTGCGTTATCCCGGTACCGGAAAGAATCTTGTTGAAGCCGGTATGGTGGAGGATGACATCCGTATCGAGGGAATGAAAGTTTCTTTTTCCCTTATTTTTGAGAAACCTACCGATCCGTTTATGAAGTCGGTGGTTAAGGCTGCCGAAACGGCTATCCTTACTCATGTAGGCAAAGAAGTGGAAATCGTAGGTAATATCAGTGTGAAAACAGTTCAGGCGGCGCGTCCGGAAGTCGGGAAGTTATTGCCGCAGGTAAAAAATATTATTGGTATTTCTTCCGGAAAAGGAGGGGTGGGGAAATCTACCGTAGCGGCCAATCTGGCTGTGGCTCTTGCCAAGTTAGGCTATAAAGTGGGATTGCTGGATGCCGATATTTTCGGTCCTTCTATGCCGAAAATGTTTCAGGTGGAAGACGCCCGTCCGTATGCCGAGAAGATAGACGGGCGTGATATGATCATTCCTGTAGAAAAGTATGGGGTGAAACTTCTTTCCATAGGCTTTTTTGTCGACCCGGATCAGGCTACTTTGTGGCGTGGGGGGATGGCCAGTAATGCATTGAAACAGCTTATTGGCGATGCTGCCTGGGGAGAACTGGATTATTTCCTTATCGATTTGCCGCCGGGTACGAGTGATATCCATCTGACTGTGGTACAGACATTGGCCATGACCGGTGCTGTAGTGGTTAGTACTCCGCAGGCGGTTGCTTTGGCAGATGCCCGCAAAGGTATCAATATGTTTACCAATGACAAGGTAAATGTACCGATTTTGGGTTTGGTGGAGAACATGGCTTGGTTTACTCCTGCCGAACTGCCGGATAATAAATATTATATTTTCGGCCGTGAGGGAGCCAAGAAATTGGCAGAAGAGATGAATGTACCTTTGTTAGGGCAGATACCTATCGTACAGAGTATCTGTGAAAACGGCGATAAGGGTACTCCTGTTGCATTGGATGAAAATACGATGACCGGTCGCGCTTTCCTATCATTGGCGGCTGCTGTAGTCCGGCAGGTAGATCGCAGGAATGTAGAGAAAGCTCCTACTCAGATTGTAGAAATGCACAAGTAATCCCGAAAAGGGAATGAGATGCTTTCCCGTTACTTTTGCGAGTAAGGCAATGCATGGTTTCAATTTATTGAAACGTTCGGTTCCATCAGTATGAAACGGATGGTTTCTATAGCATGGAACGAACCGTTTCATCTGTATGGAACAATTAGTTTCAACGTATTGAAACTAATGCGGGCGTTATTCAAACCGACACGGGCATTATGACGGTGGTCCGTTAATGGAAGACTTACAATTCCGCCTCTACTGTTTGTATTAGTATACATCCTGTAGAGGCGGAATTTCGTTATTATTTATCAAGTGTTTTCAGTAATTCTTCTTTCATCTTGTCTGTCCCGGGAAATCCGGTTGTTTTGTAGGTAATGTTTCCTTCGCGGTCGACGAGAAGATAGGTAGGCACTCCTCTGATGCTGAATGAATCCATCAGATAACTCCACTGTTCGTCTGTTACCCGAAAGTGCTCACCGTGTATATCCGGTATCATATTTTCCCATGTCCCTTTTGGCGAGGTCTCTCCCGTGAGATACACATAAACGATGTCTTTGTCTTTCAGCTCTTCTTTCATGGGGATCATTGCCTTATTTGCCGTGCGGCACGGACCACACCAGGTTGCCCAAAAATCCACCAGTAATGTATGTCCGCGATATTTGGAAATGATGGAAGCGAACAAATCCTCATTACTGACTTCTCCCGCCTCATTGATGGTGAATCCGGTCTTCTTTTTATTCTGTTCTATTTTAGCTAAAAGTTCGGTATTCTTCTCTTTCACGGTTTCCAGATAGGCCGGATTGTCCAAACCTGCAATCTGTGCCAGTTGTTCCTCGGATGCGGGAGTAAATTCACTGATCCCGTTGAGTACGTTTGCTACTATAGATAAGTCGAAATAAATACCTTTGTCCGTTCCGAGTGCTTTGCCGAATGCTTTTCTGAATGTCTGGCTTGCGGTAAGGCGTGCATATTGGGGGGTATAGAGAGCTTCCGGAGTGTTGAGGTTGGAGAAATCCTTTAATAGATCGTAGAAATTATCCGGGAGTTGCACCGGATTGTTCTTTACATACTCCTTACTTGCTTCACCTTCCAGCTTATAATTAACGATATGCACACGTTGTACAATTTGAGGAACGAACATAAGGAGGGATGCTGCCGATGCATTCACTGCATTGTGAAGCACTGCCTTGCAGGCTTTTGTGGCTTTCAAATTTTCTATCTCCCGGAGTTTGCTTTGCTGTTTTTCCAGAATATAGGCCTTTACTTCTTCTGCATTCTTATCTTTTAGTTCTTGAATGAATAGCGGGTAATCAGAATCTATTTCAGTTTGGAAGTTCAGTTTATTGATTTCGGCCGATAATCCGGCTAAGTATCCTCCGTAGTAAACGTTTGCTTCATCGGATTTCTTTTCTCTGTGTAACTTGGATTGGCGGCGACAGATTTCACGTTGGTTGATAAAGATATTTGTTTTTTCTCCGGGAGCTAATAAGAGGCTGATGGCACCGGATCCGGTGTACATGATGGCAGGAGTAGTGGTCAATACCGGTATCTCTTCAGAAAAACTGCCGTCATCTTTTATTTTTATCTTTACTTTCTGATTCAGGTTCAAGGCCCCGGAGAGGTAAATGGTAAAGTCAGAGGATGCTCCTGGGTGATAATTGAGGAAGCAACCTTCTAACAGGGCTTTTCCTTTTTGGATGGCAGGGATGGGGAGGGACGATAACTTCTTGACGCGTACTGTTGCTTCTGCCGGCAACTTTAGTTTGGGAAGTTCGCCGTCCAGTCGGATACCCCAGATTTTGAAAGCACCTTCTGTATCGCCTTCCGAGAAATCAATGGAGGTGACCGTTTCGGGCAAGGGTGGGAAGACGAGTTTAAATTCTGCCTGTCCGGATTCCGGCATCCAGAATTCCTGGTCGGGAGCAATGCCTATGCCGTAGCGAAGAGGGTATAATTCTCCGTCGTCTCCTTTCAGAAAACTACCGGATGCTATTCTTATCCAGTTTTTGGGGCGGTAGAACGCTTTGATGTGCAATACGGTGGCTGTGTCGCTCAGTGCCACTTTGTCTACTTCGATACTTGTAGAGCTCCAATCGGAAAAGGGAGGCTGTTCAATCATTTTTTCTTGGGCTTGCGTATATGCCACATTTAGTAGAAAGCAGGCAATGAGCGCTAATTGTTTCATGGTATATTCATTTATAGAGTTATATACAAAAATAAGAATTATATAGTTAGAATCTGTGTTTTGTGTATAAAAAAAGAAGAAGTGCGCCATAAAGTAATGGGCCCTTCTTCCTTTTTCAATTAATGTAGTGTAAGAGAGAGTTTTTTACTGGAGTTTGAAGTTGATAGGGAGCGTGTATTGCACGGCTCCCGCTTCTCCTTTATTTTTCCCGGGTTCCCAACGTGGCATGCCTGTTACTACGCGTATTGCTTCTGCGTCCAACGAGGGTGACACGCTTTGCGCGATCCTCGGACTGGTAACACGGCCCTCCTTATCGACTATGATCTGTACGACCACGCGTCCTTGCGTTTTACTTTTCTGGGCATCGACCGGGTATTTGATGTTTTTGGCCAGATAGCGCATCAGACCTTCGGTTCCACCGGGGTATTTAGGCATTTCTTCTGCATTCTCGAGAATAGTATCCGATGCATCTGTAGCTGTGTTTTCGTCAGCGGCATACGCTACTACGACAACTTCGTCCAGTTTGCTGTTTTTTATTTCTTCCGCTTCCGGTTCGCTCAGTTTGAAGAGGATGGGAACGGTATAACGGACACGTACTTCTTTTCCTCTTTGAGTGCCGGGAGTCCATTTAGGCATGGTCGATAATACCCGTATGGCCTCTGCATCCACTTCCGGACTGACAGATCGTACAATTGTCGGCGTACTGATCGATCCGTCTTTTTCTACAACAAAACCGGCGATAACCCGTCCTTGGATTCTTTCCTGATGTGCTTTTGCAGGATAACGCAGGTTTTGGCTTATATATTCCATCAGAGCCGTTTGCCCTCCGGGAAAAACAGGCATTTTTTCAACAATGTCGAATACCTCTAAATTTTCCTCCATTTTCTTTCTGGTATCTGCACTTGGAAGCACTATCTTCAGATTGAGACGGTCTTGATTTTTGATATTCATAGAAGAAGAAATGTCTTTATTGTCAATGGTAATCGTGGTGATGCCCTCTATTGCAGTGAAAGAAAAATTACCATTGGCGTCTGTTTTTGTATTCGGAATATTTATTTTCTGAAAAGTCCCGTCATTCAGAATTTCTGCTCCTAATGTGGCGTTAGCCAGTCCTTTTCCAGTGTCGTCAACTACTACTCCTTTGTATTCCACTTTCTTTTCCTGGAGGGGAGTTGTTGTCGGAGTTGTCGGTTCGGAGGTTTCTGCGGCAACAGGTTGTAGCGTTTCGCCTGTTTGCCCTGTTTTCTCTTCAACAGCCTGTATCACATCTTTGGCAAAATCCTTTGTTGTCCGGGCCACTGCCTCGATGTTACTGATTATCATCAGCAGGGCAGCCAGTGGAAGAAACATCAGATATTTGGTTCTTCCTATCTCTTTCGTTCTTTTTTTATTCATCATTGTAATTCGGTTTTTGAGTGGTAAAACATTGAAACTATTATAAAGAGTTGCTGCAGCCTTATGATGAGCCAGTCCCAACAAGTGATACTGGTATGTTTTATGATCATATCCTGTTTGTAATACATGCTGGTCGGCCATGTATTCCAGATTGTTTCGTATTTCGCGTTTCATGAGCCAGGCAAAAGGATTGAACCAACAAGCGATGCACATCCATTCTCCGAATACTACGTCCGCCGAGTGTATTTGCCGGGCATGGGTAAGTTCGTGTACCAGTACTTCGGCCAATTCTTCTTCCGTATGTGATTCCGGATGAATGAAGATCCAATGGAAAAAGGAGAATGGACCGCTTGCTTTATTCAGGGCATATATACGTACACCTTGTATTTGCATTGCTTTACATCGTATCCTTAAACGGATGATGCTGATTAGCTGTACTATGAAACGAATGGAGAAGAGGATTACTCCACACAGATAAATCACCTTTAGCGACGTGAGCGTTATGTCTTGCCAATTGATACCGGCGGTTATCGTCACTTCATCAAATACAATTTCCGGAAGCAGTGTCGTGGCATAAAGGTCGGCCATTGCTACCATAGGCTCGTGTGCTTTCACCCATTCTTGCAGATTGAGCATCGGGTAGAGGAATGAAACCCCGAAAAAGCAGAGTAGTGCCGTCCGCCGCCAATGAAAAAAGGTATCCTTGTACAAGAACAACCGGTAAAAGGCGTAGAATAGTGCAATGCCTACGTTGATTTTCAGAAAATATGCAAGTTCCGGAGTCATGATTTTACTGTTTATTCGTTATTCTTCTTTACCTTTTTCAATCATGTCGATGATCTCTTTCAAGTCGCTGGTCGAGATTTTCTGGTCTTTGGCAAAAAAGGAAACCATCTCTTTATAGGAATTCTCAAAGTAATTCCGTACTACTCCGCTCATAAAACTTCGTTTGTATTCGCTTTCCCGTATGGCGGGAGTGTATTGATAGGTATTACCTACGCGCCGGGCCGTTACATACCCTTTTCGCTCAAGGTTTTTTACTATCGATGCAATGGTAGTATAAGGAGGAGCAGGTGGTTCGAATTTGGCCACTATCTCTTTTACAAAACAGTTTTCCAGTTCCCAGATGTAAATCATCACTTCTTCTTCTTGTATAGTTAGCTTTTCCATGGAGTTTGTTTAATTACGATTATGATGCAAATCTACGAAAGTTTCGTAATTAAACAATAGTCAATGGGTTAAATAATGCAAATAGGGGAGAAGTATATGTCCGGACGAAAGTTTGTTTTTGTGTAATGTTTCCTTTTTCAGTTAGATAAAGAGTTGTCTTTCTGCTTATTGGTCTCCCTGTATTCCTTTGGAGTCTGGTTGTAGCGTTTGGCAAATGCTCTATAAAAGTGAGAGCGGTTTGTGAAAGCCGTTTGATACATAACCTCTTGTATTGTTAAAGTTGTGGTGAGTAATAGTTTGGCTGCATAATTGATTTTTTGTTCTTTTATAAAATCTTTTGGAGGCAGCTGATTCAGGTTTTTGAATTTGCGATACATGTTTCGGCTGGCAGCCAATTCTGTGGGACCGAACGATATGTTGTCCATATTATCATTAATTATTTCTGTGGCAGTTTGCAGATACTCCTTGTCTTCTTTGGATAGTAACTGCCCATGACTGAAGTCGAACGCACTGGCAGAACTCGTATAGTATTGCTTCAGATCTTTTTGTCTTTTGATAAGTTGTTTGACTAAGACTCTTAAGTATTTGTTATTGAAAGGTGTGGAGATATAAGCATCTGCTCCTGATTCGATGGCTTTTATCTTTTCATCGGTTGTATTCTGGTCGGATAGAACGATTAATGGAATATGTACTGTGTACTTGTTGTTTTTTATTTGTTCGGTTAGGATAATTCCATTAATGTTAGGTACTGTAATGTCTATAATTATCAGATTTGGGGGTTCCTGTTTCACCATAGATAGTCCTTCCTCGCTATTTGGGGCGGTAAAAATTGTGTATTCATCGGATAGCATATTTTTTAGTGTGTCTGGAATGCCCTTATTGCTGCTAATTATTAAAACTGTAATTTCGGCTTTTGGATATTCACTTTTGAAGTTTGTGCTGATAGGTTCTTTTATGGTTATATTACTTTTAAGCATAGGGTCGGAAGCCTTCTCCAAAAAGGCAGACGGTTTTTCTGTAATGGTTGGTTGCGGTAAGATAATGGCAGCTTGTGGTTGTTGATAAGGCATATCTGATAGTTTGCCAATAGACATTTTCGGTTCGTATTTTTGCTTGGCATAACGAAGTATTCCAATGATAACACTTAATACGAATAACGTATAAATAATGTATGCTGCCATTATCGGATACCATAGGGGAAGAGTCATGATATAAAAACTATGCAGTAACTTTTTATTATGAAAGAAACTGTATGCTGCTTTTGGAGTATAGTTACTGGAAGAGATGTTGATGTATAGTGCTTGATTAAGGTCTGTAAGTGTTTGGGTTCCGTTTTGAAAGATACCGGTAGTTGAACTGCTGGATAAGTTATTCCAACTGTTTACCTGTTTGGCCGGGGAGGCAAATATATCTTTTACAGAGCATAAAAGAAATAGCAATAGTAAAGTTTGGATATATTTTTTCATGAGTATTCTGTTTACTTAAAGTTTAAACCCTCATGAGAATTTACCATGACTTTTATTCTCATGAGGATTTTAACAAGGAGCTTTATAGCTTATTGGTATATTACCTTGCGCACAATATTACCTTTATCGGTTTGGATAGAGATGATATATATGCCGCGTTCCGGCAGGTCAATATTGATATTATTATTTGTGGTATTACCGTTCTGTCTTGTAGAATAAATTGTTTTTCCGGAAATATCAATGACGTCTACCTTTATATAATTTTCTACATTAGGCAGAATATTCAAAGATCCGTTTTGGAATGTTATCTGGAAATCTTTACCTTCAACAATCGGAGATATGCCGGTTATTTCTCCTCCGGTTACGTCATCGAATACATAATCCGGACGTACATCAGCTCCTGTCAAGTTAAATTTTACATTTTCGAACTTCACATTATTGGCATGTCGTACATAAAAGCCATAAGCCGGCAATGCTTTTCCAAACATGTTGGATTCCGGATAGGCATCAATCATTTCCGGAATACTTGCATTGGCATCGTTTATTGTACCGCCACCGGGTAAGGTGATCTCTACATTTTTGATTAATACATTATCGATAATTCCTCCCGGTACACCTACAATTGAACTGGCTACTTTACTGACGCAAGTGGCTTTGATATCTGAAATTACTACGTTTTTCAGTTCACTCATTTTTGCGGAACCTTCACGTTTTCCTAATCGGAGGAAAATAGCCGTATGTACATCTTTCATTTGGATATTTGATATCGTGACACCGTCTAATACTCCTCCATTTACTGATTCCAAGGCTATACCGGAGATAGTTGAAGGTCCTTGGAGAGTTATGCCGCACCAGGCAAGCTTGTCACTTTCATAGTGTTTACGGAAATTGTCTTCACTGGCTTTTTCTATTACACAATCGGTATATGTGATGTTTTTGAATCCGGTTTTTCCTGCAGTTCCTAATTTTATTGCATTACAATTAGTCCGTATTGTACAATTTTTTACAGTAACATTTTCTACGAAAATTCCTCGGTCGCTTTTCATGCATATGCCGTCATCGTCACAGTCAATATAGCAATCTTCGATTTCTACATTTCTGGAGTCAATGTCCAATCCGTCATTATTCCAATTTGAATGGCTGTAGATTTTTACTCCTTTTATTTTTACTCCATCGCACAGCAGGAAATGAGCTGTCCAAAAAGCAGAGTTTTGTAAGGTTACATTCTCTACAACCACGTCTTTACAATTAACAAAATGAAGTACTTTAGGACGATCGCCTTTGCTATTGCCGAATTGGAAGTCGGGGGCAGTTCCACGTCCGTCAATTAACCCCGGCCCTATTACTTTTACATTTTCAATATTCTTACCGAATACCAAAGCGCTGGTTTCGATAGCACCGGCTTCGGGGAATGCATCACGGTACTCTTGAATAGTACGGCTTCCTAATTATTGTGCACCCTCTTCCAGTTTTAATGTCATGTTGGAACGTAAAAAGATGGGACGGATCGAGTAACGGCCTTTAGGTACGATAACCGTTGCTTTTTTCATAGAACAAGCATCAATAGCCTGTTGCATTAACTCTGTGACATCATCTCGTCCATTATTTGATACCCCACAAGATTCTACTACATTCAGTTCTCCTCCTTTAGGAACCAGGTCGACAAATGGATTATCCGACTCTACTCCTAAATTATATTCGTCAACGGGCTGTTTGGATAATGAAACTGTTTTCAGTACAGGAAGTTGGTATGCTTCATTTCCCAAAGTCCATACCGACTCAAAATCCCAGCCATCATAAGTTGATTGTATTGCTAATTCTTCTGCATCTTTATCCTGTCCGTTCTTGCCATTGGCATCAGTGCTTGAGAAGGGAGCGTCATTGATGATGCATCCTGAAAAAGCGAGGTTGTTGCTTAGTGTTATTTTATCTTGTTTGGCCCAGGCAAAGATACGGCTGGGAGTTGCGTCACGCACAGTGATTGTTTTATTAATGGCAACGCAGTTGGAGATTGTTGCATTCATTTGTTCGATGGAAGCATCCGGTGCGCTGACTGTACCTAATATGCCACCGGTAGATCCACCGCCATCTACTTGAATATTGTTTAAAACATAGCATTTGTCAATGAGAGTTGTACATGCTCCGTAAGAACTTCCCATGATACCGCCAACTCCATCGGCCGGTGCAAAAACATTTCCTTTTACATAACAATTGACGATTGAGATGTTTTGGTTATTATTCCTTCCGACAATAGCACCTACTAAGTTTCCTTTTGATTCTACATTTCCTGCTACATATACCTCTTCTATTTGGGTCTGTTTATTACCTTCCACCGCAGTAGAAAGTCCGGTAAGGATACCTACATTACTGGTTCCGGTAATTCTTTTGCCGTCTGCAATGATTATTGCTAATCTTTTTATAGTGACGTTACCGCCGACAGCTCCGAAGAAGCCTACATTTTCAGAATCCATACTTATCCAGATATTCTCGATAGCATGTCCATTGCCATCAAAATTTCCAGTAAAAGGTGTGGCAGATGTTACTATAGGTTGCCAACCGGTTTCTGGGGAATTTGTTTCAATCCATGTCGATAAGTCGATATCAGTCTCTAATTTGTAATGGGCGGCCAAATTATTTCTCATATTATTCAGTTCGTCAGCCGTGCTGATGACAAAAGGATCTTCCATTGTTCCTGTACCGGAAGAAAAATCGATAGCCCATGTATTGAACGATATACCAGTACAGAGAATGAGGGACGTCCCCCAATACCTTAGAGATTCAAACATTTTTATCTTTTTCATAATACTTAAATATATAAAATTAAACAATTATTTTTTGGGGGCTTTCAATAGTTCTTCACCCCATTTCCATGCTTCTTCCCATAATTCCGGATAGTTATAATGTTCTGTTTCCGGTGCCGGTATAAAAGTCTTGGGTGAGGAAATACTATTATATACAGCGTATGATGTTGTAGGAGGGCATACCATATCGTTATATCCGAAAGAGAAGAACACTGGCTTATTTAGTATCCGGGCAAAATTGGTAACGTCATAATATGCCATTACCTGCTCTTTCTTTCTAATAATGGGATCGTTTATATGTTTATCTTTAAAATAGTGTGGCCAACCTCCGGCTCTTCCGTGTAGATAGCCGTTCAGATCTGCTAATGCAGGAAAAAAAACGACACAGCCTGTTACCCGGTTGTCTAATGCAGCTGTTATGAGCGATAGTGCACCGCCTTGGCTA
>OATP01001080.1_pt1 | contig 12433 bp, 10 predicted proteins | sample 1495041 | NCBI WGS metagenome assembly OATP01 (sample SAMEA2579972, study PRJEB22360) | human gut metagenome | biome: human gut; feature: human-associated habitat; material: faeces | place: Denmark | collected 2008/2010 | reverse complement strand
TTTGCGACGGAAAAACCCCCCCCGGGTGCGCAGCACGGCGGGGCCAGCAGCAAGTCAAAAGACCATACGCCTACGGGCGAAGGACCACCAAACTGGGTTAGGCAGCCGGGCAGATCTTCTTGAAGAGCTCGATGACGTCGTCGAGCGTCGCCTCGCGCGGGTTGCCCGGGAAGCAGGCGTCAGCCATGGCGTCCTTGGCCAGGATCTCGATCTCGTCAGCCTTCATGGCCTCGCAGACGTGTGGGATGTTCACGTCGGCAGAGAGCTGCTTAACGGCGGCGATGGCGGCATCGGCGGCCTCGGCGGTGCTCATGCCCGTGGTGTCAACGCCCATGGCGACGGCAACCTTGGCCAGGCGCTCAGCGCAAACCGGCTTGTTGAACTCCATGGCGATCGGCAGCAGCATGGCGCAAGCGACGCCGTGCGGGGTGTCGTAGTGAGCGGACAGGGTGTGAGCCATGGCGTGGTCGATGCCCAGGCCAACATTGGAGAAGCCCATGCCGGCGACATACTGACCAAGAGCCATGCCCTCACGGCCGGAGCCGGGCTGGCCGGACTTGGCCTCGGCGACGGAGTCGCGCAGGTTCTCGCTGATCAGCTTAATGGCCTCAAAGTGGAACATGTCGGAAAGCTCCCAGGCGCCCTTGGTGGTGTAGCCCTCGATGGCGTGGGTCAGTGCGTCCATGCCGGTGGAAGCGGTCAGGCCGGCGGGCATGGAAGCCATCATGTCAGGGTCGACGACGGCGACCTCGGGGGCGTCGTTGGTGTCGACGCACACGAACTTGCGGACCTTCTCGGGGTCGGTGATGACGTAGTTGATGGTCACCTCGGCAGCGGTACCGGCGGTCGTCGGCACGGCGATGGTGAACACGGCATGGTTCTTGGTGGGAGCAACGCCCTCGAGGCTGCGGACATCGGCGAACTCGGGGTTGTTGATGATGATGCCGATGGCCTTGGCGGTGTCCATGGAGGAGCCGCCACCGATGGTCACGATAGCGTCAGCCTCGGCGGCCTTAAAGGCCTCGACGCCGTCCTTGACGTTCTGGATGGTGGGGTTGGGCTTAATCTCGGAGTAGAGGCTCCAAGCGATGCCGGCAGCGTCGAGCTCGTCGGTCACCTTAGCGGTAACGCCAAACTTGACCAGATCGGGATCGGAGCAGACGAAAATCTTCTTGTAACCGCGACGCTGGAGCTCGCCGGGGATCTCCTTGATGGCGCCGGAACCATGATAAGAAATGGTGTTGAGAACGAAACGATTAGCCATTGATAGCCTCCCATCGTGTGCGGGGCACCCATTACGCCCCACGCTATGAGTCCCATCCTAACGCTTTTGAAACGAAAAATGCGTGAGAACGTCAAAAGTGTTAAAGCGTTTCAACAGAAGATGAAAAAACTGCGGCAAAGGGACAGTCCCTTTGCCGCATTCGGTTACTTTCGGCAGCCCTCTTTCCAAGCCTCGGCCGCAACCTTCCAGCGTAAGCGCAAGTCGCGCTCGCGGTCGATGAACATGATGGCAAACGCGACAAACAGCAGCAAGCTCGCCACGACGATGGCGTGCAGGCCCATGCGTTCAATACACCAGTTGCCCAACACGGCGCCAAACACAAAGATAAAGATCACGCCAAAGTACAGCAGGCCGTTTTCCAAAAAGCCGCGCCTGTGGGTGATGATGTAATCGTCCACGTTTTGCAGCGCGTTGCGCAAGTTGCCGATGCACATGGTCGTAGCGATACCGTGACCGTGAATCTTGCGGAAGCTCTCGACCTGCATACCGCAGGCAAACGAAGTGAGACAGTTGGCGAGCAGGTTGTAACCGCCACCGGGGATAAAGCTCACGCCCAGCAAGATGACGGCTTCAAAAAACACCGTCACCTGGCGCCAGTGAATCACGCTGCCGAACCGCTCGTGAACCAGGTCGGCAAGCATAATGCCCACGGCAAACGACACCACGGGGAAGAAATAGCGTCCCGCCAGCTGCCAGTTGCCCTCCGAGATGCTTACACCCACGAGCAGGATGTTGCCCGTCTGCGCGTTGGCGAAAACATGGTCGCGCCCAATGTACGAATACACGTCCATAAAGCCACCGGCGAGCGCCAAGATGATGCCCAGCTCAATAGACTCCGATATCTGTTTGGCACGCTGCATCGTCGTGCATCCTCCTTGTTGACGACTCTCTCGTGCGTTGGCGGAAACATAACCGCCGTTCATACTGTAACCCATTGACAACATGGCGTGCGCGCGAGACGGGTTCTCCAACGCGCAGATACACAGTCTGGAAACAAACGATCCCCGTATCGACGCGCCGATCCCCCAGCTCATGTACTCCCCCAGTCTTTTTAGCCCCGTCCCAAAAAGACTGGTTACAATTACGTGCAGCATACAGACACCGGGAGGGATCGTGGCAAAAAAGCCTCAGCACGCTCAGAACAACCAGCGCAGTCAGCAGGGCAAACAGGGCCAGCAGCAAAAGCGCGGCGGCAAGGCGCAGGCCACGGTCGCCCGCACCAAGCATTCCCAAGCGACGCCCGCCCGCCCCTGGCGCCCGGGCCGCGATAAATTCCTCCCCGTCAGTCGAGCCGACATGGATGCACGCGGCTGGGACCAGTGCGACTTTGTCTACATCTGCGGCGACGCCTATGTGGACCATCCCAGCTTTGGCATGGCCATCATCAGCCGCGTCCTCGACGCGCACGGCTACAAAGTGGGCATCATCTGCCAACCCGACTGGACCGACCCCACCAGCATCACCGTGCTCGGCGAGCCGCGCCTGGGCTTTCTCGTCAGTGCCGGCAACATGGACTCCATGGTCAACCACTATTCGGTGACCAAGCACCGCCGCCGCACCGACGCCTATACCCCCGGTGGCGAGGAGGGGCGCCGTCCCAACCGAGCCGTCACGGTCTACGGCAACCTCATCCGCCAGACGTTTAAGGACGCCCCCATCATTATCGGTGGCATCGAGGCAAGCCTGCGTCGCCTGGCCCACTACGACTACTGGCAGGACAAGCTCAAGCGCTCGGTGCTGCTCGACTCGGGCGCCGACATCCTCATCTACGGCATGGGCGAGCACGCGATTGTCGAGATCGCCGACGCGCTCGACGCGGGGCTGCCCATCGATCAGATCACCTATATCAACGGCACCGTTTACCGCACGGGTTCGCTCGACGAGGTCTACGACTACGACCTGCTGCCCAGCTGGGACGACCTTGCCGCTGACAAGCTCAACTACGCCCGCAGCTTTAACGTGCAGCAGCAAAATATGGACCCTATCACCGGCCATCGCTTGGTAGAGCCATATCCCAACAGCGTGTACGTGGTGCAGAACCCGCCGTCGGCAACACTCACCACCGACGAGATGGACGAGGTTGCCGAACTCCCCTACGCACGCGATTGGCATCCCGACTACGACGCGGCGGGCGGCGTGCCAGCCTTTGCCGAGATCAAGTTTTCCATTAGCTCCAACCGCGGCTGTTTTGGCGAGTGCTCGTTTTGCGCCCTTACCTTCCACCAGGGCCGCGTGTTGCAGATGCGCAGCCACGACTCGATCATGCGCGAGGCCGAGCTGCTCACGCGCGATCCCGAGTTTAAGGGCTACATCAACGACGTGGGCGGACCGACGGCAAACTTTAGCCGCCCTGCCTGCGACAAGCAGCTCAAGCACGGCGTGTGCAAGAACAAGCGCTGCCTGTGGCCGAGCGTGTGCAAGAACATGGTGGTCGACGAAAGCGGCTACACGCAGCTGTTGCGCGACCTGCGCCAGCTGCCGGGCGTCAAAAAGGTCTTCGTCCGCAGCGGCATCCGCTTTGACTACACCATGGCCGACGCCTCGGACGATTTTTTGCGCGAGCTGCTGGAACACCATGTCTCGGGCCAGCTGCGCGTAGCGCCCGAGCACGTGAGCGACGCGGTACTGTCCGTGATGGGCAAGCCGAGCCGAGCTGTCTACGACGCATTCTGCCGTAAATTTGAACACTTGAATCGCGAATACGGACTCAAGCAGTATGTGGTGCCGTACCTGATCTCGAGCCACCCCGGTTCAACCATGAAGGAAGCCGTGGACCTTGCCGAAGCCGTGCGCGACATGGGCTACATGCCCGAGCAGGTGCAGGACTTCTACCCCACACCGTCCACCATGTCGACGTGCATGTACTACACCGGCGTGGACCCGCGCACCATGAAACCGATCTATGTGGCGCGCGACCCGCACGAGAAGGCCATGCAGCGCGCGCTGATTCAGTATCGCAAACCCGAGAACTACAAGCTCGTGCGCGAGGCGCTGGAGAAGGCCGGGCGTCGCGACCTGATCGGCTACACCAAGCATTGCCTGATTCGCCCCGTGCCGCCACGCCCGGGCGAGACGTCTGCCGGCGGCGGACACGGCACTGGCAAGAAGGGCGGCAAGGCCCACGGTGGCGCCGCCGGTGCCGGCAAGGGGTCTAAGGGCAGCAAAGGATACGGCGGTATGTCCCGCGCGCAGAACACTGCCGGTCGCAATCGCGCGGCACAGGGGCGTCAGGGCGCCAACGGAGGCGGTCGCCGCAACTAGCGCGGCGAGGCGGCATGCCGCCGTTGGCGACACGACACGCCCCACCAATAAAATGCCGCTCGCCGGGGCGTCGCAGAACGATTCCCCGGCGAGCGGCCGATTAATATTGTCTATCTCAAAACGTCGTTACTTTTTGTCAAAACGACCATAGAGCGCAAACGAGAGCGCCGCAGAGATAACCCAAGTCAAAGCGATGCAGACGACAATCATGATCAGGTTCATGGGATTGCCGCTTGGATCGGCATAAACGGGCAACGAGGTAATGCCGGGCATAACAAAGCCGAAGCACTTTGCGCCGAGAACAACGGTAAGCGCACCGCCAATGCCATCCGCGATCATCGCAGCGATAAGCGGAGTCCTGTTAGGAACCTGAACGGTAAACAAGGCGGGCTCGGAAATTCCCATAAATGCTGAGAAGGCGCACGTCATTGCAGCGGACTTGAGCTTTTCGTCGGTCATGCGCAGGGCCGCACCAAAAGACGCACCGCTTTCGGCGAGGTTATGGCAGAAAGAGATCGGGAGCAGATAGTCATACCCAAGCGTTGCGATATTGGAAATCTGGATAGGGCTCGTTGACTGATGCATGCCGAAGAGCACAATAAGCGGCATAAAGAAGCCCAGCAGAAAACCGGCAACAGGGCCCAACGTCGAGAATAGCCAAACGATACCGTTGGCGAGACCAAGACCGCACCAGGCACCAATCGGAGCGAGCACAAACAGGTTGACCGGAATCACGATAGCAAGGGAGAGTGCCGGGACGACAACGAGCTTAAAAAGATCCGGCACGACCTTGTCGATTGCGCGATATACAAAGGACAAGCCAATGACGCCAAAGATGACCGGGAACACGGAATCGGCGTAGCTAAAAATCGGCACCGTAAAACCGAACAGCGCAAGAGGCGTCTCGCCCGTACCGACAGCGTTGACAATGGTCGGGTACATCAGCGATCCGGCAACACAAAGCGCAAGCGAACGGTTGACTCGGAACTTATCAGCTGTAGACATTGCCAGCAAAAACGGCAAGAAGTAGAACGGGATATCCGAAATCATATTGAATATCGCAAAGTCGCCGGCACCCGTGTCGATTCCAAAAGCCGCGATAGCAGCCAGGATGCCCTTTACGATACCTCCCGCCACCAGCGCGGGAATGATAGCGGAGAAGATGCCGGTGATGGTATCGAATACGCGAGCCGAACCTTTTTGGAGCTCAGGCTGCTCGGCGTCGGCGGAGACCTCGCCACCCATCCTGTCACCTAGCATGGGCTCCAATTCGTCATATACCGACCCCACGCTGGCGCCGATGATAACTTGCCACTGTCCGTCTTTAACCTGCGCGCCCAAGGCGCCGTCAAGCGTCTTAAGGGCCTCAAGGTCTGCCTTGCTATCGTCCTTCAGGTTGAATCTGAGCCTTGTAATGCAGTGCGTTGCCATAACAACGTTATCGGCGCCGCCCACGAGCTCGAGGACACGAGCGGCCAGTTCCTTCTTGTCTGCCACGACAATCACTCCTACCCAAGATCCTCGCCATTAGTGGCGATACATTTCTGATACCAATAGAAAGAGTCTTTACGCGAGCGCTCCGCAGTGCCGTTGCCGCAATTATCCAGATCGACATAGATAAGCCCGTAGCGCTTGTCCATCGTAAGAGGACCGCAGGCAACAAGGTCAATGAATCCCCAGATCATGTATCCGCGCACGTCAACGCCATCGATCACTGCTTCCTTAAGGCACTTTATGTGCTGGCGCAAATAATCGATTCGATACTCGTCGTGGATGCTGCCATCCTCCTCGACTACATCAGATGTACCGAGGCCGTTCTCGGCGATATACAGGGGCAGCCCATAGCGGTCATACATCTGGTTAAGGGTAACCCTCAGACCAATGGGATCGAGCTGCCAACCCCACTCACTCGTCTCGAGATAAGGGTTCTTGTTTGCCATGACCAGATTACCCGCAGTCTTCTCCCATCCCTGATCGCAGGTGGATACCTGGGAAAAGTAGTACGAGAAGGCCAGGAAGTCGACCGTGTTGCGAGCGATGAGCTCTTCATCGCCCGGTTCCATTTGAATCTCGATATCGCACGCGTCGAAATAGCGATTCATATAAGCGGGATATTTTCCACGAGCCATCACATCCGTATAGAACCAGTTGGAATACTGGTCGTCGTGAATAGCCTGCATGTTATCTTCGGGACGGCAGGTGGCGGGATACGTACAGAATCGAGCGATCATGCCGCCAACGGGAGTATCGGGTGAAAGACGATGGACAATCTCGACGGCACGCGCATTGGCAACGAACTCGTGGTGCAGGCACTGGAAGATGGCTCGATCGAAGTTCTCCCCCTCTTCGTCTTTGACCAGACAGACCCCGTCCCAAGGCGAAAAACGCGCTGCATTGAACTCGTTAAAAGGCAGCCAGAAATCGACCAGATCGCCCAATTCCGTAACGATTGTCTCGACATAGCGGGCGAAGAAATCAATCGTCTTGCGATTCTTCCATCCCCCATATGTGGTGACAAGATTTACCGGGATGTCATAGTGGAGCATGGTGACGAAGGTCTTAATGCCGTGCTTTTTGCACTCACCCAGCATGCTTCGATACCACTCGATGCCTTCGCGGTTAGGCTCAAGGTCATCTCCGTTAGGATAGATTCGGCTCCAGCAAATAGAGGTGCGGAACAGCTTGAGACCCATCTCCGCAAAAAGCGCGATGTCCTCACGATAGTGATGATAGAAGTCGTTGCCACGCCTAAACGGGTAGAACTCAACACCATCATCTGCGAGAGCGTTCATTAGTTCGTCATGGCAGAAGGGGTTGTTTTGATGCTTGTCCTCAATCTGGTCATGAGTCCAGGTACCATCCAGCCATCGACAATCCTGCGTCGACTTTCCCTTTCCGCCCTCATTCCAAGCGCCATCGGCCTGCGAGCACGATATGGCTCCGCCCCATAAAAAGTCGGAGTCAAACCCATGTTTTAACTTACTCATTTGCCCTCCTTGATCGGATGCTCCAGCGGATAACCCAATACTAGGAAGAACAAGATGCATAAGATATCGCATAGAAAGCGTGGGTTTATAACATTTTTTTAGATATAATACCGTTTAAGGCATCGATTCTACCGTTCACCCCTGGAGCACCCCATGGATTCGAATCTCAAACAGCTGCTCTATACGCATACCGAGACCGAAGAGTGGCATCGCACGCATCCGGGAGAGCTCAGCCCGCGATATAACAGGGTGGAAACCACAACCATTAACGGCGAAGAAGTCTATCTGTTTGATTGGAAAGAAACTCTCGACGAAAACCCCGTGGGCCTTATCAAGGAGTCGCGCTTTACCGACATTCCTCCTCATATCAATCGGGATATGGAGCTCAACTACGTGTACGACGGCGTCTGCACGTTTATCGTCAACGGACGGCGACTACTCCTTAAAAAGGGTGACGTGCTCATTTGCAACACTGGCGTAGTCAGAAGCGTTCCGTACGTTAAGGGCGAGCACGATATCGTCATTTCAATCGTCTTCAAAAAAGAAATGTTCGATTCGTTGTTCCTGAGCCAGCTACCCGGCGCGTCACCATTAACGAATCTCCTATTTGATTTTGTGTCCAAAAACCGTGAGGCCCGCAAATATCTCATTCTCCCAGAGGAATACGCCCGACATGCGCGACGCCTCATCGAGATGCTCTTTATCGAATATCACTTTAAAGATGCCTACTCTAATGAACTCATGAGGCACCTCGCCGTCAGCCTATTCCTTGTTCTCATTCGAGGACTGTACCGACGCTCTGCAACTGATAACCAGGCAATCATGTCGGACGAGCGCATCGTGTCGATTCTGAATCATATTGAGCGAAGCTACGGCGACTGCGCGCTCGAAAGCATTGCGAGCGATACGGGTTATAGCACCAGCTATCTCAGCAGCTTGATCAAGCAAAAAACCGGCAAAACGTTTTCGCAAATCAAGCTCAACCAGCAGCTCACAGAGGCGGCATATCTTCTCAACAACACCGAGCGCAGCGTGCAGTATGTAGCCCGAAAAGTCGGCATCTCCAACATGTCATTCTTTTACTCAAAATTCAAAGAAGCATTCGGCGAAACGCCAGGTGTATTCAGGGCGCATCGGTCTAGTTAAAGTCATTGATAATCAGGCCGATCAGCTTCGCGTGGCGCAGGAATGCACGACCGGAGCAGCGAGCGCATCGCCTCTACCAGCACAAAGCCGGCGATGGCAACCGTGACTGCCACGTCGAGCGGCGTGTTCACAAACCACAGCAACGTCATGAGATACGACCCGGCATTAAAGGCAAAGTGCAGTAGGATCGTGTAGCGGAGCTTTCCGGTGGTCACGAGCACCCAACCAAAAATGAGGGCGGCGGCGCCCGCATAGCAGCCCTGCACCCAGTTCATGTGCATAAAGCCGAAGACCGCCGCCTGCAGCACGATTGCCGCGGCGACGCCCCAGGTACTCGGGGCCGCCCAGGGCACTATGGCGCCGTCCTGCGCGTTCGCGCGGCGCCGGCGCTTCCAGAGCGAACGGCACTGTGGATTAAACGCACGCAGCGAAAACTCAAAGATGATGCCGCGCACCAGCAGTTCCTCGCAAAACGGCGCGCCGAGCACCGTGGTCAGGACGGCAAGAAGGCTGGTATCGCCCATGCCCGTTTCCTCGACGAGCTCGCTATAGTCTGCCGCGACCTCGGGCAGCAGCGACAGCACGCCGTCGCATAGGTAGCTAATGACCACCTGCATGGATAGGCCGATCACGACAACGCAGACAATGCGCTTCCATGCCGCGCTTGCTCCCCCACCGAGCGGGCGCTCGCCTTGCCGGCGCGCCATGAAGGAGCGGGGCCACAGATAACGCCACCACAGCAGCGCCATCAAAAATGACGCCGTCTGAGCGGCAGCCTGGAACCATTGGATATCGAGATTGTCGATCGGATAGCCCGTCAGCACCGACACGGCATCGAGAACTGAAAACAGAACCACGCTCAGGGCAATATCGGCAGCGACGACGCCAAAACAGGCAAGCGCCCAAATCATCGCATTGAGCATGCCAACCTCCTCCCGACGACTAGTCATTGGGGACTTTCTTCAACGACTAGCTGTTGGGGACACTCTTTACCAAAAGCCCCGCTCGGCGAGATGTCGAACGGGAAGGTGCCGCAGCGATTGAAGGCGGCGATGAACATGCGGATGGCGTTAGACGGCGTGGTGCCCACGAGCTGGGTTGCCGCCGCGAAGGCCGCCTTTTCCTCGGGCAAGACCTTCGCGACGACCGGGGTCATGTGTTCTGCCATGGCGCTTCCTTTTTGAAACGACGGTGGTGCGGATGGATGCGGGCCACGCGGCTGGGCGACGGGCTGTGAAGGCAACCCGATTGGCCCGCATCTGGAGTTTGTTCTACGGCGTTGGTATTACTTGGTATTCCTAAGTATTACCCCGCAGATAGAATACCATACCCGACCCATTGGGGACGGAGAAAAAACGGATCAATTTGTTGCTGAGTAAGTCTTTAGAGCGTGATGATGTCCGAGATATTGAGGGCCCGAGCGTCAGCGGAATCGTGCGTGGCAAGCAACAGCATACGGCCGTCGAGCAAGTCGAGCACGACCTCGGTGCATGCGTCGCGCGCAGCGGTGTCTAGACCGGTAAAGGGCTCGTCCAGAATCACTGCGCCGCCCGGACACAGCAGGGCTCGGGCAATCTCGACGCGACGGCGCTGCCCGCCCGAGAGCTCGGCCACGCGGGCATGCACATCGATCCCCGGTACCAGCAGGCGCAACAAGGCAGCGGCACTCGAGGCATTCACGCGTGCATCGGCGCACACCAGCACGTTATCCAAAGCAGAGGCGTCCTCGACCAGGCGCACGTCCTGAAACACCATGGAGCACGGTGCGCACTCCCCCGCCGCCAGCGCAAGCAACGTCGACTTGCCCACGCCCGAAGCGCCCATCACACAGGTGCGTCCACCGGCGGGCACATGAAGCACCAGTCCGTCGAGCGCCGGCGACCAGGGCGCCCGGTCGCCCACGGCGAGCGCAAGCTCCGCAGCAGCCCCGCCGCCAGCAGAGCCGCACGCACGCCCGCGGCCACCGCGCCCATGCGCCCGCACGGCAGTACGCCATGCCACGGGCCCCGAAGCCCGCAGCAACCACACCAGCACGCGCTCGCATGCCCACGAAGCCATAACAACCAGCACGGTCCACGCCAGCAGGTCCGCCGTCTCGATCAAAAGCTTCGCCTGATAGATGCGTGTCGCCCACGGTGCCCGTCGCCATGCCGATGAGCTCCGCCGCCATGCCGGCCTTCCAGCTCATGCCGATCACAGCGCGGGCGCACGAAAGCACAAACGGCAGGACTTCACGCCAGGTGTGGGCACAAAACAGACGCCAACCCCGCACGCCATGCAGACGAAACATCTGCTCCAGCGGCTTATCCACTTGCGCCAAGCCCTCGACCAGCGAAAAATACACGCCCGGCAGTGCCATCAAAAAGACCGCCGCGACGCTCACACGCGCCGACCCCAACCAAATGAGCAGCAGGACCACCACGCAGGCAACCGGCGTCGCCTTAACAAACGAAAGCGCCGGCGCCACCAAGCGGGCAAACGTCAGCGACCGCACCGAGGCTCCCGCCATCACGCCGCCGCACGCCGCGGCAAGCGCCAGCCCACCCAAGATTCGCGCGCCTGAGTCCACCAGAATCGCCCACGTACCGGCATCGCATACTAGCCGCAGCAACGCCATCGCAACAGTGCCTGGCCCCGGCAAAATCAACGGCTGCGCCACCAGTGCTGCTGCAAAGACCCACACGGCAAGCCAAAAGGCGGCAACGGCACCTGCTGCCGTCACCGCCTTCATACGCTCTGTCATTTGTCGAGCAAACGCACGCACGGGCTACTCCATGTAATAGAAATCATCAGCCGGGAGCTTGCCGCCCACGGCGCTCGCGTCCGCATCGGCCAGCACCTGCAGGTACCCACCGAGCGCCGCCTTCATATCCTTCCCCGTCTGGCACACGAGCATGCACCCGGGAATCGCCTTTTCGGCAATCGCGGCGTTATCGACGATGCCCGCATCGACCACGGCCTGAGCCCAGTCTGCCGGCGCCACGTTCACGGCCTCAACGCTCGCCTCATGGCAGCGCAAGAATTCCGCCACGGCCTCGGGATGCTCCTCGGCAAAGGCACGGCGCACCACGGTCACGCCCGTCAGCAGGCGCGAACCCGTGTCACCCGCTAGCTCATCCCACACATCGGTCAGGCTCACCGGCGCCGACAGCTTGCCTTCGCTCTTGGCGATGGCAGCGGTCTTGAACGGCTCCGGCAGCACGCCCACGGCGGACGGGTCGACAAGCAACGCCGACAGCACCTCGGTGGGCTCGCTCTTAAACTCAAGCGCCACCTGGCCGGTCAGGCCCGCGCGCTCCAGCAAGTAGTTCATGACGTACTCCGGCGTGGTGCCCTTGCCCGTCATATAGACAGTATGGCCCGCCAGATCGCCAAACGAGGCCACACTCGCGTCGCCCGCCACAACGTTCAGCACGCCCAGCGTGTTGATATCGATGACCTGCACCGCACCCTCGGTCTTGTTGTAGAGCACGCTCGCCACGTTGGCGGGCACCAGGGCGATATCGATATCGCCCTGAATGACCTTGGGCACAATCTCGTCGGCGGCAGTGTTGATCGCAAAGTCGAACTCATTGTCTGTCTCGCCATCGGCTGCCTGGTCCATAAACTGCACCAGACCGATCGACGTCGGACCCTTGAGCGAGGCGACGTGCACCTCGACCGGCTCTGCGGCAGCACCGGCGCCGTCCGTGGCAACCGAGCCCGCGGCGGACCCGGCACCGGCACCCCCGCACCCCCCACCCCCGAGATTCGC
>OATP01001076.1_pt1 | contig 12488 bp, 8 predicted proteins | sample 1495041 | NCBI WGS metagenome assembly OATP01 (sample SAMEA2579972, study PRJEB22360) | human gut metagenome | biome: human gut; feature: human-associated habitat; material: faeces | place: Denmark | collected 2008/2010 | reverse complement strand
GTAGCGGCGATCACCCCGCAAGTATTCGCCAAGAAATCAAAGCAATCCCCACCCCGGTACGTCGTACAATATTCTTGCAATATCTCAATAATCCCACTCATAACGATCGGGCATAAAACTGCCCCGATCCAAGCATGCCATAATACCGTCTCATACTTCCGGTGATTCCGCAAGAACTCCAGCCATAGCATACCCGACATCCCCCCATACATACAGAAATGAACCACCTTGTCCACACCCGGGAATAAAGGGATATCATCCATCTTCGGCGGCTTAAAGAACGACAAGTAAATAACGACCAATATAATCGCCAGTGAAAACGGATATTTCTTAATATAATACATCATACTCAAAACATCTTCCGAACTCGTTCCACACCTGCGATGAACGTATCGATCTCCTCTTTCGTATTATAAAAGGAGAAAGACGCCCGCACCGTACCCTCGATTCCTAAGGCATGCATCAAAGGCTGGGCACAATGATGCCCTGTACGAACCGCTATTCCCAGACGGTCCAGCAACATCCCCATATCGTAATGATGGATATTACCCACCAAAAAAGAAAGCACCGCTCCTTTATGATCCGCTTGTCCAAAAATACGCATCCCTTCAATCGTATTTAATCCAGCGGTCGCATATCGTAGAAGCTCTATATTCTCTATACCGATCCGGTCTACATACCGCAAAGCTTCCGCCAACGCCGTACTACCAATATAATCCGGAGTTCCCGCCTCGAACTTAAAGGGAAGTTCATTAAAAGTTGTCTTCTCGAACGAGACCGTAGCGATCATCTCGCCTCCTCCCTGATACGGAGGAAGTTTATCCAACCACTCCTCTTTACCATACAAGACCCCGATACCCGTCGGTCCGTAAATCTTATGCCCGGAGAAAACATAGAACTCCGCATCCAAGTCCTGCACATCCACCTTCATATGCGGAACGGCTTGAGCCCCGTCTACCAACACCCTTCCCTTTAGTTCATGAGCGATCTCGATCATCGCCTTTACCGGATTTACCGTACCCAAGACGTTAGACACATGAGTCACGGAAACCAGACGAGTCTTATCCGAGAATAATTTACGATACTCATCCAGATTCAACTCCCCTTTCTCATTCATCGGGATCACCTTCAACGTAATACCTTTCCGGGCCGCTTGTATCTGCCAAGGAACGATATTGGAATGATGCTCCATCACGGACACGATCACCTCATCCCCTGCCGACATACATTCATCCGTAAAGCTGGAAGCGATCAGATTGATGGATTCCGTAGTTCCCCGGGTAAAAATAATCTCATTCGAGGAACGGGCATTCAAGAAATGCTGTACCGTTTTGCGAGCCTCCTCATGCGCCTCTGTCGCCGCTTGGCTCAAGAAATGTACGCCTCGGTGGATATTGGCGTTTACGTTATAATATCCATTCTCTATCTTTTCTACCACTTGACGAGGTTTCTGGGTAGTAGCGCCATTATCAAAATATATCAGCGGTTTATCGTATATCTTATGATCCAAGATCGGAAAGTCTTTTCGGATCGCTTGAACGTCTAACATAGTCTTACTTCTTTTTGTCTTAAAATTACGAGAGCCAAAGATACAAAAAAAAGGCTTTCTCGCTGAAAGAAAGCCTTTTTTATCATTACCTAACAGATATTACGCCTACACTTTATTCTCTTCTCGCACGTTTACTTTTCTCTTCCAAAGTCAAAGTACGGAGACTCTGTGCGGGCGTTGTCCATCAAGACTGCCAGTTCTTTTACCTTATCGGGATATTTCTCCGCCAGATTCGTATCCTCGTGTATATCATTACTTAAATCATACAGTTCCAATATAGTCTCACCCACGATCGGTTGCCGGATTAGTTTCCATTTACCGGAGCGTAATGCTTCCCGGCCATTCAACTCGTGAAATTCCCAATATAAATAATCATGGGCCTGTTGATCTTTCTTTGATAACAAGGTTGGTAAGAAAGAGATTCCATCCGTCTTCTCGGGCAAAACCGTACCTGTAAGTTCTGCCAATGTCGGCATGACATCCCAGAATGCGCTTATATGATCCGATTGGGCTCCGGCCTTGATCGTACCCGGGCACCATGCCACCATAGGTATACGGATGCCTCCTTCATATACATCCCGTTTGATCCCCCTAAAAGGTCCGTAACTCTTGAAAAAATCGGGATCAGCTCCACCCTCATGATGCGGGCCGTTATCGCTGGTAAAAATCACGATCGTATTCTTATCCAAACCCAACTCTTTCAATTCAGCCATTACATCCCCCACGTATTTATCCAACCGGGAGACCATGGCGGCAAAGGAGGCCAAGGGCTTCTCCGAGGTGTTATAACCGCCATACACTTTATCAAACTTACCAATATAAGGAGTCTCCTCGAATGAGTTCTCGTACATCTTATAAACAGAATCATGCGGAAGATTCAATTCCGCATGAGGCAGCGTATAGGTAAGCATCGCGAAGAACGGTTGCTCCTTATGATCCCGAATGAATTTCAAAGCTTGCTCATGAATCAAATCTTGTGAATATGTCTTGCAAGCATTGTTCTCGTTTTCAGGAAAAAGAACCTTCTCCTCATTATGCCATAAATGATCCGGATAGAAGGAATGCGACTGGCGTTGGCAATTATACCCATAAAACTCATCGAAGCCCATCTTATTGGGAATGGAGACAGAGCCCGGATTTCCCAACCCCCATTTACCAAAGATACCGGTCGTATAACCGGCCGATTTCATTAATTTACCCAACGTATAGGTATCTTCCCGCATCGGCTGTTGGCCTTCGGGCGTGATCTCCCGGTTTCCCCGGACTTGCGTATGTCCCGTATGCAATCCGGTCATCAAGGAGCAACGGGAAGGGGCACTCACCGTACATCCGGCATAATGCTGCGTAAACAACATTCCCTCCTTCGCCATCCGGTCTATATTGGGAGTCTTGATAATCTGTTGGCCATAACAGCCAACATCTCCATAGCCTAAATCATCGGCCAAGATATACACAACATTCATAGGACGCTCCAGAGTTTTTTCGCAACCGGACATTCCGACAAGCAGCAATGTCCCGGATATACATAAAGTCAATTGTGTTTTCATATACCTTTAAAATAAATAGAAGTGTTAGAAACCAATTACAATCTTCTGATCCTGATTCGTAGACAAGCGGTTCGTCCGTACCTTAACCCTTCCCATACGATCCGAGGCATCGAAGTACCAGCCTTCTTGTCCGGCATTGAACGCTTCGGGGGAGATGGCAGATAGGGGCTTTCCGGCTAGGGTTACGTTTGACGGGCTGGACTCCGAGCGGACATCCAATAGGTAAGTACGCTCTTGGTAACGTCCTTTATAATCTCCTTTCGCTTTCGCTATATCCACGGTGATCGTTCCTTTCTCACCTTTTGGGGAGGAAACTGAGATCAAGGTACGGGCAAACTCGCCTTTCTTATAATCACGGGTGAGACCGTCATCCTCATATAAGTTGAAAGAGGTGTTTCCGTAGGGATATAAGTCCAAGGTCAAGACATCCGCAGGTTTCTCGCCTACATAATTCATATCCGGATACATCGGGATAATGGCGCCTTGACGGATAAATACCGGGCAAATATCCAGTTTAGCCTCATATTTATCCAACCACTTGCCACCCTCGTATTTCTTTCCGGTCCAATAGTCGTACCATTCTCCGGCAGGGAAGTAGATACTGTCGCGTACGTTCTTCCGGGTATATACGGGGGCAACCATCATCCACTCACCACTCATGAACTGGTATTGGGTAGTCGTATCACAGGTAACCACGTCGTCCGGGAATTCCAGTACCATCGCACGAGCCATCGGTACACCGGTCGTATGCGCCTCATGGCAATAGGTATAGGCGTACGGGTTCAGACGCATCTTCAGCTTTAAGAATTTACGGTTGATATCCGTGTACGGATGCCCATATACCCAAGGCTGACGGTCGGCATCCGCCCAGCCGCTCATGGTCATAAAGATCGGGGTGAAAACCTTCCATTGCAAGTCGCGGGCATAGGGTTTCGGGGAACCGCCGAAGATACCGTCCACATCGCTAGTAGCGGCGTTCATGGCGGAAAGGCCGGCACCCGTGATCGTCGGGATATGGTAACGGATATAATCCCAGTTGCTCACTTGGTCACCGCTCCATACCGTAGAATACCGCTGGGTTCCGGCCCAACCGCAAACAGCCCATACGAAGCCCCGTTCGTTCGTATTGCTCTCGATACCCTCGAATGCGGATTTACAGCCGTTCAAGGCAAACTCATAGCCTTCTCCAACCCAAGCCACATCCAATTTACACAGGCGGGTACCACATTTACCAACCTCGTAGGCAATCTTATCCACACCATTCTCTGTCCACAAGCCCGTATGGAAGCCTCGTTTGCCTAATTCCGTCACAACAGAATCCAATTTCACATAGCCGCAACCATAGCCATCGTTCGGCAAGATCCAGCCACGGGGCATATCATATTCCACATATTTATCGGCAACTTGGCTGATTACGTCCGGGGTGGATTGAGGCCATCCGGTGCGCTGTTCCCCTTTGTTATAGCAGTCGGCGTCTCCCATCGTAAGCATCCACATCGCCGGCATAAAAGGTTTTCCGGTGATATCCGTATAGTCGTTCAATAGGTCTTTCAAGGAAGGGCCGTAGAAGTAGAACGCGTCAAAGCGATTCTCGTTATGCGTCAACTGACTGGTGAAGCCCATCAGCTTAAAGCCATCATCATAGTTCTTGTCCAACATCTCCGTGCCGTTGAAGGCATAATGTCCCGGGGCAAACGTATTGCGGAATACGCCATATCCTTTCGTGGACATATAGAAGGGAGCCGGGTTAGAGGATTGATCCTCATCCCAACCGGTCACCTCGATATCCGCTTCCTTCCCAGCGTATGAGAAATTACCTTGTTGCATACCGCAACCGTAGAAATCCTCATCACCGCTACGGCGCATCGTTTGGGTCGTTTTTAGTCCGAAGGCAAGTGGTTCGGCCTCCTCGTAGATCACGGCACGGTTATTCTTGTCATACATGGCGAAACGAATAGGGTTCTTATAGACACGTACGACACATTGGGGAGTCGTGAACTTATAATAGCTGCCGTTGTCGGCCATGGAGACTCTCGGGTTCTTTACCCCATAATCCACAACGATCGAGTTTGCCGCCGGATTGGTATATTCCCCATCCGGTGCCAACCAGATACGGAAGATATCATCCCGGTAAAACATCAACTTAACCTTAGCGTACCCGGAGACGAACTCATATTCCGTGTTGCTGATCTTATTGAACTTCGTCAACTTACCCAAGTTCATACGGGCGGCGAACAGGTTCGCTTTTAATACGTTGTTTGACGAACGCTCATCCTTCGGGTATTGGATAGCGAACTCTATTTTATAGGAGCCCATCTGGGTGAGGTCGGTAGCGGGGAAAGCTACCTCATATTCCTCTTGTTTAGCGATCGGATGCCCGGAGGCGGTTACCGTGGCGGTTAGTTTCTGACCGTTGTTCAAGGAGGCGGTTACCGTGAAATCCTCGTCTACGGGCTGGGAACCAACGTTCTTCAGCTTCACTTTCAACACGTCTTCCTTCGTGAACGTATTCCCGGTTTCTTGGTGTGAGGTCACTTTCTCCAAGGCCAAGTCATGCGCGAAAGGCTCTGTCAGCTCAATATCATCGACCATCCAATACCAAGAGAAGATATCCCGCCAGAAGAAACGCAAGTAGACGGTTTTCTGATTCGCGGCTACCTCGCTGATGTTGATCTCCTCGTTCACCGGGGCATGAAGCTGGGTAGCGGCGGAGATCTTATCCATCACGTTATACTCTTTCCAATTCACCCCGTCGTTGCTGACGCCTACCCAAAGGCCGGCACGTTTTCCGGTGAACCAATTATTCCAACGAAACAGGTGCTGGAATTTCAATACCACATCGTTCTTTCCCGCGCAATCGATAGCGCTGGTCTGGAAATAGCCGTTCGGGTATTCCTCCCGTTGATTCCACTTCGTGATCTCCTCCCCGGTGACTACGCCCGGCCGGAATTGCATATGATAGCCACGGCTCGTAGATGCGATGGGAGGTGCTTGTTGCTCGAACTGGAAAGAGCCGGGATAAGGCTGATCGGTTACAATCCATTCACACTTTGCCGATTTCGTTGAATCGACAATCATCCAGCCGTCGGGTAATTTCCCGGCGGAGAAATCTTCTTTCCAAAAACTTTGTTGTGCGGACAGGGAGGAAACGCAACCTGTCAGAAACATGGATACAATTAGACTTTTTATCATTTGAATTAGTTGATTAGATTTAGGCAGTAAAGATAGTCTTAATTTACGAGGGTTCGCAAACGTTCGCGTGATTTTTATTCCCTTTTCGCCGGGCGAAAGCGTGTTATTATCAATGGAATCCTTCTATCTTCGCGTATGTACAACCTTGTCATATAAATCAATAAACATATATCATGAACAGACATTTATTCTTGAGCCTTTTACTGGCCCTTTTCGCTTCCAGTACGCTTTCTGCCGATAACCTTAAAATCGAGCCGGCCTTCTGGTGGAGCGGTATGAAGAACCCGGAACTCCAGCTGATGGTGTATGGTAAGGATATCGCCGGATATCTCCCTAGCGTGAAATATCCCGGCGTACAGTTGAAAAGCTCGGTAGCGTTGGAAAGCCCGAATTACCTATTGATCTATCTGGACGTGGAAAACGCCAAGCCCGGCAGGTTTGATATCACGTTCACGAAGGACAAAAAGAGTTTCAATTACTCGTATGAGTTGAAGGCCCGTAAACCGAACGCCGATCGGATCAAGGGGTTTGACTCTTCCGACGTGCTTTATCTCATCATGCCGGATCGTTTCGCGAACGGAGATCCCTCGAACGATCAAATCCCGATGCGTACCGCTTATAAGGTAGACCGTAACAGCCCAAACGCCCGTCACGGAGGCGACTTGGCCGGTATCGAACAGCATTTGGATTATATCGAGGATCTGGGCGTTACCGCTATCTGGCTGAACCCGGTATTGGAGAATGACATGGAGGGAGGCTCTTATCACGGATATGCCACGACGGATTATTATCGGGTAGACCCACGCTTCGGCACGAACGAGGACTACGTCCGCTTGATCGAGAAGACGCACGAGCGGGGCATGCGTGTCGTAATGGATATGATCTTCAACCATTGTGGAAGCTATCATCCTTGGATGAAAGATACCCCTAGCCACGACTGGTTTAATAATCTCGATAACTACGTGCAGACCAACCACGATAAAGAGGCTTATTTCGATCCTTACGTGTCGGATTATGATAAGGAGACGATGCTGAACGGCTGGTTTGTCCCGAGCATGCCGGACTTGAACCAAAAGAACCCACATGTAGCCAAATACCTTATCCAGAACTCTATCTGGTGGATCGAGTATTGCGGCGTGGATGGTATCCGTCAAGATACGTATCCGTATGCCGACGTGGACATGATGCGGAATTGGTGCACGGAGATCATGAACGAGTATCCGGAGTATAACATCGTAGGCGAAGCGTGGATGAACTACACGATCGGTTCCGCTTATTGGCAGAAAGGCAGCCGGTTGAACTTCGGGCAGGATACCGAGCTGAAATCGGTAATGGATTTCCGCTTGATGGGTATCGCGAGCAAGGCGTTCCATGAGGAGACTGGGTATTCCGGAGGCTTACACACGATCTTCGAGCATATGTGTTATGATTATGTATATCCCGATATCTATAACGTATTGCGTTTCTTGGAGAACCATGATACGGATCGTTTTCTTCCCTCCATGCCCGAGTCTGTCAATGATTTGTACGCGTTCAAGCAAGGGGTGACATTCTTGTTGACGATCCCCGGTATTCCCCAGCTCTATTACGGGCAGGAGTTGCTGATGAATGGCACCAAGGAGAAGGGAGACGGATATATCCGCTTGGATGTTCCCGGTGGCTGGCCCGGCGACAAGGTGAATCAATTCGAGGCATCCGGTCGCAGCGAGGTACAAAATGACGCGTGGAATTTCCTCCGCACTTTATTGAAATGGCGCAAGGGCAACGCTGTCATCGCTAAGGGCAAGATGAAGCATTTCATGGTGAACCAAGGTGTCTATGTTTACGAGCGCAGTCTGGATGGCCGGAGCGTATTGATCTTGATGAATGGCAGCGACAAGGAGGTGAACCTCCCGTTGGCCCGCTATGCGGAAGTATTGCGAGGTAAAACCTCCGGAAAAGAGATATTAACCGGAAAGGAGATTCCATTGGGAGACGAATTATCCTTGGCACCGAAAGGGATCTTCGTACTGGAAATGTGATGCCATTAGCCCCGATGATTTTTCATTCGAGGACCTATTCATAGATTACTAATAATTAAATCGGGAGGCCTTAAACCTCCCGATTTTCTTTTCATATATACTATTTTAATCGCTTTTCAAGAATCAATTGATGCCTGCATTGAATGCAGTTCTCCCAGATAGGCTCGGCATAGTTCCGTACGAAATAATCGCGATCTACGGCAACCAAGTCGAAGCCTTCCTGTTGATAAAGCATCATCGGGCCGGCGGCTGAGGTTCCGGTGCAAATACGCAAAAGCTCGACATCTTGAGCCGGAGCCCATTTATTAGATACATGCCGTAATAGTTTCCGGGCGATTCCTCGCCGACGGAAGATATCCGCCACGGCAAGATTCATGATCTCCGCCTTGCGACCCTCCTCCTTGCGAACCACGATCACGCCGGCAACCGAGTTTCGTACCGTAGCGATAAAGCAATCCGAATCCTTTAGGTAAACCTCTACTTTCTCCCGATCCGGATCGGCTTCCAGCAGTAACTCATAAGGAGGGAATAAAGCTGCTTGTATCTCCGGCTCCCCGTTAGCGACGATCTCTACGATATTTCCGTCAGGATCTCGGATCACGCCCTCATAGTAACCATCCCCGGAAACGCGGGTCTCACCGGCGATCGTGTATCCATCCATCCGGAAACGTTCGATCATTTGATCCACTTGCTCCTTCTTATCCGCGTGAAAGGCCAGATGAGCCAAGCCGATATGATCCTTGTCGTAAGCCTCAGTAATATCCTGCCGTTGCATGATCTCCAAGGCAGGGCCACTCTCGAAAGAGACGAAATAAGAGGCGAATCCTTTTTTCGAATTCACATATTTCTCATTACTCTTACCATTAAAATACTTTACATAGAAATCCCGTAAACGTTCCAGATGATTCGTCCATAGGGCGATGTGTGTTAACTGCATAAGTTGGAGGTTTTAATTTGTCACTGCCAAAGATATAAAAAAATCAGACATGGTTCCCTACATTATCGTCGGGATAATCCATGCCTGATTATAGTTTTCCTCTTATTCGCGCTTATTTACAAATCCGGCAACCGGCGCATTTAGCCAGCTCACCGCGGAAACGTTTCTCTACCAGTTTATGCAAACGGTCTTTCAACGCCTCCAAGCGTACATGGTCGATCACGTCGGAAGTGAAAGCCACGCTCAATAACATACGGGCCTCGTCACGTGGGATACCGCGGCTTTGCATATAGAACAAAGCGTTCTCATCTAACTGACCGGTCGTCATACCGTGCGAGCATTTTACGTCGTCCGCATAAATCTCCAGTTGCGGCTTGCTGTACATACGGGCCTCACGAGTAGCGCACAGATTACGGTTCGTCTGGTAAGCGGCGGTCTTCTGGGCATCCTCTTTCACCAAGATACGTCCGCTGAAGACACCTACGGCATGATCATTCAGTACATTCTTGAACAACTCGTTGCTGGTACAATTCGGAACCGCATGGGTAATATGGCTATAGGTATCCATCTGTTGCTCCTTGTCCAGAACGGACATACCGCATAAGGTAGACTCGGCATACTCGCCATTCAGTTCCACGTAATAATTGTTGCGAGTCAAGCCATTCGTCAACGTAATACCGTTACCAAGACATTGGTCGAGGCCGCCTGCCTTACGTGTACGGAGGAGAAACGGGTCGTGGACACACTGCTTTCCTCCAAATCATAATAATCGAAGCGAGCGCCTTCCTCTGCGAAAATCTCAACCACTTGAGTCGCCAAGAATTTCACGTCGTCGATACTATGGTCGCAAACCAACAACTTCGCCTCCGAATGAGGTTCCATAATCACCAGGACACGACGGTTCGCCATCGTATCCACATCATTACGGAATATATTCACTAATTGGATAGGACGCTCAACCACGACATTTTTCGGTACATACACCACAAAACCATCTTGAGCCAACATCGTATTCAATGCGATAATACCATCCTTGCTACTCGGCGCCGCCTTTCCGTAATACTTGGAAGCGATCTCCGGATATTGCTCCGTAAAAGCCTTCAACCCTCCAGCATACACGCCTTCCGGCAAATGTGCTTTCGGTAAGTCCTTATCGTAAAACGTATCGTTCACGACAAAGTATAACGATGTGCTCAAGTTCGGTACGTCACAACGGAATACGTCATAAGGATTCACCGGGATAGCGACCCGGTTGATATTTAAACCGTAATCCGGAGCGAACGCTTGGGCTACATCCGTATATTTATAATCCTCGCTTCTCGTGGAGGGGAATCCGAGTCGCTCAAAGTTCGCCAAGGCATCAGCCCTAAGGGCATTCATCACCGGCGTACTATGACGACATACCAGATCCTCACATTGGGCGAAAAGATCGATATATTGTTGCTCGGCCTTCATATTACTCATCTCCCATCTCTTTCTTGATCCAGTCGTAACCTTTCTCTTCCAGTTCCAAGGCCAATTCCGGACCGGCGGTCTTCACGATACGGCCTTTGTAAAGCACATGAACCACATCCGGCTTGATGTAATCCAGCAGACGCTGATAGTGCGTGATTACGATAGCGGCATTCTCCGGAGTCCTCAACTGGTTCACGCCATGCGCTACGATACGCAAGGCATCGATATCCAAACCACTATCCGTCTCATCCAAGATCGCCAATTTCGGCTCCAGCATCGCCATCTGGAAGATCTCGTTCCGTTTTTTCTCTCCACCGGAGAAACCTTCGTTCACGCTACGGCTGGCCAGTTTATTATCCAGCTCGACGATCGCACGTTTCTCACGCATCAATTTCAAGAAGTCCGTAGCCGAAACCGGTTCCAGACCGTTATATTTACGGTGCTCGTTCAACGCCGCACGCATAAAGTTCACCATACTAACTCCCGGGATCTCGACCGGATATTGGAAGCTCAAGAAAATACCCTCACGGCTACGATCCTCGGGAGAAAGATCCAGCAGATTCTTACCGTTGAAGATAACCTCTCCTTCCGTTACCTCAAAAGCGGGATTACCTACCAATACACTACTTAACGTACTTTTTCCGGAACCGTTCGGTCCCATGATAGCATGTACCTCACCCGCTTTCACCGACAGGTTGATACCTTTCAATATCTCTTTGCCATTTACGTTGGCATGTAAATTCTTAACCTCTAACATCTTTTCTAATTGAAAATTGAAAGTTGAAAATTGAAAATTATTCTATCCTACGCTGCCTTCCAGCGAGATCGTTAGTAATTTCTGAGCCTCGACGGCGAACTCCATCGGTAACTTATTCATTACCTCACGAGCATATCCGTTCACGATCAAACCGACAGCCTCTTCTACCGAGATACCCCGTTGTTGGCAGTAGAACAATTGCTCCTCGCTGATCTTACTCGTCGTAGCCTCATGCTCCACGATCGCCGTCTCATTCTGAATATCAGCGTAAGGGAACGTATGAGCTCCACAAGTAGAGCTTAATAGCAAACTATCGCATTGGCTATGATTACGGGCTCCTTCCGCACGGGCGGACACCTTCACCAACCCCCGATAGCTATTCTGGCTATGACCGGCAGAGATGCCCTTGGATACGATCGTACTTTTCGTATTCTTACCCAGATGGATCATCTTCGTACCCGTATCGGCCTGTTGGTAATTATTGGTTACGGCAACCGAGTAAAACTCACCTACCGAGTTATCACCCGCCAAGATACAGCTCGGATATTTCCAAGTGATCGCCGAACCGGTCTCTACTTGCGTCCAAGAGATCTTGCTACCCTCACCTTTGCACAAACCTCGTTTCGTCACGAAGTTATAGATACCGCCTTTACCTTCCTTATCACCCGGATACCAGTTCTGTACGGTAGAATACTTCACCTCGGCACGCTCGTTCGCCACGATCTCCACGATAGCGGCATGCAATTGGTTCTCGTCACGCATCGGTGCCGTACATCCTTCCAGATAACTTACATACGCCTCATCGTCTGCGACAATCAAGGTACGCTCGAACTGTCCGGTATTAGCGGCATTGATACGGAAATACGTACTCAACTCCATCGGGCAACGTACGCCCTTCGGTATATAAACAAACGAACCATCCGAGAACACGGCCGAATTCAAGGCGGCAAAGAAATTATCACGATAACCAACCACGCTGCCCAAATACTTCTGCACCAAGTCCGGATGATGTTGTACAGCCTCGCTGAAC
>OATP01001073.1_pt1 | contig 12507 bp, 11 predicted proteins | sample 1495041 | NCBI WGS metagenome assembly OATP01 (sample SAMEA2579972, study PRJEB22360) | human gut metagenome | biome: human gut; feature: human-associated habitat; material: faeces | place: Denmark | collected 2008/2010 | reverse complement strand
GAATTTCGTCGAAAGGGGCTCCTTCTATCGGGATATCATAAAAGCCCGCCAGTACACCACCAAAGCAGACAGTATTGCGCGCCGTAGCTGTCAGACCGCGCTGTACCATATCGCTGAAGCATTGGTTCGCTGGATGGCGCCAATTATGTCCTTCACCGCTGATGAGCTGTGGGGCTATCTGCCGGGCGACCGTGCCGAGTTTGTCTTCACTGAAGAGTGGTATCAAGGGCTATTTGGTTTGGGTGATTCCGAGTCCATGAATAATGACTTCTGGGCTGAGCTGCTGAAAGTTCGTGGCGAAGTGAACAAGGTGATTGAACAGGCGCGTAACGATAAGCGCGTTGGCGGTTCTCTGGAAGCGAGCGTCACGCTGTACGCCGATGATGATCTGATGGCTAAACTGAACAGTTTGGAAGATGAGCTGCGTTTCGTGTTGATCACCTCTGGTGCTCAGGTTGAAGCGTTGGCGAATGCGCCGGCCGATGCAGTACAAAGCGACGTGTTGAAAGGATTGAAAGTGGCGCTGAGCAAGGCTGATGGCCAGAAATGTCCACGCTGCTGGCACTTCTCTACCAAAATTGGTCAGAGCGCAGAGCATCCAGAATTGTGCCCACGCTGCGTGATCAACGTCGCCGGTCATGGCGAACAACGTAAGTTTGCATAATGGTAGGTGCAATGAAACGACCTATGATGTCTACAGGACTGCGCTGGCTCTGGCTGGTGCTGGTCGTGTTAGTGATAGATTTAGGCAGTAAGTATTTAGTCCTACAAGAGTTCGCTTTAGGCGAAACCAAAGTATTGCTGCCATCGTTAAATCTTCACTATGCACGTAACTACGGCGCCGCTTTCAGCTTTTTAGCTGACAGCGGTGGCTGGCAGCGCTGGTTCTTTGCTGGCATTGCCATTGGGATCTGTGTGGTGTTGTTAGTGATGATGTATCGCTCAAGTGCGACGCAAAAACTGAATAACATCGCCTATGCCCTGATCATCGGTGGTGCGCTGGGCAATTTGTTTGATCGACTCTGGCATGGGTTCGTCGTCGATATGATCGACTTCTACGTTGGAGACTGGCATTTTGCCACCTTTAACTTAGCGGACTCTGCCATTTGCGTTGGCGCTGCGCTCATTGTTTTGGAAGGTTTCCTTCCTAAGAAAAAGGGATAACCGTTATGACTCAGCAAGTGCAGAGCAACAGCGCAGTACTCGTGCATTTCACCTTGCAGTTAGAGGATGGCACTCAGGCTGAATCTACGCGCAGCAGTGGCAAGCCCGCTCTGTTTCGTTTAGGCGACGGTAGTTTGTCTGACGCGTTGGAAGAGCACTTGCTGGGACATAAGGTGGGCGATAAGTTTCAGTTCACTTTACAGCCGCAGGATGCTTTTGGTGAGAACAGCCCCGATCTTGTTCAGTTCTTTACCCGCCGTGATTTCGCCGATGTAGGCGTTCCAGAGGCGGGAACTATTATGATGTTCACTGGCCGAGACGGCAGCGAAATGCCGGGTATTGTGCGTGAAGTTGCCTGTGATTCAGTGACCGTTGATTTTAACCATCCGCTTGCGGGACATCCGGTCGCCTTTGACGTAGAGGTGCTGGAGATTGACCCGCAGCAGGGAGACGTTGATGCAAATCCTGCTGGCTAATCCGCGTGGTTTCTGCGCGGGTGTCGACCGGGCTATTAGTATCGTAGAACGCGCGCTAGAAATTTATGGCGCGCCGATTTATGTCCGTCATGAAGTGGTGCATAACCGTTATGTCGTCAACAGCCTGCGTGAACGCGGAGCCGTGTTTATTGAAGAGATCAGCGAAGTCCCTGATAACACGATTCTGATTTTCTCCGCTCATGGCGTTTCTCAGGCGGTACGTGCAGAAGCCAAAGCGCGTAATCTTACTATGTTGTTTGATGCAACCTGTCCGCTGGTGACTAAAGTCCATTTGGAATTGTCCCGTTTTTAGCCGTAAAGGCACTGAAGCCATTTTGATTGGGCATGCAGGGCATCCAGAAGTCGAAGGCACGATGGGCCAGTACAGCAACCCTGAAGGGGGGATGTATCTGGTTGAATCGCCAGAGGACGTGTGGAAGTTACAGGTTAAAAATGAAGCTAACCTGTGTTTCATGACGCAAACTACGCTTTCAGTGGATGACACATCAGACATTATCGACGCACTGCGCGAGCGTTTTCCGCAGATTATTGGCCCACGCAAAGATGATATTTGTTATGCGACCACTAATCGTCAGGAAGCCGTACGTAACTTGGCTGCTGAGGCCGAAGTGGTCTTGGTTGTTGGTTCAAAGAACTCATCGAATTCAAATCGTTTAGCCGAATTAGCACAGCGAGCGGGCATTCCAGCATTTTTGATCGATTCTGCTGAAGATATTCGCGAAGAGTGGTTAGACGGTGTGAATTGCATCGGCGTCACCGCGGGCGCTTCAGCCCCCGATATTCTGGTGCAAGAAGTGATTAAACGTCTTCAGGCATTAGGCGGCGAAGGTTCGGTTGAGATGCAAGGGCGTGAAGAAAACATTGTTTTCGAAGTGCCGAAAGAACTGCGAGTTAAACTATTGGATTAAAATTTTGCCCCACTTCGGTGGGGCGCTTAATGGATGTTGTACGAAACGGAGTTTCTCATGGAAGGTTACAAGTATTTCTCTAAGCGTGTAATGACTCTGATGGTTTTGGTTGCCAGTGTGTTTGTCAGTGCGTGTGATAACAGCGCAGCGACTCCAGAGAGTTTGAGTAGTGCTCGAGCAAAATTCAAAACAGAAATTGTCGATACCAGCTTCCAAGGCGATGGTGAACCGGCAACTCCCCCCGCAGATATCTTTTCCCTCGTAAGCTATCCTGCCCAAGATGGCAAAATGGCGGCATTTCTGACACCTGATCCCCACGATGGAAAAAAACACCCTGCGGTTATTTGGCTGGTTGGTGGATATGGCGGCATTGGTAGCGATGATTTTTTCTGGACCGAGCAAGATCGCAGTAACGATCAAAGTGGTAGCGCATTTAGAAAATCGGGCTTAGTGATGATGGTGCCCAGTTTTCGTGGAGAAAATGCTAACCCAGGAAAAGATGTTTTATGGTGAAATTGACGACTTAGAGTCAGCCAGAAAATACTTAGCATCACAGCCTTACGTTGATCCAAATCGGATTTATTTGGCAGGGCACAGCACGGGGGGAACTCGTGTTCTTTTAGGCAGTGAGTATCTAACAGGATTTAGAGCGGCGTTTTCACTGGGCGGAATTCCCGATCTGAAAAAACGTATCGAGGGCGGTAAGATGATGGTTGCCGTACCCTTTAATCAGAATAACCCTGAAGAGTTTCGCCTACGCTCCCCTGGCGAGTTTATAACATCAATAAAATCGCCAACCTTTTATTTCGAAGGTGAAGAGTATTTCTGGCCAGAGTTCAATGATTTAAACGTGGTTGCCAAAGAAAAGTCTATCCCGCTGCATATCTATAAAATAGATGGTGGAGACCACTTTAATATCATCACTCCGGTAACCGAGATGATAGCCCAAAAAATTCTGCAAGATACCGAAGATAAAGTGAATATTTCGTTCAGCGATGGCGATCTGCGTACCATTCAAAACGGTATCTCTCACTAGTTTCTGTGTGTGGGTTTAAATTTTTACGGAAATTTTTCTGCTGTTAAAGGCCAGTTTTACTGGCCTTTTGTGAATGTCGTCGGTCACGTAGATTCGTTAAACAATATTTGTTCCAGAAACATGAGCATAATGAATTCGGATAATGCTTCTTGCTAGCACGGTAGAATGAGTGGAAAGGCGATGACAGCGATTTTAGGTGCTCTAAATGGATAGAGCACCCGTTGAGTGTCCTGCTTATTCCTAGCCAGCAAATATTCTGCTATTCATCCCTACATGCATCTACTGCGCGGATCACCATTTGATACCCTGTGCAACGGCATAGATTACCCGCTAATCCCCGGCGGATTTCTTCGTGCGTCAGCGGGCGAGAGGTATGTTTAGCCAGCAATGCCGTCGTTGCCATCACCAAACCCGGCGTGCAGAATCCGCACTGTACCGCGCCAGCATTGACGTATGCCTGTTGTACCTTTGATATTTCCCCATTTCTCACCTCGCCTTCGGCGGTGCGGATCTGCTTACCATCGGCCCATACGGCGAGGTATAAGCAACTGTCAGTGGCAACGCCGTCAATCAGCACGGTGCAAGCACCGCATTCTCCGACTCCGCATCCCTGCTTCACGCTGGTTATGCCTTGTTCACGTAGCAATTCCATTAAAGACATCGCTGGAGACAGGCAAAATTGATAGGTTTTGCCATTAATTTGGCACTCAATATCAACCCAGTTTTTATGTTTCATTGGATATGTCCTCCAGCGCGTTCAACGGCTAATGTGATAGCCCGTTGGGCCAAGGTGCGGATCAGATGTAGACGAAATGATTTTTCTGCGCGCCAAGATGAACGTGGTGAAACATCTTGCGCAACGGCCTCGCTAACGGCGGCGAGAGTTTGCTGGGTAATTGGCTGACCGATGGCGCAGTTCTCAGCCTGTGGGCAGCGAATTGGGGTCGGTGCAGCCACCCCATAGGTTAAGCGCAATTCTGTAAAACGCCCTTCGGCAATGCGACAACCCGCCGGGCACCCAATACGTGCGATATCCATCGCACCGCGCATCGCGTATTTAATGTAACTGCTGCCGATATTTTGGTAATAGGCCGGAGCAAAGTGGAAAGCCACCACGATTTCACCTTGCTGTAGCGCCACTTTACCGGGGCCGGTGTGAAAACCTTCGATTGAACGCTTATAGCTTCCGCTTTGGGTGGCGATTTCTAATTCGGCCTTAAGCGCCAGCGTGGGGGACGCCGAGTCAGCGCTGGTGGCGCCGTTGCAGATATTGCCACCGAAGGTGGCTACGCGATGCGCCTAGGGTGGCTACGTTACGCCCCTGTGGCCCCGCGATGGTAGCCGCAGCCTCGGCAAGTAGAGGCAGATGCTGTTGGATCAATGGATGTTCAATTATTTCAGTAAAGGTCGTGGCTGAACCGATCCGCAGATGGTTATGGCGATCGAGCGTGATCCCTTTGAGTTCAGCTAAGTCGTGAATATCGACGATATGACGATACTTAGGATTAAGGTGATGCAGTTGGATTAACACATCCGTGCCACCGGCCAGCAGACGAGCCTGTGGGTGTTCAGTGAGCAGCTCACAGGCATGTTGTACGTTGCGAGCGCGGTGATAGCTTTCAATATCGTACATGATTACTCCCTGATGAGTCCGGCGAGAACAAATTCGTTAAACAGCGTTTTAGGCGTGATGGGCAAGGTGTTAATTGCCACGCCGGTCGCCATGCGGATTGCATTCCTGATTGCCGGAGCGGGCGAGATAATCGGTGGTTCACCCAGTGCTTTATGCCCATACGCAGACTGCGGTTCGTAGGTGTCAACAAAGGCACAGTCCAGATCGGGCAGATCCATAATGGTGGGGAACTTATAGTCCAGCAGGTTTGGATTGCGTACTACACCGGTTTTCTCATCGATGATCATCTCCTCAAACAGCGCCCAACCAATTCCCATTCCCATGCCGCCATGTACCTGACCTTCCGCTAACTGAGGGTTAAGTATTCGGCCAGAATCATGCATATTGAGGATCTTGTTGATGGTGACTTTGCACAAAGGAATATCGATAGTGAGGTCGACAAAGGTGCAGCCAAAAGCCGGTGGGTTAGTCGTGGTTTTGTGCGAGATTTCAGCCAGCAACTGAGCGCCAATTTCCTGATGATAATAGGCATGCATAGAGACGTCAGCGACGCTCATCAGTACCATTTCAGGCTGCGCGGCCATCACCACATTTCCATCGAGTAGCGTAAGCCCCCACTGAGGCTGGTGGCTAATCAACTCGGCATGAGCCAGAATTTTGCTACGCAGCTCGGTTGCCGCCTGTCTAACCGCGGGCGCTGCTACGTAACTCTGACGCGATGCAAATGCGCCCGGATCGTAGGCGGTAATATCGGTGTCTTGGGTGGAGATGACGCGAATATGCTCAAAGGGGAGTCCTAGCGTTTCCGCCGCCATCTGAGCGAATACGGTATCCGAGCCTTGCCCAATTTCCGTTGCGCCGATTTGCAGATTGACCGTACCGTCTTGATTAAGCAGCATTCGAGCGCCCGCAATTTCAACGCCGACCGGATAGGTATTGGAGCCATAGCTGAAGCAGGCAACGCCAATGCCGCGCCGCACATCTCCGTTTTGCTGCAGGCATTCGGCTTTGCGCGCGTCCCACTCAAACATGTCGCGGCCTTTTTCCAAGCATTCGACTAATCCAGCGCTGTATATGGTTTTGTGGTTAACCGGATTAATATCGCCGCTGCGTGCGGCATTCAGTAAGCGAACCTCTACGGCATCCAACGCGAGTTTTTCGGCGGCATCATCTAATAAGCACTCAAGGGCAAAAGCGACCTGAGGCGCACCGTATCCCCGCATGGCACCCGCGGCAGGATAGTTGGAATAGTGGGTAAGGGCCGAATAGCCAAAGGCACTGCGGGGATAGAGATAGCTAATTTTGTTGGCACCGGCAGATGCAATAGAGTGCCCATGAGAAGCGTAAGCGCCGGTATTGGAGAGCACATCAAGCTGATAGCCCGTGAGTATGCCGTCTTTATTGAGCCCTAACTTGGCATCAATGCTAAATGCATGCCGAGTCCGAGAGGCAAAAAAACACTCTTCACGACTCAATTCGACTTTAACCGGAATACCCCCCATTTTCAGCGTTAGAAACGCTGCCATAGGTTCTTCTAAAACGTCCTGCTTGTTACCAAAACCACCGCCAATATAGGGTTTAATCACGCGAATATTTGACCATGGTAATCCCAACGCTTGAGCAACGGTGCGGCGAACGATTTGAGGAATTTGGGTGCTGGACACAATCACAATGTGATCGGGCTGCTCCATATAAGCGAAACAGGTCACGCTTTCCATGTGGCAATGCTGAATCACTGGCGTTTGAAAATGAGCGCAGAGCTGTAAATCAGCCGCGGAGATCGCCTCTGTGGGCTGATTAGCGCTGATGTCGCTTTTTTTCAGTATGTTTCCCGTTGGATGGATGGGCGTTGCGCCTTCTGCCAGTGCGGCTTGGGCATTAGTGATGACCGGTAATTCTTGATAGGTCACGTCCACAAGTGCTGCGGCGCGTTCTGCCGTAAGCGCATCTCTGGCGACCACAATCGCCACCCCATCACCAAAATGGCGGACGTGCTGGGTCAACAGACTACGGTCGGCAACGTCACGTTTGGCGGCCTCTAAGGACCAAGCGTGCCCAGCGGTAGGGAAGAGGAGTTCGGGCACATCTTTAAAGGTAAAAATCGCTTCTACGCCTGGCATGGCAAGCGCAGCAGAAGTATCAATAGCGGTGACCTTCGCATGGGCAACAGGACTGCGTACGTATTTGGCATAGCGCATCCCCGGCATTTGATGATCGTCGGTATAACGGGCGCGTCCGGTAACCTTTGCTTCAGCATCAACCCGCTTGAGTGGTGATCCTAACGACATAGCTTTCTCCTTAGAGGAGCGTGGTTTTTTTAATAAAATTAAGAGGAATGTATAAACAGAATAAAAGCAGCAAGATGCACGCCATCGGGTGCTATTGAATAGTGTGATTTTCGGAAACGTGAGCATGATCGGCTGTTTTTCACCTGCAAGGCCACAGAATGTGACCAACGGCAGTTTTAGGCCTTGAAAGGGGGGCTCAGGCCTATCAAAGTGGGAATGTTGGTATCAAATTGACACTGAACTTATCGTAATGAGATGTTAGTTCTACCGGCGCTAACTGTTTGGTTTTGCATGATTATGCGGATGATTGTTTTTTATTCTTTGCTTCTGTTTTAGGCCAAAAACATACTGTCTGGGAATTGTTATTGCTGATGATATTGAGCTCTCATCGCAATTTTCTAATTACAGCGCATTTTTTCTGGCAGTGACATCTTAGAGCCGTTAACCTGAAACTAACATTGCAGGCTCATTGACCATATTGCTGAGCGAAATTAAATAATTAAGAGAGGGAAGATGTCTAATTCTCAGATCCGTATTGCTGTCGCTGGGGCTGGCGGGCGTATGGGACGCCAACTGATCAGCGCTGTTGCAAACACTGATGGTGTCGTACTTGGCGCAGCTTTTGAACGCGAAGGTTCTTCGTTATTAGGCGTTGATGCGGGTGAGCTTGCCGGCATCGGTAAAACCGGTGTTGTCGTGAGTTCCAGCCTGCAAGATGCCGCCGATAGTTTTGATGTATTGATCGATTTTACCCGTCCAGAGGGCACGTTATCCCATCTTGAGTTCTGCGTGAAGCAACATAAAAATATGGTGATTGGTACGACCGGCTTTGATGACGCGGGTAAGGCGGCGATTCGTCAGGCCGCTGAGTCTATCGCGATTGTATTTGCGGCCAACTTTAGCGTGGGTGTCAATGTGATGCTTAAACTGCTAGAAAAAGCCGCTAAAGTCATGGGGGACTACACCGACATTGAGATTATCGAAGCGCATCATCGTCATAAGGTCGATGCGCCATCGGGAACGGCTTTGGCAATGGGAGAAACCATTGCGCAGGCGCTTGGCCGTGATCTAAAAGAGTGTGCGGTATATTCCCGCGAAGGGTATACGGGGGAACGCGACCCTAAGAGTATCGGCTTTGCCACTATTCGTGCAGGAGACATTGTGGGAGAGCATACGGCGATGTTTGCCGATGTGGGCGAGCGTATTGAAATTACGCATAAAGCATCGAGCCGGATGACGTTTGCTAGCGGTGCAGTGCGCGCGGCTGCATGGATAGGCACTCGAGCGACAGGGCTCTATGATATGCGAGATGTTCTTTCTCTCAATGAACTCTAGGTAAAATGCGTATTTTTGTTTGATTTTGTTGTTTTTAATTTTATCTTAAACCCATAAATAACATGGTGTTATTTATGGGTTTTTGTTTTTTTATTGGGTGTTTTTGTATTTGGATTTAAGATTGGTATAAGTTTCAATATTTTACTTTTTATTAACCTTGGCGGAAACTCTGATTGACCTTTGTAGAGGAAAATTGCATCATAACCTCATTGCCGCTGAACTCCGATACTGGCAACCGTTTTCTATTTTCAATTAATATCTTCTTTTGACCGCTTCGCTGTAAAAATCAATTCAAAGCTGTAAAAAACACAAAAAAATCCCGTTTTCATGTAGACAAGGATTCGTCGCGTCTTTAGAATGCGCGCAATTTGCCGGAAATTAGTCAAGAAGGCAGTTTTTTGCGTTGATTTAGATCGAATGATCTGCATTAATATGCAAATAATGTGACTGAATATTCTTTGGAGGGTGTTTTGATTAAGTCAGCTATATTGGTTCTGGAAGACGGAACCCAGTTTCACGGTCGGTCGATAGGCGCAGATGGATCGGCAGTGGGCGAGGTGGTCTTCAATACGTCAATGACCGGTTATCAAGAAATCCTTACTGATCCTTCCTATTCCCGCCAACTAGTCACTCTTACTTATCCTCATATCGGCAACGTCGGCACTAACGCCTCTGATGAAGAATCCTCCGCTGTTCATGCTCAAGGTCTGATTATTCGCGATCTGCCTCTGATTGCCAGCAACTACCGCAGCACAGAATCGCTCTCTGATTATCTGAAACGTCACAACGTTGTCGCTATTGCTGATATTGATACGCGTAAGCTGACCCGTCTACTGCGTGAGAAAGGTGCACAGAACGGCTGCATTATTACTGGCTCGGTAGATGGCTCATTGCCCGATGTGCAGCTCGCGCTGGAAAAAGCGCGCGCGTTCCCAGGCCTAAAAGGAATGGATCTGGCCAAAGAAGTCACAACCCGAGAATCTTACGCATGGACTCAAGGTAGCTGGACGCTGATGGGCGATTTGCCCGCCGCGAAAGAGGCGTCTGAGCTGCCATTCCACGTGGTTGCCTACGATTACGGCGTCAAACGTAACATTTTACGCATGTTGGTAGACAGAGGCTGCCGCTTGACGGTCGTACCCGCGCAAACCCCTGCTGAAGATGTGCTGAAACTTAATCCAGATGGCATTTTCTTGTCGAATGGTCCAGGGGATCCTGAACCATGTGATTACGCCATTCGCGCAATTAAAACCTTCTTGGATACGGATATTCCGGTGTTTGGCATCTGTTTAGGTCATCAACTTTTAGCGCTGGCTAGCGGAGCCAAGACTATCAAGATGAAGTGGGGTCACCACGGCGGCAACCATCCGGTAAAAGATCTGGATAAAAACGTTGTGATGATCACTGCTCAAAACCATGGTTTTGCCGTAGACGGCGATAATTTGCCGCAGACGCTGCGCATTACGCACACATCACTGTTTGACCACACGGTTCAGGGCATTCACCGTACCGATAAGGCCGCATTTAGCTTCCAAGGGCACCCTGAAGCCAGCCCTGGTCCACATGATGCTGCGCCGCTGTTCGACCACTTTATTGATTTAATTCAGAACTACCGTTCCACGGGCTCAGTCAATACCCCAGCCGTAAACGCTAAATAATCAGGAGCAATAAACAAAATGCCAAAACGTACTGATATAAAAAGCATCCTGATTCTGGGCGCAGGCCCGATTGTTATCGGCCAAGCATGCGAGTTCGACTACTCTGGTGCGCAGGCATGCAAAGCGCTGCGAGAAGAAGGCTACCGCGTCATTCTGGTGAACTCCAACCCAGCCACGATCATGACCGACCCAGAGATGGCTGATGCGACATACATCGAGCCCATCCACTGGGAAGTCGTGCGCAAGATTATTGAAAAAGAGCGTCCTGATGCCGTTCTTCCGACGATGGGGGGCCAGACCGCGCTGAACTGTGCGCTGGAGCTGGAACGTCAGGGCGTACTCGCTGAGTTTGGCGTCACCATGATTGGTGCCACCGCTGACGCGATTGATAAAGCTGAAGACCGTCGCCGTTTTGATATCGCGATGAAGAAAATTGGTTTGGACACCGCGCGTTCCGGCATTGCCCACACCATGGAGGAGGCGCTTGCCGTCGCGGCTGACGTTGGCTTCCCATGCATTATCCGCCCTTCCTTCACCATGGGGGGAACCGGTGGCGGTATTGCATATAACCGCGAAGAGTTTGAAGAGATTTGCGAGCGTGGCTTGGACCTTTCCCCAACTAAAGAATTGCTGATTGATGAATCGCTGATTGGTTGGAAAGAGTACGAGATGGAAGTGGTGCGTGATAAAAATGACAACTGCATCATCGTCTGCTCGATTGAAAACTTCGATGCGATGGGGATCCATACCGGTGACTCCATTACCGTCGCGCCAGCGCAAACGCTGACAGATAAAGAATATCAAATCATGCGTAACGCTTCGATGGCGGTACTGCGTGAAATTGGTGTAGAGCCCGGCGGCTCCAACGTACAGTTCGCGGTAAACCCGAAAAATGGCCGCCTAATTGTTATCGAAATGAACCCGCGAGTCTCCCGCTCTTCGGCGTTGGCCTCGAAAGCGACAGGTTTCCCAATTGCGAAAGTTGCGGCAAAACTGGCAGTGGGTTACACCCTTGACGAACTGATGAACGACATCACTGGCGGCCGCACTCCGGCGTCGTTCGAACCGTCTATCGACTATGTTGTCACCAAAATTCCTCGCTTCAACTTCGAGAAGTTTGCAGGTGCAAATGACCGTTTGACCACCCAGATGAAATCAGTGGGTGAAGTGATGGCCATTGGCCGTACGCAGCAGGAATCCTTACAGAAAGCGTTACGCGGGCTGGAAGTCGGCGCGGCTGGTTTTGACCCGAAAGTCAGTCTTGATGACCCTGAAGCGCTGACTAAAATCCGTCGTGAACTCAAAGACGCTGGCGCTGAGCGTATTTGGTACATCGCTGATGCCTTCCGTGCAGGGCTGTCCGTGGATGGCGTATTTAACCTGACTAACATTGACCGCTGGTTCTTGGTGCAAATTGAAGAGTTGGTGCGCTTGGAAGAACGAGTGGCGGAAGTGGGCATTAATGGGCTGAGCTACGAATTCCTGCGCCAACTGAAGCGTAAAGGTTTTGCCGATGCGCGTTTGGCTAAGCTGGCTGGCGTCGCGGAGACTGAGATTCGTAAACTGCGCCATAAATACAATCTGCATCCGGTCTACAAACGCGTCGATACCTGCGCCGCAGAATTTGCGACTGACACGGCTTATATGTACTCCACCTATGAAGAAGAGTGTGAGTCTAACCCGAATAACGATCGTCCAAAAATCATGGTGCTGGGTGGTGGTCCGAACCGTATCGGCCAAGGGATTGAGTTTGACTACTGCTGCGTCCATGCATCGCTGGCGCTGCGTGAAGATGGTTATGAAACCATCATGGTTAACTGTAACCCAGAAACCGTTTCAACCGACTATGACACCTCAGACCGACTGTACTTCGAACCCGTCACGCTCGAAGACGTGCTGGAAATTGTCGCAGTTGAAAAACCTCAAGGCGTCATTGTGCAATACGGCGGACGAACTCCGCTGAAATTGGCTCCGCGGCGTCGATTTCG
>OATP01001068.1_pt1 | contig 12617 bp, 8 predicted proteins | sample 1495041 | NCBI WGS metagenome assembly OATP01 (sample SAMEA2579972, study PRJEB22360) | human gut metagenome | biome: human gut; feature: human-associated habitat; material: faeces | place: Denmark | collected 2008/2010 | reverse complement strand
CCGCGTGGCCGCGGGGCGGCGCGGGGGGGGGGGGCGGAGCCCTGCCACTGGCTTGCGTCGCCTCTGAAGTAGTTGAGGTCGAGCGGCCCGTTGTAGCCGCTGATCCAGCCGTTGGAGGTGTACTGGCGCATGGCCTCGCCGTAGACCGCGTAGTTCCACGGTCGGCTCTGGTAGCCGGTGGGCGCGTTGCTGGCGTACTGGGCGACCCACAGGCCGCAGTTGGCGCGCACGTCGCCGGGTATCTGGCCCAGCGCGCTGGCCTGCACGTACACCATCGGCCATACGCCGGTGAGCGTGTGGACGCGCTGGACGAACCGGCGAACCCAGTCGGAATTGCCCCACTGGGCGTTCTGATGGGACTCCCAGTCGAGCACGAGCACGGCCCTGCCGATGTAGTCCCTCGCCCGGCCGACGAAGTAGTCGGCCTCGGCCTCGGCGTTGTTGCCGCCGGCGTAGTGGTACAGGCCGAGGCTCTTGCCCCGGTCTGTCACGCACTTGGCCTGCGTGCGCCAACTGGAGTTCTCGAAGCCTACGCCCTGGGACACCTTGACTACGGCGAAGTCGTAGCTGGCGGTGCAGGTCACGTTCGAGGCCTGCCAGCCGGACACGTCGATGCCGACCGTGTCGGCCATCGCGATCGCCGGCGTGCACGCGAGCAGCACGGCGAACAATGCCGCGATGAGGGCCTGCAGCGGCTTGCTTCTGTTTTTGAATCTGCCCATTCGTTTTCCTTCCTATGTGTGGGGTGGGCATGAAATAGCCCCCGTCGGGGTCGGCGGGGGCTAAGCCTGTGGTTTTCTCGGGGCTATCGGCGCGTCCTGTATGTCCTGATTGACTTGGGTGCCGTGCCCATTGCCACCAAGCGCGTGGTAGGTGGCGTAGACGCCTTCGGCGCGGGTTTTGAGGTCGTTATCGGCGATACCGCCCGCGTCGACCATCTCACGCTGCATCTGCTCCAATTTGCACAGGAGCATGGTTTTCACCCCATCCTGCAGTGGGTCGAGACGCTGGTCGAGCTGGGTCAGGCTCGCGTCCACCTGATCGAGCCTCTGCGACAGGGCCGGGTCCGGTTTGCCCAATTGGTCGATGCGGCGCAGTATCCATCCGGCGACCGTGCCGCCGCACGTGGTGATCACGGAGACCAGGATCGTTGCCCATACGGGTATCGTTCCGGTCAAGTCATGGCCTTCTTTCCTTTCATCAGTTGGCGTTCAAGGGCATGGTCGAGCCGTCGAACCACGGGAACCGGGGGAGGAGCCGTTGTACGGTCGGCCAATCGTCGCCCTCGTACACGGCCATGGCCTCCAACGTCAAACTGCCACTGCCACGGCAGTAGATGCTGCGGTTGCCGTCCCTGTCGATCTTCGCCGCCGTCCATGCGGCACCCGATGGGGTCGTGCCGGAGACGAGTGTCATGCCGCTCTCCACTGCCACGCTCAGCCCGCTGGTGGCCGTGTAGGCGACGACCACGACACGGCCCAGTCTCATCAGTGCCTTCCAGGAACCCCAGTCGGAAAGCGACCAGCCGCCGCCGGTATGCGTGTAGCGGTAGCGCCCGTCGGGGAGGTGCTCGACATTCACGCCGCCGGAGGATTGCCACGAGCTTAACTGCTTGTAGCATAAGGGGTCGGTGTACAGGTTGGTGATGTAGCTCATGCCGCCACCGCCAATCGGGGAGCGGTCAGCTGAGTGGCATGAGATCGCCGGAGAGCAGCCTGCCGGGATTGTTCCTCTGCCACCAGTCCCAGTCGGTTTTGGTCATGAGCGTGGGCCGGTCGAACACCGTCACCGCGCCCGTTTTCAGGGGACTGTCGAACACGATCCGGGTTCCATTGGCATCCTGCGGGGTGGTGAACTCGATCGTCACCGTGTCGTGGACGCCATTGGACTGCGGGTTGCCGCCACGGGCCAGCTCCGTCCAGCCGGAGGCCTTGCGGCCGATGATGCACAGGCATCCGTTGCGCAGCGACTTGTCGGACGTCCAGTAGTAGAACTGGAACACCATGCGCGTCGATGCCGGCAGTCCGGTCAACGCCTGTGCCGCCTGCACGCCTCCAGCGTCGGTCGACTGCAGTCGCAGTTGCCGCCGCGCGTCGATGCAGGTTATGGTGCCGGAACCGCCACTCAGGGAGGGCAATGCCCCACGCGAGTTGAACAACGGGTTGGGGTAATGGTTGGTTATCAGCGTCATGCGGCCAACCCCCAATGATCAGGGTGGGCGGCATGAACGGGATGAGGATTGTTACACCCCCCCCCCCATTGGCCAATGGCATGAGGTCGCCGTCGAAGTAGCCTTCGCCGAGTGCGCGCAGCTCGTTCCATTCGGCTTCCGTCATGAGCAGGGGCTGTGTGAAGTTGGCACTGCCCGAATCGGGGCAGGCGAGCCGGATCAGGAATTCTCTGGTCGGCGTGAACTTGAGGGATATCCTGCCTGTATTCGCGGCTGAGACCAGCGAATTCCAGGGGTTTAGCTCGGCGATAAGGACGTAGCCGTTTTTTATGGTGGACTGGTCTCCGACCACGTTCCAGATGTCCGTCTGGAACACGAGGCTCGTGTCCCGTGGCGTGTTGAACCACATTTGGGCGAAGCAGTCCTGTCGGCCTTCCTGGGCGGTTATGGTGACGCCCTTCTGGTTGCCGGCGATCATGGAGACCGTGCTGTTGGTGGGGGTGCCGAGCATCATTCGCGGATACGTGAGGTTGCGCAGATACATGCCGTCTCCTTTCTGCTCTGGGCATGAAAAAAGCCACCCCGTGCGGAGTGGCTTTCGGAAAAATGGTTGTCGGTGTCGGGTTACTTCGCTTCGGCCAGCTGGGCCTCGAGCTCCTTGACCCTGCGTTGCAGTGCGGTTGCCTGTGCTTGGCTGATGGCGAGTTCGCGGGTCAGGGTGGCGTTACGGGCGCTCATGTTGTCGAGCACGTCGTTGATGTCCGCCTGCACGAGGCTTTCGGTTGTGTTGTCTGTCATTGGTTATCTCCTATCGGTGATGGTCTGTGTGACGTCGTTCAGAAATCTGGTTCTCGCCTGGGCGATTTCCGTCGCATGCTCTGAGAGCAGGGTGGCGAGGCTCGTGGCGTCCACGCCGGCGGGCAACCGTATCGACGGCTCCACCGGCTCGCCGGCGTTCGGTTCGTCCAACGCCCGCGCGGCGGCGAGAGCCGCGTCCGCCTCGTACGAGTCCACTATGGTCGTGGCATCCAAGCCCAACAGCCGGCGGGTCTCCGCACGCCCGTCGGCGGCCAGCGCCCCGTTCGCCTTGAACGCGCGGTGCAGTGATGCGGCGCGCACCTGATTCAGGTCGACGAGCGCGTCATGCTCCAACTGCTCGTAGGCGCTCGTCCACGCGTTGCGACCTGACTCCGCGTCGATGACGCCGGGGTCGGCGACGCGTTTCGAGACATCGAGCATCATGGCCACGGTCTCCATGTCGGACGTGGTGCCGAGCAGCAGGCCCGTGGCGGCGATGTCCGTCAAATGGGTTCCCCATGCCGTGCCGCCGTCGATGCGCCCGTCCGGCGATGGTTCGCCGCTTCCCGGCAGGTCGATGAAGAGCCGGTCTCCGATGATTCGCATGGTTCCTCCACTATTTCCTCAGGTATCCGAACATCGTGCACCAGATGTTGGTGCCGCCGCCGGGGAACATGCTGTAGCCGCCGACGTTCGCGGGCATCGACTGGACCATGATCTCGGCCCCACTGCTGCTCTCGTTGCAGGGGGCGCTGGTGCACAGAGCGTCGCCGGTGGCGTTGTTGACGCCGCCGACGATCTTGTAGCTGCCGTATCTCGGCGGCGTCCACGAGCCCTTGAACCGAAATACCATCCATGGGCTGATGTGGTGGGTCCCATCCCAGTACATCGACTGAAATGTGCCTCTGGACGCATAACTTCCCAAGAAACCTCCCATGTACAGGTATCCGCTGTCGATGTCGGCTTGGATGCCGACTCGGCCATTGGGGTCCTGCGCGGCGAGCGTGGCGGTCGTGTCCCCGGTCTTGGGAGACCACAGAGTTAGGTAGGCGCGCTTTTTGCCGGTATCGGGCGAGTCATAGTCCTGATATGCGGCGAGGAACACGGTGCCGCCCTTGGTGGTGTTGTCGGAGCCCTTGCGTTCGCCGATTCTGGCGAACGCGCCGGGGTCGTGCTCCGCGCGGCGGCCGCCGTTGAACGTGAGCGCGCTGACTTCGCCTTCCTGCTGCGTGGTGGACTCGACCGCGATGTACGGGTGTTTGTACGAGCCGGTGCCGTGGTAGAACTGGATGCCCGCGCCCTCCAGCTTATCCGAGCCCGTGACCTCGGACTGTTGGAACGAGGGGCTTATCATCACCCTGTTGCCCGACAGTCCGGTCTGGAACGTGCCGGTCAGCAGGTTGCTCGCGCCCTCGCCGTCCAGATGCACGGTATGGTTCCGCTTCGAGTCCCACATGTCCAGCGCGTTGCCCCTCAGCTTCCAACCCGTGTTCTCGGCGGTGCTGGACTGGACGACCGGCGCGTTGATGACGGTGCTGGTCATGACTCCCGCGTTGACGGTGGGCGCGGTCAGGGTGCCGTTGGCGAGTATGCCGCCGTCCATCTTCAGGTTGCCGTTGGTGTCCAGCGCGAATTTCGCGTTGCCCGAGGAATCGTAGCCGACGAGTCCGCCGCTGGTGAGCTTGACGCCCCTGTTCGCGGCGCCCGTGGTCTGTATGATCGAGCCGGTGACGGTCACGCCGGAGAGCGTGCTGCCGCTGGTCAGCGAGCCCTTCATGGTCACGCTGCCGTCCATCGACCTCGCGTACAGGGTTATGCTCCCGTTGGCGTCCCTCAGCACGAGGCCGGCATCGTTCCACAGCATGCGCCCGTTCGTGGTCGTGATCGTCGAACCGGTGACCTGGCTGGCCTTCACGGTGCCGACGAGGGTCACGCTGCCGGTGGCCGAGTCCGCCGCCAGCGTGCTGGTGCCGGAGGCGTTCTTCAGAACGATTCCCGCGTCGTTGATGGTCAGCCTGCCGTTCGCGGTCCTGTAGACGGCGCTGGTGATCGTGCCGCCCGTGATGGTCGGCGCGCTCATGCTCGCGTCCGACACGATCGGCGCGTCCATGGTCAGCTGCCATTTGCCGCTCGAATCGCTGGCGAAGCTCAGCAGGTGCCGGTTGCGGTAGCTGAATATGATGCCCGAGTCGGTGATGGTCACGTTGCCGCCCTCGGTGCGGTACGTGCCGCCGACGATGGTGCGGCCGTGGAAGAACTCCGCGTCCACAAGCTGCGCGGTGATCGAGCCGGTGGCGATGATGTTGCTGGCGACGAGGTTGAACTCGTTCCACTGCGTGCCGTCGAACTGTCTCACGGCGGTGACGCGCGAGCTCAACGGCACGAGCACGCTCGCACTGTCGTTCGCCGCGCCCTCCCAATACGTGTAGAAGTCCGCCAGCAGTGAGGTGCTGTTGTTCGCCTCGCCGAGCCAACGGGTCCAGTATTTCTGGGTTACGAACCAGAAGTCGCCGGCCCTCACCGTGTTCGACTTGTCGTTGCGCGGGTCGTCGGGCCCCTTGAAGATGGAGTGCATGCCGTCGGCGGTCTTCTGCGCGTTGACCGCGTTGTCGTAGGCGTCCTGGGCCTTCTTCTCGGCCTCGGCCAGCGCCTTGTCGGTGGCGGCCTTGTTCGCGTTGATCGTCTTGTTCGCCGCCGCGAGGTCGTCCGACACCTTCTTGGTGGCGGCGTCCTGCGCCTTGTCCACTGAGGCCTGCGCGTTCTTGTTGTCGGTGATGGCCTGCGCGTTCTTCGACACGTCGGCCCTTATCGCCGCGTCGGCCTTGTCCTGCGCCTCCTTGTTCGCCTCGATCCGCGCGCCGGTCTCGGTGAGTTTTTTGTCGACCACGGCGACCTGCTGGGCCGCGTCGTTCTTCGCCGCCGCCAGAATCTGTTCGGCGCTCTTGTTCAGATCCTCCTGCGTGAGCACCGGGGCGACCTTGACGCTGGCACCCGCGCTCCACGCCGACTTGTTGCCGGAATGATCGACGCTCCTGAGCGCGAACCACCATGTGCTGTTCAGTTCAAGCCCGGTCACATGGCAGTAGCCGTCGCGCTGCACGGAATCCCGGTATTTCCAGTTGCCGTTCGAATCGGAAATGCCGACCTCCACGTGGTCGAAGTCGAGCTCCATGCCGCCGCCGGCATTGTTCCTGCCGTCCCACTGCACGTCAACCACGCCGAGCTTGCTGGTGAGTACCGGCTTGCTGGGCACGCTGGGCGGGGTCACATCCGAGGCCACCAAAGCCACGACCACGTTCGACCAGTCGCCCAACCGGTCGGAATACGTGGGAACCGCGCGCACCCGGAACTCATAGCGTTGCCCGCATTCCAACCCGCCGATGCCCAACGTGAGCCGCTGCGCGTCAGTCACGCCACCACTGACCCACGGGGCACCGGCAAGGTTCTTGCGATACTCCACGCGGTAGCCCGAAATGTCGATGGCCGTGTCATCCGTCGCCTGCGAGACCTGCGCCCACTGCAAGGTCGCCAAACCCAACGCCGTACCACGCGAACTGATATACGCATCAGTCTGCACCACAAGACCAGTCACGGCCTTCGGCACACGATGATCCTTCTCCGGAGCGGGGATTCCACCACCGGTACCGCCGTTGATGGCACCACCGGTGATGCCCTGCACTCGTTTCGCCTGACGTACGGTCGCGTCATAAACTTTGTCGTTCAATACGACACTGGCTTTGAACTGGTTGGATTCCAAGCTCAACGTGACCTGCTGGACACGCACCTTCTCCCCATGCATGACGGTTGGCGCGGTGATCCAGTCACCCGGACGCCAATCGATGAGAGGAAGATTCGGAGCGTCGTTGACACGCAGGGCCCTTGTATACTGGCCGCGCACGCGGGCCGCAGTATCCAGAGTGGACTGCATATAGAGGGCGGCGGTGTCGTCATCGCTGATTCCCTGCTGGGATAGATACGTCTCCCACTTGCCCCAAGGGGAAGGGGCTGCGGGATTATCCCGTGTGAAGGCCTTGTTGTTATCGCCCTGCACGAGAATATGCGAGGCCAAAGCCTCAATGCTTTCCTCTTCCGGGGCTTCGAGCACGTCATGTGCCAATTGGACGGAGATACGGCTCAGGTCACGGCATAATCCCGTGGAATCCATGTTCCAGATTTTCAATGTCCGCTTGTTGAAAGCCCAGTCGCAGATTTTGTTGCTGGCGAGATTCGCCAATGCGGTGAGACTGCTGATGCCCGGCGTGTAGGCGAGCGTCATGATGCTCTTCCACACGGTGCCAGCCGAATCCTTGCCGGTATCGAAACCGCAGGTGACGGGAATACCGCCACGGGTCTTGTTCTCATCGAGGAACGTGCGCATGATGAGACCGGCAGTGGCCTTCTTGAACACGCGCTTGCCCTTATCATCCCCGTCGCCCTCCAGATGATTGAGGTCGAGCATAAGGGCCTTGTTCAAAAGCCATGCGTAGGAGGGGCAGGTGAACGTCACGGTATCCGATGAATCCAAGGCGTCACGGCTGCGGGAGATGAGTACGAAACGACCGTTCAACGGTTCCAGCCATCTGCCACCGTCGGACACTTCGACCGCGATTTCCAGACCGGTTTCGAGCTTGCGTTCGAGAATCGACCCATTCAACGCCTTACGGGAATACTCCAATCGGAGCGCGCCCGTGTCGTCGTGCAGGAAACTCGCGGAAAACGAGGATGGCTGGGGGAGCAGGCCCAGAGTGTCACCGTTCGGCTTGTACGCCTTCAAACGGATGGAGAGGTTCTTCATAAGTGCCTTCCCGTCACCACCATGCGCGACGCACATGCATGAGCGCATCTCCCGTCGCACCCGTGGCGGTGACCTTCAATCTGTACAGTTCGTAAATGTCAGGCCATACCTGCAGGATGCCGCCTGCTGGATAATCCAATCCGGTGGAAACGTCCGTGCCGGTGGGGGTCCAGGAGTTCGCATAGTCGGAACGCCATGCGCGCATGATGTCGGGCCTGATATAGAGGGGTTTCGCATTGTCCGCTGCACCGGTCCAGCTGATTCCCGTGTTCGACGTGGGGTCGGTCAGGGAGACGGAGGTGACGGTGCTGGGAAAACGGAAAACGATATCCGTCAACGGGGCGTCGCCCCAGAAACCGTCGCCGGGGATACCTCCCTCGAACAACAGGCTCTCGGAATTGTTGGCCTCACCACGCCACATGGTGATGAAATCCGCCAACAGTGAGGTGCTGTTGTTCGCTTCTCCCGACCATCTTGTCCAGAACTTGTTGATGGTGACGGGTTTCGGGAACACGAGACCGTCCTTGTTCAACGACAACGGACGATCCCAATATTCCGGTTCATGCCACCACACGTCGGGCATGGCGAACTTCGCGGTGAACGACACCAGATTATTCGGATGGGAACTGTCATCGTCGGCGGTCAACGAGACGAGTTCCACGCGCGTGGACTGCTCCACACCGTCCTTCACCCGAGTGAGAGTGAGATTCGGCATGGAGCATAATCGCATTATCCGGGAGGACTCCTCATACACTTTCGGAGTAAATGCGTCCACCTTCAACGTGATCTCACGCTCCTCGAACACGGGCGGAACACCCAGATTCAGGGTTCCGCTCACGCCGGGCACCGTGGTCACCGTTCTGCGGGTGCTGATGCCCGGCATGAGCGTGGACCCCACAATGACCAGACAGTTCTCCGTATCCAACGCGACCCCGTTGAGCTTGTAGGACATGGTGGAGAGCATCGTTTCCTCCTACTGCAAGAGACCGAGACTCGCGTACTGGTCGAGCTTGTTGTTCTTCTGAACCTCGACCGGTGTGACGCTCGGATAGATGAACGTCTGGTTGTACGTGTCCCCCGAACTGGTTTCGATGGGCATCGACCAGCCGCCGGACTTGGAACCGCCGTTCAACCCACCGGAGGGCATGGTGATCTGGCTGGTGCGCCGCGCGTCCGCGATGTACTTGCTTGGAATGCTGCCGGTCGCGTTGATAGCGGCCATGATTCCCTTGCCGTACAGGTTTTCCATGCTTTGCACGGCGGCCTTACGTATCACGTATTCACCGGTACTCACATCCGTGTAGGCATTCAACGGAACCGAATCGCTCGTGTTGTTGCCCTGACCAACCACACGTCCGGTCTTGGTGACACCCGAACCAGCGACCTCGCCACCAGCAGCATTCCCCTTCTTGGTGAACAGGAATGTGGTGATGGAACGAGGAATACTGGCCAGAGCGTTGACGAATGACCAAATACCGCTAAGAGCGGCCTTGGCGACAATGCTGGTCGAATGGTGCGAAGGGACACCGTTCACCGCACTGGCGGCAGCAGCGGCGACGCCTGATGTATTGCCACTGGCACTCAACCAGGTACGCCATCCAACTGGGATGCTGCTGACAGCGCCAGTCGCATTGTTCGCGAACGGCGTCGTATTGCCCGAAGCGTTCAGTAATGAACCCCACCTGGTTGGCACGGCCATCACGGCACCCTTCGCACTGTTCGCAAACGGCGTCGTATTACCGGAAGAATCCAACATAGTACTCCACCGGGTCGGGATAAGCAGCACCGCAATACGCGCATTGGCAGCCGGAACTGACGTATTGTCCGTCGCATTCATGTCCACGTTTGTGGTCGCGATGGTCTGCCCGTCCTTCGCCGCATAGGAGGACAACTTCACCTGCGCCTGATCGTCGTCGGCGTTGATATCGAAGCTAACCCCTTTAGCAGCGGGAACCTTTTTCCTATCGAGGTCCTCCAGCTTCGGACTCGCGTTGTCAATCGCGTCCAACAGGATGTCGATCTGCTTGTTGGTCAGACCGAAGTCCTTCAGCTTGCCTTTGATTTCATCTAGTTTGTCGCCTGCGTTACCGGACGCGAGAAGCTGAATCTCCTCAGTGGTCAAGCCGAACGATTCTGCCAGCTTCTTCGCGTCCTTGATCTTCTGGGAGGCGTCGTCCTTAGCCTTTAACAGAATCTGAAGGTCGGAAGAACTGTCTTTCAACTTGTTGACTTCGGAATACACCTGATCCATGGTCGTGATGGCGCCACTGTTGATGCCCTTCATCACGGTCGTGAAAATCGCCGTATTGCCTTCTCCTGGAAACAGGGCACGCAAGCTGCTCAGATACTGGGTGAGCGCCGCCTTGGTCTGCTCGGTCTCCGCTTTGAACAGGGTGGTGACCTCCTCGGGGGTCAGACCATAGATCTGCTGCAACCGTTGCGCGGCATCGGCGGGAATACCCATGCTGTCGGCGGTGGCGAGGAACTGCTTCGCCAACTCCGCCTGCTTCGCCTTCACCTCATCCGCGCTGGCACCGGACTCGACCATGCTCTTCAACAGGTCATGACCGGAATTGCCCAGATTCTCCAACGCGGACTGCGCCTCGCGACCGGCCTCGCTCATCGTGTTGAACGAGCCCGTCACGCCCTGGATGCCAGCAGCGTTCGCATCCCAAACCGGGCCGCTCTGCGCGGCCAACTGATTGACGCGGGCTATCGCATCCCCCATATTGGAATACGTTTCACCGTAGTCGGAAGCCGCGTTCAACGCATTCTGCTGAGCTGTGCGTTGACGTTCTGCCCAATCCGCAGCAGTCTGCTGAGCCTTGGCCAGCATCTGAGTACGTTCGGCCTGAGTGGAAATGGCGATGGACACCGAATCGGAATCCTCACCAAGCTTGATGAGCTTCGTGGCATAACCCTCCGCATACCCGTTCGCTTGGGCAATGGCCTCGGAATTGGCTATGTACTCGTTGCGCTGATCCTCAAGCGCGGTTTTCACCTTCTGCGCGGCCCTCGCCAGATCGGCGTTCTTGCCTATGCCATGACCGACGTTGACATTGTATTTCTCAATCGTCGCATCGAGCCGGTCAAGTGTCGCCTGGTATTCGGCCTGCGAACCGGTAACGGACTTGGTGAGATCGCTGACGTTGAGACCGAGCTTCTTGGCCGCGTCGCTCACCGAATCAAAACCCGTGGTCATATCCGACCACCAGTCGAACTTCGTGCCGGAATAATCCGTGTTGTCGAAATTCTCCTTGATGGCCTTGCCAACCTCGGTGATTCCCTCGGCTGCGGACTGAGCGGAATCCGGTAGCTTCTCCAACGCGGTGCGAATGTTCTCGGATGCCTGCTCATTGGCCTGAGCGGTTTTCACATACTCCGAGTAAGCTGCGGTCACCACGGCCACGCCAGCGGTCACGGCGGCTCCGACCGGCCCGCCGAACGCGCCCAGCACGGCGCTGCCGACACCTTTGGCCAAAGCACCGGTCTTTCCTAGCACGCCGTTCGCGTTCCTCACGCTGTCGGCTATGCCATTCAAGGCCGGGTTGGCGGCGATGAAACCGCTGACCGCATCCTTCATGCTCGCGCCGGCGGTCTTGGTGGTCACGCCGAGCCCGTTCAACGCCTTCTGGTATTCGACCATGCGCAGCGTGTTCTCGACCAGACCGGTCTTCACCGTGTTCCAAGCGGTCATGCCCGCCTTGCCGAACGTGGCGTACAGGCCTATCGCGGCCTGAATCGGTTCGGGCAGTCTGCTGAACGCATTGGCGGTGGCCTCGGCGGCTTTGGCGACCGTGGTGATGAGCGGCGCGCTGGCCTTCAACGTGGCGGCAAGGGTACCGCCGAACGTTTTGGACAGCTGGCCCACGGTCTTCAGCAGCTGGTTGAACGCGGGGCTCGCGTCGCCAACCGCTGAGAACACCTTCTGGAAGCCTTCGGACACTCCCGACGAGAATCCGCTGATGCCGTCCTTCGAGTTTTTCAGAAGACGGCTCGCGTTACGGGTGAACGAGCTGATCGTATTGCCCGCATCGGTGAACATTCCGGCGGTGGTGTCGCGCAGCTCGTAGGCTGCGGAACCGATGTCCGAGAAGGCGTTGCGCATCTCGTTCTTCGCGGCTTCCGCGCCCTTGGCCCACGCCTTGAACGTGGTCTGGAATCTGGCGGAGTTCACCGCACGGTCGGCCTTGCCTACAGCCGTGCTGAACCCCTCGAGCCCGTTCTGGCTTTCCGCCAACGCGGAATACAGGCCCGTGGCGATGCCCCACACGCCCTTGAACGAGTCCTTCAGATAACCGGCCTGTTCGACCACCTGCTTCATCGACGCGACGATCTCGCCGGTGGCTCGGGTCTTATCCACCCAGTCGGCGAACTTCGAGGCCATATCACTGAAATAGGAGGCGGCGCGAGGCAGGTACTGGCTGGTGCCGTCGCTCAAGCGGAGGAACGACTCCACCACGCTCCGCAGTCCCGGATTGAGATTGTCCACGGCCTCGGAAGTACGGGAGAATATGGTGGACAGCTCGCCGGCCTTGTCGGACTCGCGGATGATGTCCGCCAACCCCTCGACCACCTTGCCCTCGCTGGACGCGATGCCGGTCATGCCGGGGATAAGCGTGCCGCTCACATCGTCCATCAGGCTTCTGATGGCCGGACGCGCCTTCTCATAGAACGCCTCGTCCATGGCGTCGCCGAAACCGGCGAGCTTCGTCGTGGCGATGTCGATCTGGTCGCTGAACGTGGTGCCTTTTTCGCCCCACGCATGTTTGAGCACGACGAACGCCGCACCCAAGCCGGTGATGGCGGCGGGGGGCGCGGACGCGGGCCTGCTCCTGGCTCCCAGCGTGGAGA
>OATP01001064.1_pt1 | contig 12690 bp, 7 predicted proteins | sample 1495041 | NCBI WGS metagenome assembly OATP01 (sample SAMEA2579972, study PRJEB22360) | human gut metagenome | biome: human gut; feature: human-associated habitat; material: faeces | place: Denmark | collected 2008/2010 | reverse complement strand
TAGATCCTTTTGTTTCAGCAACAAAATAAATATGTTTTACAGTACCTTCATAAAAAGCTATTGCCCAATCTGGGTTATATCTACCAACTGGCGTTGATATATAGAATCTATCAGGTAATTTAACATATACAGCCACGTCAGAGTTTATGTCCAATTCAGATGCAAAGTTTTTCTCATTTGTTGAGTCATAAACAATATGATCATATAAATGCTTATTAGCCTTCATTGCATTCGTGCCTAAACGTCCCTTAATTGTTGGATCTGTAAATACATTAGTATCATATTTTTCATCTAATACATCATATGTAATATGCTCAATAATTGCTGTAGCTTTTTCATCATTTATAAGTGATGCAGCTTTAATAATGAACTCTTCTGGATTATCTTTAAATTGATTAAAAACAGCAGATTCAATACCTTGAAGAATCTGTATAATTGCTTTTCGAGTTATCCCTGTCTCATCTACTAGTTTACCGACTAAATCATATTTAACATTTGTGCTTACAGCATTTTTACTTCCATAAGTTGAAGCAGCCTCTTTTACAAAAGATCCTGATGTTTCTAACTCCTCTTTTGATTTAATCTGTTTCATAGTACCAGATTCAACTTTATAGAAAATCTTTGAAACTCGAAGTTTGCTATCTAAAGCTGAAATTGCATTTCTAACAAGCTCATCCGTATCAAAATCAACGACATATACTGATTTGGAGTTTATCTTTTCCCATAATACCTTGAATTCAGGCATAGAAACTTTATCTTCGTCTAACTGAAGCTCAACATTATTACTGCGCGCATTTTCAAATTGCATCGATTTAGCATCATAAATAGATTCAATGATTCTTATAACTGCATCTTTGGAGTCAGATACTTCATCAGCAACCTCTATTAAACCATTAGACTTATCATCATAATATTTATCAGTAAGAGCGCCAGTTTTATCGATGTATCCATTTACAATAAGGTCAAAATGAATGGCACGTCCCAATTTATCATCTATAACCTGTTCGTTATTATGTATATCTTTAATTACTTTTCCAATAAATAATTCAGGTGTGATTGATTTCGGTCTATCGGCAACAGCTTCGGCAATTTCGGCTTGTAACCCCTTTGCAAAACTATCGTAACTTTCACTAGCTATCACTGTAAGAACGTTTACATTATGTACATCACTTCCAAGTACATTTGCATCCATACGTTCCCCATCTTGGTTTACACAAAGACGAAGGCCTCGACCTACTTCTTGACGTTTACGCACATTACTACTACTTTGTTTTAATGTACAAATCTGAAAGACATTTGGATTATCCCAGCCTTCACGTAACGCTGAGTGAGAAAAGATGAATCTAACAGGAGATTTCTTAGGGTCTCTATCTAAAAGAAGTTCTTTATTCTTCATAATAAGATTAAAAGCATCAACATCATCAGATGTTTTCTCTTTTTTATCTTTAAGCTTAGAGTCAACCATTTTTCCTTTTTTATCAATGGAGAAATAACCAGCATGTGTAGAAGATTCAGAAATAGCATTAATATACTTTAAATACTCATCTTCACCAAATTTTGTTTGAAGATTATCAATAATATTCTTATATTCCTCTTCAAACATATCTGCATAGATACCATTAACAGGATCTCCAGAAGTATCATATTGCTTATATTTTGCTACCTCATCGATAAAGAATAAAGATAAAACTTTTATCCCCTTATAAAATAGGTCACGTTCTCTTTCAATATGAGATAAAATGGTTTCTCTGATTTGAATACGTCGAAGTTGATCTTCATTTACTTTGCCAATTACATCACCAGCATAGATTTTTATACCATTAATAAACTCTACCGAATCATCGCGACCATCAATTCTAGATACAACAAAACCATCTTTATACTCTTCCATTTGACCTGAGTTATCATAGAGGTTATAGCCTTCCGAAACAACTCTAGTTATCTTTCTAATACCTTTAGTACCTTTATAGTCAAACTGAATAGTTGCTGTAGGTGCTAACTTTGAGAGATTAATACTTTCCAGATAAACATAACTTTCAGTAGCTGTACTTCCAGATTCAGTAATACCTTTAACAGAAATTTTTTTTACAAGATGCTTATTGTAAGCTTCTAATGCATCTAGTCGATAAATCATATTATAAATACTATCACGCTTATGAGTTGCAGAATAACGAAGAGTCATTAACGGGTTAAATTGTTTTAAACTCTCTTTTGTCTGCTTTCCTTCTACAGATTGCGGCTCATCAATAATTAATATTGGATTTGTCTTAGCAATAATATCTATAGGACGACGAGATCTAAACTCATCTAATTTCATATATATCCGTCTAGCATCTTTTCCTTTAGCATTAAATGCTTGAGAATTTATAATCATCACATTAATAGAGCTATCAGATGCAAATCGATCAATTTCAGTTAGTTGGGCAGAATTATAAATAAAAAATCGGATTTTTTTACCATATTCTTCTGCAAAATGTTCTTGTGTAACTTGAAAGGTTTTATAAACACCTTCACGTATAGCAATGCTAGGTACAACAATAATAAACTTACTCCAACCATAATGTTTATTAAGCTCATACATAGTTTTAATATATGTATAAGTCTTACCTACACCAGTCTCCATTTCAATAGTTAAATTATATCTACCTTCTAGTTTATCAGATGGTTGAATTTGATTATCTCGTTGTATTTTCTTTATTCGACTAAGAATTAAATCATCATTTAATTCTTTTACTATTTTTTGATTACTAAAGCCAGTAAAGTCTGTTTCCTCTGTCAGTGATTGCTGAATGTAACCGGAACCTCTATCCATCATATACGTTGGTGTTAAATAAGGCTGTCCTGCAAACACATCTACTACTGCTTTTGCAGCATCGGCTTGAAATTTTTGATGCTTAAATTGTAGTTTCATGTCTGTACCACCTTAAATAACTTTTATTCTTGTATCTGGAGCTATTGATTTAAAAATCTCACCAACATTTATTTTAGCTGGACTACTAGCAAAACTACTATCTCTAAAAACTGCACGAAGAGGTTGTTTTTTTGCAATATATTTAATAACTGAATCTGGTATATTTTCATTAAAACATGCTACTAAATCGCCATTATTATAATTATGTACGATATATCCTTCTATCTCTTCTGAGTCATATGGCAAAGACAGTGGCAAGCCCCATTCATTGAGACAACCAAATAGTAAATCAAGATCATTACGATCAAACTTAATATTTGACTCTAAATTTGATAATAAATTTTGTGAGTAATCCTCTACTGAATAAAATACATCAGTCATATTAGAATCATCTAGCTTAAAAACACGAAAACCTATATCTAAATTTTCAGCATAAACATTTCCATTACTATTTTCTAGGATTTTTTTTGATGCTTTTCTAATTCTCTCCTGTCCTAGTTCACAAATATTTTTATAACCTTCTTTAAATGCTACAGATTTTGGATCTGTCTTCTCAGGAAGTTGTACTAATATATATTTTCTGTTACCACAATCTTCGGCATTCAATTGCATTACAGCATGAGCAGTAGTTCCACTGCCGGAAAAGAAATCTAGAATAATAGAGTCTTTTTTAGAGTAAAGTTCAATACATCTTTTTATTAATTCAACGGTTTTTGGATAGTCAAATACCATTTTATTATCAAATAGATCTTTTAATGCTTTACTTGCATCTTGTGAATGACCTACCTCACCATACTTCCATATAGTCATAGGCGTAACACCTTGTTTTTTCAGTTCAGACAAAAATCTCTTCATCCGCGGAACCCCATTACCATCTGCTCCAAACCAAATTCTGTTGTCCTGAAGTCTCTCAGAAAAAGCTTTTTCTGAGAGACTCCAGCTGCGACCAGCTGGAGGCTCAACTATACGCCCACTGGGTGTAACTATTGGATAAATATTGGCTTCAACTGCAGGTCCTACAGATAAATTATCTGACTGCCATACACCTCTTGGGTCATTATCTGGATTGGAATATCGATTATCGGCTTCTTCACTTCGTTTAATGCCATTATTAATAGCTAGAGTCTCATTTTTGGCATAACAAAGTATAAAGTCATGAGACCTTGAGAAATGTTTCTTTAAGTTTATAGGTGCATAAGCTCTTTCCCAAATTATTTGTGCCAAGAAATTATCTTCACCGAATACTTCATCACATATTTTTTTTAGATTTTCTTGCTCATTATCATCAATACTAATAAAAATAACACCATTATCACTTAATAAATTTCTTGATAATAATAATCTGGAATAAATCATGGAACACCAATCAGAATGAAATCTACCATTACTATCAGTATTCTTAAATAACCTATTACCTTCTTCATCTAATTCATTATTCACTTCGGAATATTCTTCACTTGATAATTTAAAATCATCATTATAGATAAAATCATTTCCCGTATTATAAGGCGGATCAATATAAATCACATCTACTTTTCCAAGATAACTCTCTTGCAGGAGTTTTAGTACTTCAAGGTTATCACCCTCAATATATAAATTCTCAGTATTGTTCCACTCAACACTTTGTTCAATACAAGGACGTAAAGTTTTTCGAATCGGCTTATTTGCTTCAACAATAGCTGCTTTTTTACCAACCCATGTAAACTCATAGGCTTCATCACCATCTATGATTTCTTTAGAAAGCATTTGTTTTAACACTTCAAAATTTATAGCTTTTTTTAACTTCCCACTTTCATCTAAAGCTTCTGTAATACAATTAGGAAATAATGATTCAATTTTCTCTATATTTTTTTAAGTCATATCTACTGATTCCATTCTCATTTTTTCCATTATATTTTCTCCAATGCACTTCTTAACTTCTTCAGCTCGGTATTCATTTCTATTTGTTTATTTAGCTGCTTTTCTTTTCGTATTTTATTTTGTAATATACCAATTTGCTTTTGCAAAGTCTACAGACTGTTTCAAAGTCTTGGTAGAGTTATCAGATTGTAACTTATCACCAGCAATTTGACGTACTAAGTTTTCATATACATCATCAAGGTTAAGACCTTCAACTTTTACTATTAATTCTGTTTCTTCAAGCCAATTTGTATGATAGTATCTATCAACTTTAGATATTTTCTTTTCTATATTCGTAGATTCCTTATATCCAATCCAAGCCTGGTACTTACCATTGTATTCTAAAATATAAAGAATATGATATGGTATTACATTATCAATAGATTTTAATAAATCAATATCAACTTGTAAGCTATTAAGATTGATTTCAAATACCTCTATCTCTGTTACATATTTTCCTTCAATCAAATTGGTAGTTGTAGATTTTATTTCTCCAATAAACATTCTTTACCTGATCTACAAATAATCTTTTTAATGAAGATGTAATATTTATATTCTCATAAAACTTAGCCTTAGGAATTCGCCGATTAAATTCTGTAGTTTTTGGTAAACCTAGCATCATGTATCTCCTTCTTATTTAACTACCAAGAAAGAAATAAGCTCAAAGTCATCTAAGCCAGATACTACTGAGATAAGTGCAGAGGTTCCACCAGATGTAAATAAGCTATCAATATCACTTACCTCTTTAGTATCGATAATGGAATGAATTGTTTCACGAAGAAGGTTTGATAATTCCTGCATATCTTTCCCATCATTCGTATCTTCATTAAACTTTTGACATAATTCTAGTATCGGTTCCTTCTTACCTCTACACAATAATCTAATATCATCTAGTAATTGTTTTGGATTTAGATAATCACAGATAATCTCTCCATCCATACTAATATAAACCATATAAAATGGATGAATACTGTTTTGATTATCAATATTTACAGAGTTATTAACATTCTTCAATACAAATATTACACCCTGCGGAAGCTCTTCAGATGATTGAACCACAGCATGTAAGCCTTTAGGTTTAGTATCCATGTCACCATGAGTATTAATATGCTCCAAAAAATCTAGCCTAAACTCATTTAAACCTAAATCCATAATCGAAATACCAGTAGACATATCTTCTATATCTACTATTTCTTCTTGCAAACGTTTAAGCTGTTGCTTTCTATACTCTAAATCTCCTTTCTCCTCGGCATTAATAAGATCATCATCCCCCGTTGAAGACATAATAGAAATCTTCATCCTTGTTTCTACACGACCTTTAAGGTTGATATATTCATCTAAATCCATATCAGGCCAAAAGTTAACAAGTTGAATACTTTCATTTTTACTACCAATACGGTCTACACGACCAAATCGTTGGATAATACGAACTGGGTTCCAATGAATATCATAGTTAATAACACAGTCACAATCTTGTAAATTTTGACCTTCGGATATACAATCTGTAGCAATTAATATATCAATTTCATCATTAATATCCGGCAATAAAACAGATTTATCTTTTGAAATAGGAGAAAAACATGTCAATACATTATTAAGAGTAGCCTTAAAATTCTTAATAGTAGTTTTACCATCAATAGAACCAGTTATAACAGCTGTATTAAGTCCATATTTTTCTTTTATATAAGTACTAACATGTTCATATAAATACTCCGCAGTATCTGAGAAGGCAGAAAAAATAAGCACCTTCTTATTATTACTATTAATTGGATTTTCTATTTTGTCAGAGATAACCTTGAGTAAAGATTGTAACTTGCCATCATATTCAGGTGTTATTACATTCAACATACTCATCAAATCATTTAAAACCTCGATATCTGAAGTAAGTTCAGATCGCCAAGTTTTATAATCCATATCAGCTAAATTAATTTGAACCTTATTTCCGACAGTAAAATATTCTGTATTGCTATCATCGATATCCCACTCGGTATCAGCAGTTTCATACATATCCAAACTACTTGTACCATATTCCTCAAATCGGTTTATCTTATCTACAGTATCATTAATAAGATTATAAATACGTTGTAAGGTAAGTTGAAACGAATTAACTGAACTTTCTAAACGTTTCAACAAATTAACACTCATTAATTTGCGAATACCTTGCTCACGACCTTTTTGGGTTAGCTCATTCCCTTTATTATGTGTTAGATTAATATATTTTTGAATTTTACTTGGAAAAATATAGTTAGACGGTATATAGATACAAAGGGAAAGCTTACTTAATTCTTCATAAATTTGATTATAATTTGTAGCAGATTCTAAATTAGTAAGTACTGGTCTTAACGAAATAGGTTTCTTTCTTGTAGGAAACTTACCAATGTCAGAGGTATCATAATATTTTTCAATATGCTTCCTCGATCGCGCAATCGTAACACTATCCAATAATTCAAAAAAATCAAAATCTAATGTTTTTAACAAAGCATCTGTTGTTCGTTCCACAACATCTAGCTCACTCCAAGCATTAAATGCTCGTTGCGCTTGTCTAAATATTTCATCAATCGACTTGTTTGTACCTAGTTTATTATCAATTAACGAAGTGTCACCTTCATAAGCTATGGCTAATTGGTTTTTCAAATCAATAAATCTATTATTAACTGGTGTCGCAGAAAGCATCAATACCTTTGTTTTCACACCAGCTCTAATAATCTTATCCATCAATTTCACATACCGATTCTCCACAGTATTAGCATGAGTACCAACACCATTACGAAAATTATGAGATTCATCTATAACGACCAAATCATAGTTTCCCCAATTTAAACGATTTAAATCAAGGCCATTCGAAAAGCCACCAGGTCTTGATAAATCTGTATGGAATAAAACGTCATAATTAAGACGATCCGCAGCAATTAGATTATTTACATAATTATCTTTATAAGTATTCCAGTTCTCTGCTAGCTTTTTAGGGCAAAGAACAAGAACACTTTTATTACGATTTTCATAATATTTTACAACAGCTAATGCGGTAAATGTTTTACCTAAGCCAACACTATCTGCGAGAATACAACCATTATATCGTTCTAGCTTGTTTATAATGGCAAGTACTGCATCTCGCTGAAAGTCATATAACATATTCCAAATTTTACTTTGTTTAAACCCTGTAGCTTCATTGGGTAATTCATCAGTGGAGATATCATTGAGAAACTCACTAAATACATGATATAAAATCAAGAAATAAATAGACTCTGGTGAATTTTCATTATAAACAGAAGTCATATTGTCTATAACAATATCCGTAACATCTTGAAGTTTATTTTTATCATTCCACAGGCTTTCAAATAAGTTAATGTACGTATCAGCAAACGGTGATTCAAATCGATTAACAATATTATAAGTATTATTACCACGTTCACAACCAATATCAACTGTGGTAAATCCGTTAATAGGCATATAAGTAATAGCAGAATTAGAATTCGTTACATTTACAAAGCCAGTCATATTCTCTCCCGTAATATTAGACTTAAAGATTGCTTTTCGTTTAATCCACTCTGCACATTCTTTTGCTATAGCCTTCTGGTTCATTTCATTACGAAGTTTCAATTCAAACTCTGTACCATATAAGCTAGTCTCACGATTCAATCTAGGAATATAAAATTCTCTCTTTTTCTTCTCTGTTTTTTCTTTAACAAATGTTGGTGCTGTAAAAATAAATCTACACTCATCTATTTGTTCCAACTGCTCTTTCAATTCTTTATAAGCATAGATGGAAAAGCAAGCAGCAGCAATCGATATTTTACTCCCTTTATTTATTGTAGATATCATATCATCACGAACAATATCATTAATATTATCAAAAACTTTGACATCCATCAGTATAACCCCTTACCTACATTCTGAACTTATATTTATAATCCTATTATATAAAAAAATCAGACAATCTGAAAATTATTTACTAGATAAACCTTTAGAAATTGTATTAATGTAAAAAAGGCTGTAAAAGCATACAGTTTTACAGCATGCTTTTACAGCCTTCATATTATATTGGAGGTAAGCTTTAAAAGTTATAGATTTAGAAAAAATATAAATGAATAGTCTTAATAAAGTATTATTTCTTATCAATAAAAACTGCATCACCTCTATAAAGTGAATAGGAGTCATCCAAAACATACTCATTAGATCCATTTAATGGTGGAAACTGAATTACTGCCTCGGCAACCTTAACCGCATCAGACTTAATATGAACTTCAAAAGGGCTATTAGTATCGATATTAGATAAATCAAATAATGATTGATAACCTACTGTTACCCACATACCAGGGCCTTCAAATTGATCATCACCACGTACAGTCTCTATTGGATAATATGTATTTCCATTTTGTACTATAGATATAATGACATTATTAGTATCATTATAAATCTTACTTTCCGGCATATAAAGGAAAGATCTAACCTGTAATATATTGTTAGCATTTCTTGTTGAATAATTACTTGCTACACCTCTAGCATCCTCCAATGCCGTATTGGCATAAATTGCAAATGGAGTTTGAACATATACGATACCTTGCAATTCATTCCTTGGGAAAATTCCACCATAACGTCTTTTAATAAACTTTTTCTTAGCAGTAGATATCATTTTAATATTTTTCTTCTCTGCTAAAGACTGTCCATAAGATGTTGCTGATGCAATATCTTCATTCGTAATTTGGTGTTTCTCAATAACTTGAGGATTATAAGTACTAATATCTTCTGCAGATACTGCCATAACAAACATAGCTAAAATTGAAAATAAAATAATTTGTTTCTTAAAATTCATAGTCTCACCTACAAAACATATACTTTTAAAAATCAGCTAGAAAAAATTTTAGACATCTATAATCTGGTCAGTGCTATCACTCACTGCGTCGTTTCACTCCTAGTGAGTAAGGCCACTGCCTCAACGTGAGCAGTCATTGGGAACATATCTACAGGTTGTACTTCTTTTAGTTCATAACCATAGTGTGTGAGGATTTCAATGTCTCTCGCCATGGTTGCAGGGTTACAGGATACATAGACAATACGTTTTGGCTCCATGTTAGCTGCAGATGTCAATACTTCTTCTTTACAGCCCGCCCGGATTGGATCGAATACGATAACGTCAGGTCGTACGCCTGCTTTGTAGAGTTTTGGCATTTCTACGGCCGCATCAGCAACGATAAACTCTGTATTATCATAGCCATTGCGTCGTGCATTTTCACGAGCGTTGATAATGGCTGGTTCTACGATTTCTATGCCGATAACATGTTTTGCTTTATGCGCAAGGAATAATGAAATAGTACCCGTACCACAATACGCATCGATAACGATTTCGGTTCCTTTTAGGTCTGCATACGCTAGTGCTTGATCATAAAGCACCGTAGTTTGTTCAGGATTAACTTGGAAAAAGGAATGTGGAGATAAGGTAAATCGTAAATCTTTGATATGGTCTGTAATTGTTCCATCCCCATGGAGAACACTATTTTTAGGCCCTAATATAACATTAGTACGCTTCCCATTTACGTTATGAACGATGGTTTCCACTTGGGGAACTCGTTCAGTTAATTTTTCAACCCACTTCTCTTGATGTGGCAAGTGTTCTGTCGCGGTTACAAGGATAATCATCCATCCAGATTGTCCGATACGACCGATAACATGACGTAGTACACCCTTACCAGTATGTTCATCATACGGTTCGATATCAAATTCTTTAGCAATTTGATAACATGCTTGAGCAATGATATTATTGCCCTCATCTTGTATAGGACAATTCGTACCTTGCACGATATCGTGAGATCCCATCGCATAGAATCCCATTTGGATATCACCTTTAGTACCGCCTACAGGCATTTGCATCTTATTGCGATATGCCCAGGGATTTTTAGGTCCTAAAGTAGGTTTAACAAGGTCAGGATTTTGATGACCAATGCGTTCGATAACGTCCTTCACCTTTTGTGTTTTTAGTGAAAGTTGTCCTTCATAGGTAATATGTTGTAATTGGCAACCACCACAGAATCCATAAAGATCACAACTGGCATCGATTCGATTCGGCGCCATAGTAACGATTTCCAAAAGTCTACCTATAGCATACGTCTTTTTCACCATAGAAATAGATACTTTCACCGTTTCCCCAGGTAAAGCAAAGGGAACAAACACTGTAAAGTCCTCTACGCGACCTACCCCTTCGCCACTACTGCCAATACCGTGAATGGTAACTAATACTTCGTCCCCAAGTTTAACAGGGGCATTCAACATAGCTTGTTGTTTTTTAGATGTAGAAGGACTGGTATTTTGTTGTCCATTATAATGATTGGAATTCTGTTGCCCATTAGAGCTTTTTTTATTCTGTTGTTTAACTTTAGATTTATTCTTACGAGATGTACGACTTGTACCGTTCATTACGAGTCTCTTTTCTTCCAAATTTTAATCATACCAGTTACAATGAGTACAAAGAATACAGTTCCAAATTTCACCAATAACTCTTCTCCTTGAATATAGGGAACAAGGAGTGGATCTTCTACAATCATTTCACCCGCAACCCAGCCGAGAAGTGCACCACCAGCCCAAAGAATGGCAGGATATTTGTGAATAATACGAGCAAATAATGTAGAACAGAATATGATAATCGGCACCGTAATCAATAGACCTACGATAACGAGCTCTAAATGACCTTTTGCAGCACCTACTACACCGATGACATTGTCGATACTCATCATCGCATCGGCTACGATTATGGTCCAAATAGCTCCGCTTAAAGAGTTTTTAGCTTCAATGTGAGCCTCTTCTTCTCCACCTTTTAATAGCTGAATAGCAATCCATACGAGTACTAGGCCGCCACCTAAATGGATAAGTGGAATTAGTGTCAAAGCTTCAACTAAAATCGTAGCGAAGATAAGTCGCATTACGATAGCACCTACAGTTCCCCAAAGAACTGCTTTCTTTTGCAATTCTGGCGCTAATTTACCTGCAGCCATACCGATAACAACGGCATTATCCCCTGCCAATAAAATGTCGATCAAAATAATTTTACTGATGGTTATCCACGTAGAAGCTTCTAAAAATTCCATTCTGTCCTTACCTCAATTCAGTCTACTAATTCTATAACTATCCCTTAACTATACCATATTTCTACTATTTTCTCATCTATAATAGATATGTTAAACAGTTACGATTAGTCTTAAAATAAACGCTACGAAGCTCTGTATAGTTCTATGTATAATAGTCTTACTATTAATCTTTATATTACGCTTATAATTCACTCTATTATAACTATATTTTTATATGAAAAATATCTCTCCTCCTACGACTAGAAGAAGAGATATATTGCATTATTTTTTTAAGCTTTTAGCTATCAAAGATGCACCTACTACAAGGATGACCGCACCAATTTTGATGAACAACGCATATGGTTCAACTGTATGAGAAATCAATTTGTCTTCTACACTCATTGCAGCACCTACCCACGCAAGGATACCACCACCTACATACAGAATGATTGGGAAACGTTCGATAACTTTCACGAACAATGTACTACCATAGATAATGATAGGAACTGTAATGAGCATACCGATGGCAACTAATGTCATGTTGCCACCAGCAGCACCTACTACACCGATAACATTATCAATGCCCATGATGCCGTCCGCAATTACAATCGTCGTAATAGCAGCACGTAAATTATCTTTAGCCTCAATATTATGCTCACTTTCATCATTAACGACGAGCTTATAACCAATCCATAAAAGAAGGATACCACCTACTAAACGCAGTGCAGGAATATTATTTAATGCTTCTACGAATAGGAATGCCATAACAAGGCGTAAAATAATGGCACCTGCTGTGCCCCAAAAAATCGCTTTCTTCTGTAA
>OATP01001048.1_pt1 | contig 12892 bp, 8 predicted proteins | sample 1495041 | NCBI WGS metagenome assembly OATP01 (sample SAMEA2579972, study PRJEB22360) | human gut metagenome | biome: human gut; feature: human-associated habitat; material: faeces | place: Denmark | collected 2008/2010 | reverse complement strand
CTGCTCGCCACCTGAGGCCCTCCCCCCCCTGGGGCCCTGCCACCCGCAACATCCTCGGCCGCACCCTCCAACACCGAATACTCAACCGCGCCGGCACGCACCAGCAGCGCCTCGGCGCCGTCATAGTCCATACGCACACGCGAGCGAATCACGCTGGGATACGGATCGTAATGCCGCACGCGACCCTGCGCATCGAGCTCGATATCGACGGTAAACGCAAGACGGTCCTCGTCAGGGCGAAGCGAGCACAGGTCATTGGACAGGCGTTCGGGCAGCATGGGAAGCACGCGATCGGCCAGATACACCGATGTCGTACGATGGCGAGCCTCAAGATCGATATGCCCGTCCCAAGCCACATAGCGTGAAACGTCGGCGATATGCACACCCAGCTTGTAGCCACCCTCGGGCGTGCGCTCCAACGAAATGGCATCGTCAAAGTCGCGCGCGTCGACCGGGTCGATCGTGATGACAAAGCGGTCGCGCAGATCGCGGCGGAGCGGGTCCTTAAGCGCCGCGGACACATCGAGCGAAAGCCCCTCAGCCTCGTCCAGCGCGGCCTCGGGATAGCTATCGGTATAGCCGTAACGCGCCATCACATATTGAACACCCAAATCGGGCGCGTCATCTCCGCCGATGCGGCGTTCGATCGTCACGGTACCCGATTCCAGGCGCGTCGGGTAGGTCAAAATGCGCGCGACAACAGCATCACCCGGGTGGACGCCCAGACGATCCGCCGAGGTATCCTCGGGCAGAATGAAGAAGTCGGCCTTCAGACGCGAATCGAGCGGCTCGATCACACCGAGCGGACCGGCGGTCTGGTACGTGCCCACCACGCTTATGGCTGCGCGCTCAACCACGCCTTCGATCACGGCGCGACGCTCGCCATGCGGGCTGTTCTTAATGCTCACGGCAACGGTATCGCCGTCCATGATCTCACGCTTACCGCGGCCCATGACCTTGTAGTCGCCGTTTTCGGTTACAACGTAGGCGCTGTGCTCATGGAGCTGCACGCGCCCGGTCAGGCTCGGACGGCGTTCGCTGCGCACCGGCCCGCGCTTATTGCGAGCTCCACGCTTATGCTTGTTATTGCGCCCCATGGCGCCTCCTAACTATCGATTGCCGTTTACATCCCAAGAGTCTACCCAAATGATCCCTAGGGGACAAAAAACGGGCCGCCCCATAAGAGACGACCCGTTGGAAGGGATGAATTCCAGGCATGCCTACACGCGCAGGTAGCGGCGCATGGCGATGGCAGAACCAAAGAGACCGATAATCACGCCGACCAGAATCAGCGCAGCATAGGTCACCAGGTAGTACTGCATCGGCAGGGCAAACGACATCCAGCCGATGCTCTCCTGCAGACGCGGAATCATCAGATTGCGCAGCAGCTCCAGAACGCCGATGGAAAGCAGCGAGCCCAAAATGGCCTGCAGCACGCCCTCGGTGATAAACGGGCCACGAATGAAGCCGTTGCTGGCGCCGACCAGACGCATAATCGCAATCTCACGACGACGCGCCGTGATGGACAGGCGAATCGTGTTGTTGATGAAGATGAATGCGATAAAGGTCAGAAGGCCAACGAGCACCACGGCGGCGATGCGGATGTAGTTGGTCACCTGGAACAGGCGGCTCACTTCCTCCTGGCCGTACAGCACACTCGCGTTGACGTCGCCGTCATCCGCGATCTTTTGGAAGTCGGCATTCTTCTTGAGCTTCTTGGCCGTGCTCTCGACCTTGGACGGATCGTCCATCTCAATCGCAAACGAGGCGGGCAGCGGGTTCTGGCCGTCGAGCGCGCTCATGGTGGCGTCGGCGTTACCCGACATCTTGCTCGTATACTCGGCCAGCGCGTCGTCCTTGTCCTTATAGGTCACGGACTTGACGTTGCTCCACGTCTTGAGCTCGGCCTCAAAAGCCTGAACATCGGCCTGATCGGCGTCATCGCTAATGAACGCGTTGATGACAACCTGATCCTCGACGGTGCCGATCACGGAGTTCAGCATCGCGGAGCCCATGATGAACAGGCCGATGATAAACAGCGAAAGGAAGATCGTGATGACGGCGCCGAGCGAGGTAGTCCAGTTACGGAAGAAGTGGCTGATTGCCTCTTTGAAGGAGTAGCCCACGTTAGTTGGTGCCATAGTTGCCGTAACCTCCCCTCTCCTGGTCGCGGATAACGTGGCCGCCCTCGAGGGCGATCACGCGACGGTGCATGCTATCGACCATCTCGCGGTCGTGCGTGGCGACGATCACGGTGGTGCCGGTGCGGTTAATACGCTCGAGCAGCTTCATGATGCCCAGCGAGATCGCCGGGTCGAGGTTGCCCGTCGGCTCGTCGCAGATCAGCAGCGGCGGACGGTTGACCATAGCGCGGGCGACGGCAACGCGCTGCTGCTCGCCACCGGAAAGCTGGTCGGGTAGCGAGTCCATCTGATCGGCCAGACCGACCAGACGCAGCACCTCGGGCACCTGGCTGCGAATGACGCCCTTGGGCTTGCCGATGCACTGCAGGGCAAACGCCACGTTTTCGTAGGCGGTTTTTTGCGGCAGAAGCTTAAAGTCCTGGAACACGGCGCCAATCTGGCGGCGCAGGAACGGAACCTTGCGGTTCTTGATCTTCATGAGGTCCTGACCGGCAACCAGGATGCGGCCGCTCGTCGGCTTGACGTCGCGGTTGAGCGTCGACAGCAGCGTGGTCTTACCCGAGCCGGAGTGACCAACTAGGAAGACGAACTCGCCCGGATAGATCTCGATGTTGATGTCGTCGAGTGCAGGCTTGTTGGGCTGTGCCGGATAGATCTTGGTGACATGCTCCATAAGGATGACGGGCTCGACACCGGCCTGCTTGGCCATCTTCTTGCGGCTGGCCTGCGGATCGATGGGCGCAAACACCGACGTGAAATCGGGGTTGTTGAGCGCGTTATCGAGGCTTGCGACCTCGGCGGCCTGATCGCTCTCGACCACCGGGGCAGCAGGCTGCGTGGGGTCGGGAATTGCGGCAAAGAGACCGGACTGCGCAGGCTGAGGAGCCGGCGTCGCAGAGGCCAAGGGGTCGGGAATGCCGGCCATGGTAGGCTGCGGCGTGGCGGCGCCAGCCTGAGGCTGCTCCACGCGAGCGGTCACGGCCTGAACGGGCTCAAAACCCGCCGTGCCGGAAAGCGCGACATCGCTGGTGGGATTGTAGGCAAAGGGATCGGATGCCGGCTGTGCCTGATCTGCCGGCTGAGCGGGGGCCTGAGCAACAGGCTGGCCCTCTGAATCCGGAGTGGCGAAACGACTGCCCTGGACGCCTGCCTGCGTCTTGGGGGCATCATCGCCCGCACCGGAGGTACGGAAGTGGTTACCCACTGGTGCTCCTTATCGTCGTGCGTTTAAACTACATGAGCGCTTAGTATTTTAGCAGCATTAGCTTTGCTGCACATAAGAAGCATGGCCGTGTTTGGGTCCCTCCGGCCGGACACAGGGTTGCTTTCCAAATCGTCCTCGGACATGTCGGAGCCCCCGCTGCGCACTACGTGCGGCGGGGGGCTCCTCCGTCCTGCGGAAAGATTTGGAGAGTAGCCCTGTGCCCGGCCTGCGGTAACTAAGGGGTCGCCGCGTTTATCTTGGAGTGCTGCATATACAAAGTTGGAAGGGTCTGAATTGCACTTTGTCGATATGTTCCCTTTTCCCTGATGGGACCGTGCTTGAGGGGCGTCTTCATGAGTTGCGGTGAAATAGGGACTGTTTTACCAGTTAAAAGGTCTAATCAGTCCCTATTTCACCGCGACTTCAATTAAGGCTAATTGTTGCGCAACTCGAATTTGAATAATCGCTTTACATTGGCCTCGATTGGAACGTCTATGGTTGTGGGGGCTGGTATGAATTGTCCTTATTGTGGTACTGAGTTGCGCAATGGCGTGAGGTATTGCACAACATGTGGGGTTACCATCCATGGCATGTCGACTCATTCTGCAATTCGGGTAAAGCCTCGGAATCACATTGCAGTTGTTCTTACCTGCATGTTGGCAATTGCCATTGTCGGCGGCAGTTGTTTGGGTCTTTATCTGCGGCAGATTTTTTCCCACTTTATATCGGCTCATTCGGAGCATGCTATTGTGCTCAACATCTCTGCCGCAGGTTGGGATACCGATAGCGGGGCCTCACGTGTCCCGATACACATTACGGGCAAGACTGTCGACGGGATAACGGTCGACAAGGTTGAGTTCGTCGCCTCCGACGGTTCCGGTATCAGCCTCATTCAAGGTGTGTACACGCTCGAGGCGGCAGGTTCCCCCATTGCCACCGATGGCAAGATTTATCAAATTCCCTGTACGAGCGCGACGCTCGTCCTCGACGATGTCTTTGCCGCAGGCGAAACGATCAATCTCGCCGAGCTCGCTGAGCAGGATTCGATACTCACCTTCTGCCCCATCGATGCCGGCGATATGACCAACGACGAAATCTATGATGCCGCCCTACTCGCCATGGCATATAAAGGCGCCGACGCCCCCGATGTTGCCGCACTGTGCCAAGCCGCAATCAATCGTCGCGGCGGAGCCAGCACAAGCGGGAACGCCTTCGAAAGTTGCGGTGAAATACGGATTAATTGAGCCTTTAGGCTGGCAAAACAGTCCTTATTTCACCGCAACTGAAACAGGGGCGCTCTCCAAGAGAGCACCCCTGCCAGGTTTCCATAGTACTGGCGAAGCAGTCCTTGAGATCCGCCTTGCCTTATGCCAAGAACTCCTTGGTGGTCGCCACGATGTTGGCGGCGTCCAGGCCGTACTTGTGCAGGAGCTCGGCGCCCGGGCCGGACTCACCGAAGGTGTCGTTGACGCCGATCTTCTTGAGCGGCGTCGGGCACTGCTCGCACAGGACGTCGGCAACGGCGCTGCCCAGGCCACCGATCACAGAGTGCTCCTCGACGGTCACGACGTGGCCGGTCTTGGTGGCGCTCTTGACGATCAGGTCGGCATCGATGGGCTTGATGGTGTGCATGTTGATGACCTCGGCATCGATGCCCTCGGCAGCGAGCTGCTCGGCGGCCTCGAGAGCCTCGCCGACCATCAGGCCGCAGGCGATGATGGTGACGTCGGTGCCCTCGCGCATGACGATGCCGCGGCCCACCTCGAACTTGTAGGTCTCGGAGTCGTTGATAACCGGCGAGGCCAGACGGGCAAAGCGCATGTACACGGGGCCGTCGCACTCGTAGGCGGCGCGCGTCACGGCGCGGGCCTCGACGTCGTCGGCGGGAACAATCACGGTCATGCCGGGGATGACGCGCATGAGGGCGATATCCTCGCAGCACTGGTGCGTGGCGCCATCCTCGCCCACCGAGATACCGGCGTGCGTGGCACCGATTTTAACGTTGAGGTGCGGGTAGCCGATGGAGTTACGGACCTGCTCAAAAGCGCGGCCGGCGGCGAACATGGCAAAGGTGCTCGCGAAGGCAACGCGGCCGGTGGTCGCGATGCCAGCAGCGACGCCCATCAGGTTGCTCTCGGCGATGCCCACATCGAAGAAGCGGTCGGGGCAGGCTGCCTTGAACTTGCCGGTCTGCGTGGCGGCGGCAAGGTCGGCGTCGAGGACCACAAAGTCATCGTGCTCGTTGGCGAGCTCGACGAGGGCCTCGCCGTAGCTTACACGCGTGGCGATTTTCTTGACGTCTGCCATCCTAGAGCTCCTCTCCGGCGGCCGTGAGCTCTGCCATGGCCTGCTCAAACTGTTCATCGTTGGGGGCCTTGCCGTGCCAACCCACCTGGTTCTCCATAAAGGAAACGCCCTTGCCCTTCATGGTCTCGGCGATAATGGCGGTCGGCTGCCCCTTGGTGGCGCGAGCCTCGGCAAAGGCGGCGCGGATCTGGTCGAAGTCGTTGCCGTCGGCGAGCTCCACCACGTGAAACTTAAAGGCGCGGAACTTGTCGGCGAGCGGCATGGGGTCGTTGACCTCCTCGACGGGGCCGTCGATCTGCAGGCCATTGTGGTCGACGATCACGCAGAGGTTATCGAGCTGCTGGTTGCCGGCAAACATGGCGGCCTCCCAGACCTGGCCCTCCTCGCTCTCGCCATCGCCCAGCAGGGCGTACGTGCGGTAAGTATCGCCCCAGTGCTTGGCGGCAACCGCCATGCCCACGGCGGCGGAGATGCCCTGGCCGAGCGAACCGGTAGACATGTCAACGCCCGGGGTGTCGTTCATGTTGGGGTGACCCTGCAGGTGACTGCCGATGTGACGCAGCGTCTCGAGATCCTCCTTGGGGAAGAATCCGCGCTCGGCGAGCACGGCGTACAGACCAGGCGCGCAGTGACCCTTGGAAAGCACGAAGCGATCGCGGTCGGCCTTGCGGGGATCGGCCGGGTCGACGTTCATTTCCTCAAAGTACAGATAGGTCATGATGTCGGCAGCGCCGAGCGAACCGCCCGGATGGCCGGACTTGGCAGCGTGCACGCCGGTGACGATGCCCTTCCTTACCTCGTTGGCAACCTTTTTGAGCTCTTCGTCGCTCATTGTGCCTTCCTTTCATCCTCATTAGACAAAATGCGCACGGCACCGAAGGTAATCCCAACACAGCCGCAATGCACGTACGTCATTCATTATGCTGGAAACTGATGGCTTTACCAGAGTTTTTATCATTATTTGAACAATTTAGCAGGCAGAACCGCTGATGAAACGGTTTATCAATGTGAACGTCTTTTGGATGGAACGCGGTCGACCCTACGCGCTAATGTCCTTGAATCCCTCGCCGAAGGCTTCCGTAACGTCAGCGACCGTCACAATGGCGTGAGGATCGCGCTCGCGCACGATGGTCTTGAGGGTATTGAGCTCTCGACGGCTCACGATGACCATAATCACCGGCTTCTCGGCACCCGAATACATGCCAGTCGCCTTAAACTTGGTACAACCACGACCCAGGCCATACATGATATCGGCAGCGATATCAGGGAACTTGTCCGAGATGATGAGTACCATACGGCGCTTGTTGCCGCCATCGACCACGGCATCGATCACGTAGCCGCTAATGACCATCGAAAGGCCTGCATATAGTGCGTTTTCGATTGAAAAGACCGGAGCCGACAGCGCACACACGGCAACGTCGATTGCCATGACGGTCGAGCCCACCGGCAGCGAGGTGTTACGCGAAATGATTTGGCCAATCGTGTCCGAGCCGCCGGTGTTGGCGCCGGCGCGCAACACCATGCCGTAACCGATGCCCGTAATAATGCCGCCCCACATGGCAGGGAGCATCAGGTCCGCATCCGCCAGAGGTGCTACAAACGGGGCGAACAGATCGGTAAAGAAGCCCAGCAGCACAAAGCCCGTCGCGGTCTGCACCACGTAGAACATGCCGCCCTCGCGCATAACGACCAGCAGCAGCAAGGCGTTCATCACGATGGTCTGGATACCGACGGGAAGCGACACGCCTCGCGCCGCGCCGACCGCCTGGATAATGGTGGCAAGGCCCGTAACGCCACCGGCGGCAAGACCATTGGGAATCAAAAACAGGTCGGTCGCGATGGCGGCCAAGGCACACCCCAACATGATCTGGGGCAGGTCGTGAAAGAAGTTCATCGATAGAATGCGCTTGATGTCCAGACGATATGCCATGCTACCTCCCTCAAAAAAGCGCACCCAAACGGATGCGCTTTGAACTTCTTCTTGTATTCGATTCTACCGATTCGCCGGACAAAAACCACCCCTGCGCAGGGTTTGTTCTGGATACAAACCCGTCCAACCGTTGGACTTGGCATCGGCTTGAAGCCACGATGTTTTAGACCTCCGAGCCTTCTGCATCGGCGTTGCCGGTCGCCCAGCGATGGTAGCCAATAACAAACGGGTCCAGGTCGCCATCGTCAAGAACTGCCTCGACGTTGCTGGTCTCCACGCCCGTGCGTAGGTCCTTGACCATCTGGTACGGGTAGAGCACGTAGCTGCGGATCTGGTTGCCAAAACCAATCGTGGTCTTGGGTCCGCGAATCTCATCGAGCGCCTCGGCACGCTTCTCGAGCTCAATCTCGTACAGGCGAGCCTTGAGGATCTGCATGCACGCGGCCTTGTTCTGGATCTGGCTGCGCTCGTTTTGGCAGGTGACCACAATGCCGCTGGGGAAATGCGTCACGCGCACGGCGGAGTCGGTGGTGTTGACGCCCTGACCGCCCGGGCCGCTCGCGTGGTACACGTCCACGCGGATGTCATCGGGACTGATCTCGATGTCGATATCATCGGGTAGCACGGGGATGACCTCGACGCCGGCAAACGTGGTCTGGCGGCGCTTCTTGTCGTCGGTGGGGCTAATGCGAACCAAGCGGTGGACGCCGGCCTCGGCGCGCAGCATGCCAAATGCGTCCTTGCCCTCGACGGTAAATGTCGCGCGGTCAATGCCGATGACCTCGGCCGCGGGACAGTCGTTGATGGTGACCTTCCAGCCGCGACGCTGGCAGTACTTCATGTACATCTTAAAGAGCATGAAGGTCCAGTCCTGGGCCTCCAGACCACCCTGTCCGGGCTTGATGGTCACAATGGCATCGCCGTGATCGAACTCACCGGTAAACCAGCTCGAAAGCTCAAGCTCATCGATGGCCCGGGCCAGGCGCTCAGCCGTGGCTGTAGCCTCCTCGCGAAGGGCGACGGCGTCGGGGTCATCCCCCATCTCCTCGGCAAGCTCCAGCGCAGCGCGGGCATCGGAAAGCTCGCCGCGCGCGGTGTCCACGGCAGCGATATCTTCCTTGGTACGCGCGATCTCCTCCATGGTGGCACGGGCGGCGTCGGCGTCATCCCAAAAGCCAGGGGCAACACTTTTGGCCTCGAGCTCGGTCACGCGCGTGCGCTTTTCGTCCAGGTGGAGATACGACTCGACCTCACCGAGCCGGTCCGCGAACGCGTCCAGCTCGGCGGGCGTTACCTCTAAAGCCTCAGCCATTAACGATTCCTGCCGTGGCAGTACTTAAACTTCTTGCCGCTACCGCAGGGGCACGGGTCGTTGCGGCCCACGTTGACGTACGGATCGTCGCTCTCGGACTTGCGATAGGTGGTCACCTTGCCACCGTTGTTGACGGCAGCCGGACCACCCTGGACAGCCGTGCGGGCCTGCACCTGCGCCTGCTTGCGCAGCACCGAATCGCCATTGTCACCATCGACCTCGGCAGGACCGGAGAAACGCGCACCCTCGAGCGCGGACTCCTCCTTGTGCTCCACGGCCTGTGGGGCGGCCTTAATCTCGATGCGCAGGACGGTGCGCAGGTAATCCTCATACATGGTATCGACGAGTATCTGGAACGCGCCGTAGGCCTCGGTCTTGTACTCGACCAGCGGGTCGCGCTGACCAAAGCCGCGCAGGCCGATGCCGGTCTTGAGGTAGTCCATCTCCTGCAGGTAGTTCATCCAGCGGGTATCGATGACGCGCAGCATGACCTGGGTGTTGAGCTCACGCATCAGGTCCTCGCCCAGGCGCTCGGCCTTCATGTTGTAGCACTTCTCAACGTAGGCCAGGACATCGGCAGCCAGGGCCTCAAAGTCCTCGTCGGGGAACTTCGGCGTATCGATATGCCCGGTGAGCTCCACGACCCACTTGCGCAGGCCCTCAAGATCGCGCTCGCCATCGTGGCTGTCCTTGGTGCAGAACTCCTGGACGCAGCGGTACACCGTGTCGTGCATGACCTCGGTGATGTGGTCGGTCAGGTCCTTGCCATCCAGAATCTTGTTACGCTCGGCGTAGATGACCTGACGCTGTTTGTTCATGACGTCATCGTACTCAAGGACGCTCTTACGCATGGAGAAGTTGATGCTCTCGACCTTGTGCTGGGCGTTCTCGACGGCCTTGGAGATGATCTTGTGCTGGATAGGCATGTCGTCGCCCATGTCAGCCGTGACCATCATCTTGGAGACGCGGTCCATCCTGTCGCCGCCGAACAGGCGCATGAGGTCGTCCTCGAGCGACAGGTAGAACTGGGTCTCGCCCGGGTCGCCCTGACGGCCGGAACGGCCGCGCAGCTGGTTGTCGATACGACGGGACTCATGGCGCTCGGTGCCGATGACGGTCAGGCCGCCGGCGGCAAGCACGCGCTCGCGCTCGGCCTTGCAGGTCTCCTTAGCCTCGGCGTTAAACTGCTCGAGTTGCTCGGGCGTCACGTCCTCCATGGTCAGGCCCTCATACTCCAGGCGCTCGCGCACCAGCTCGTCGGGGTTGCCGCCCAGCAGGATGTCGGTGCCACGGCCGGCCATGTTGGTGGCAATGGTCACGGCGCCGTAGCGTCCGGCCTGGGCCACGATATGAGCCTCGCGCTCGTGGTGCTTGGCGTTGAGGACCTCGTGCGCGATGCCGCGCTTGGTAAGGGCGGCCGACAGCTTCTCGGAGCTTTCGATGGAGACGGTGCCCACCAGGACCGGCTGGCCCTTGGCGTGGCGTCGCTCGACGTCGTCGGCAACGGCGTTGTACTTGGCCTGGATGGTGCGGTACACCAGGTCCTCGTGGTCAACACGCTGCACGGGCTTGTTGGGGGGGATAACCTCGACGGGCAGCTTGTAAATCTCGCGAAACTCGGCGTCCTCGGTGAGTGCCGTACCGGTCATGCCGGAGAGCTTGTCATAGAGACGGAAGTAGTTCTGCAGGGTGATGGTGGCCAGCGTCTGGTTCTCCTCGCGCACGAGCACGCCCTCTTTGGCCTCGATGGCCTGGTGCAGACCCTCGGAGTAGCGGCGGCCTTCCATAATGCGGCCGGTGAACTCGTCGACGATCTTGACCTCGCCGTTGGTGACCACGTACTGCTTATCGCGGTGGAACATGTACTGAGCCTTCAGCGCCTGCTGCAGGTGGTTGACCAGCTGGCCCGAAAGGTCGGCATAGATGTCCTCGATGCCCAGGCGGTGCTCGATCTTCTTAAGGCCGCGCTCGGTGGCGGCGATGGTGTGCTTGGCCTCGTCCATGACGAAGTCGCCCGTGGGCTCAACGTCCTCGGTGGCGGTGAGCATGTCGTGCGACACGTCCTCACCGCGCTCCAGGCCGCGCACGGCGCGCGCGAAGTCCTTGTAGGTGCTGGCGGACTTGGTACCGGCGCCCGAGATGATGAGCGGCGTTCTGGCCTCATCGATCAGGATGGAGTCGACCTCGTCGACGATGGCGTAGTTGTGGCCGCGCTGAACACGCTGCTCGGGGCGGGTGACCATGTTGTCGCGCAGGTAGTCGAAACCGAACTCGGAGTTGGTGCCGTAGGTGACGTCTGCCTGGTAGGCCGGACGCTTGAGCTCGAGCGGCATGTTGTTCTGGAGCAGACCGACGGTCATTCCCAGGTACTTGTAGATGCGGCCCATCCACTCGGAGTCGCGCTTGGCCAGGTAATCGTTGACGGTAACGACATGTACACCCTTGCCGGCAATAGCGTTGAGGTAGCCGGCCAGCGTGGAGACCAGGGTCTTGCCTTCGCCGGTCTTCATCTCGGCGATATGCCCCTCATGAAGCGCCATGGCGCCGATGAGCTGTACGTCAAAGTGACGCATGCCCGTGATGCGCTTGGAAGCCTCACGCACGGTGGCAAAAGCCTCGGGGAGCATGTCGTCGAGCGGCTCGCCGTTGGCGTAACGCTCACGGAACTTATCGGTCTGGGCGCGGAGTTCCTCCTCGGTCATCTTCTCAAACTGGGGCTCAAGACCGTTGATCTGGTCGACGATCTTGTAGTAGCGCTTAAGGTCCTTATCGGATCCAAAGGACAGCAGCTTTGACATGAATCCCATGTGGTTTTCCTTTTTGGCCATCGCCCACGCCATGCAGCCTCGGGCGAGTTAAACACAGATAAATGTACTTTAGCCAAACAGGACGCGGCCTATACGGTCGACCTCGGCCGCCACGTAATAACTACGACCCGACCGACCTGCCAAAAAGGGACTGGTTTATTTTGGCAGGTTTTATCTGGGAAAACGCCGTCACTCTGCCATTTGGTGCAAACCAACCCGTCCCCTTCGCACCAATCTGGTGCAATGGGAACGGGTTAGCCTGCACCAATAAAAAGAAAAGGGCCGCGCACCCAAACGGATGCACGGCCCTTATGCCATGAATGCGAGCGATTCCGCGGCGAGCTATTTACTCAGCGGCCTCGGTGGTCTCGGCCTCGGCAGCGGCCTCCTCGACGGGAGCCTCTGCGGGAGCCTCGGCGGCCTGCTTGGCAGCCTCCTCGGCGAACTTAGCGGCACGCTTAGCCTTCTCGGCAGCCTTAGCCTCAGCGGCGGCCTTGCGAGCAGCCTCGGCCTCAGCAGCCTTGGCGGCCTTGGCAGCCTTGGCCTCCTCAGCCTTCTTGAGCTGGGCGGCAGCGGCGCCACCGAACTTGTCGGCGAAGCGCTGGACGCGTCCACCGGTGTCGACGAACTTCTGCTGGCCGGTGTAGAACGGGTGGCACTCGTTGCAAAGCTCGACCTTCATCTCGGACACGGTAGCGTGCGTCTTGAAGGTGTTGCCGCAGGAGCACGTCACCGTGCACTCGACATACTGGGGATGGATACCCTGCTTCATGGTAGGACTCCTTATTGGTCAGGCGCTGGTTACCGATCAGCGCATAAGGCGTCTTGGTTTCCGACCAAGACAACAAACTCGGCTATGGTACCACGGCGCCGCGTGTCCCACAAAAGGTTCACGGTCTTTTCGGAACGACACGAATCTGACCCATCGAAACACATCTCCACCGTTCCTTCAACTGGGAAAATGCCGTCCCCGGGGCCTGAGAAGGGCCCCGGGGACGTTCGACTGACTGCGGGAACGGCCTTTCCGCTCAATGTGTTCGGCTGAGATCGGAAATCAACCAAACTGAACCAGGTTCAGTTGACATGGTTAAAAACGAGGGGCGACGCTTTTGCGTCACCCCTCGTCCCGGCCGGGTTGCTTTAGTTGTACACACGGTAGTTACACTTGAACTGGGTTATGTGTCCATA